>Ga0114925_10000167_pt1 | contig 25455 bp, 29 predicted proteins | sample SumtaG_2_FD_87287 | JGI IMG/M metagenome (GOLD analysis project Ga0114925, IMG submission 87287) | Deep subsurface microbial communities from Indian Ocean to uncover new lineages of life (NeLLi) - Sumatra_00607 metaG | ecosystem: Environmental > Aquatic > Marine > Oceanic > Sediment | place... | reverse complement strand
TTGGAAAATCCAACGGTGTCACCTTCGTTATTGCAAAATTTCACACCCAGTAAAACGTGTCATTCATTTATTAAAAATGGATTTATACAATATTGTGGTGATTGTCATCATGATCTCAGGAATAAGACTGTTGAATTAAAGCACTATTAGTATGTTTTTTGGTTTAATTAAGAATAAAAGCAAAGAGGAGAAATACAAAATCAAGGTTGGTAAATATTATGCATTGATTGATAACGGGAAATACGCTCCTAAAGGGTCACAACCGGCATTTATAAACACCAGGGTTGTGTTCGCTAATTATTACAATCCTTTTCATCCTGAAGTGGTTGGATTTATTGTCACTAAGGATTACAAATACGGTAAAAAAATACAAGAAAAACGAGTAAATATAAACGATTTCATGAATCCTCAAAATAAACTAATATGGAAGAAATACTAAATTTAATCAAAGACGGTAAGATTACTGATGCACTTGCAAAATTGAAAGCAAATAATATTCCAAAAGCTGAGATTGATAACTTGATTAAGGAATTTAAATTACAGAACAGAGAAATACGTGATACTCAAGTTGGTAAAATACAACAGGATAAAGTCGTTGGTGAGGGTGAACAAAGGAAAGTCGTAAAAAGTGTAAAAACTCCTGCATCTTTTCAAAATAAAATTGTCAATACTTCCACAGCATTTGAATTTGGTAAAGCAGTTACATTGAAGCCAAATGAGAAAAATGCTCTATCTGATGAGATATTAAGATTATGGAGAGTAAATCGAATTGACAGTAAACTTCAGGTCTTAAAGCAACTTCAAAAAAGTGAACGACAAAGTGCATTGTTATTCTATATTCAGGATCTAAAACCAAATAATCTGTTGAATAGAATGATGGGGGCTAACAATAAAAAAGAAATCAAATCCAGGGTATTAGAGAATGAAGAGGGCACTATGTCACCTACATTTGATGCATTGGGTGATATGATATTCTTCACATGGGAATTTGTAACCAAAGATGACAGTGGCAAAAGCATAAATAATGCGTGGATTTATGATGATACAAATCTGTACAAATCTTCAGATGAAGGTGGTACATTATCTTTGATCTCAGATAAGCCAATTTTACCTCATGGTTTTGGGAAAATACCAGTTGTTTATTTGACACAGAGATTTATCGAATGGGATAAAGTTGAGGGTTTGATTGATCGATATGAGGTATCAATATCCAAATTAGGGGCCTCAAATGATTATTCAGGACATCCTATTTTAAAATTTACAGGTGAGGTTGATGGAGCTCCTGAAAAAGATGAGGATGGTAAAGCATTTATATGTAAAATAAAAATTGACGAACATGAAAATGTTATCCAATCAGATGTTGAATTCTTAACACATGATAATGCACCTGAATCAGTTAAGATGGAACAGGACCGGACTGAGAAATTGATATATTCATTGACCCATACTCCGGATATTTCTTTTGAAAACATGAAAGGAATTGGTAATATTGCTGGGGCATCATTAGAATTATTGTTCTTGGATGCTCAGTTAAAGGCATTATTGCATGAAGGTGAAAACAGAACCATTGTTGAGAGAATGATAAACGTACTCATATCCGGTACCATAACCACTACGAATACAGCAATGAAATCATCTGCTGGTAATACATATTTTGATGTACTGTTCAATTCTGTTGTTCCAAGGGACTTAGAAACAATTATTAACACGTTATCAACAGGCTATGAAAATAAAATTATTAGTCAACCCACTGCTGTTGCACACGCTGGTTTAACGAATGATGTTGAGAAAGAATTAGAAACTATTAATGAGTCTGTTGAAAGTCCCCCAGAATAGCTAAAAAGCATATGAGTGGTTGAATTTTTGATATTTTTTTAATACAATAATGAATTATTTTATATATTTGTTATATAATTTTAAAAATTTAACGCAAAATCAATCAAAATTATGGCTGTAACTACACAGAAGATTAAGGACCGTTTTAAATTACTTTATCCAAGCGTGAACTTATCTGCAAAAAGGTTAGACGAAATTTCGGCTAAACTATCATTAAAACCTGCTGACGATGCCAAAGACGAAGACATCGACACGGTGATCAAAGATTTCAACGACATTTTATCATTTGAAGACATTGCTAAACAAGACGATCGCGAGAGAGGATTAGAGGCAAAGGTCAAGAAAAATGATGATACTAAATCGGAAGCTGAGAAAGCTGAGGAAGCTAAAAAGGCCGCTGAAGCTAAGAAGAAAGCTGACGAATCTCAAAAAGACATGCCTGAATGGGCAAAATCTTTTCAGGAAGGTATCACATCTAAGTTTGATAAAATGAGTGGTGACATTGATTCATTGAAAACAGGTACAGTTGCCGACAAAAAATTGCAAACCGCCAAAGACTTATTTGGGGAATCAGAAATTTTAAAGGATGCTAAACCAGAAATCCAAGAATCTTGGCTTAAAAGAGTTGATCTCAGCTCTGAAACAAGTATTGAGGATCAGGTTAAGGGACTTGAAACTGAGTATTCCACATTAGTTCAAAGCAATGCAGATGGTATCGAAAATGCTTCAGCTCCACCAACGGGGCTACGCACAAAAGGAAAACCCTCTCAAGCACAGATTGATGAAGTGTTGGATCAAATGTAAAAAAAGTTTAATTTAAAACACAATCGAAATGCCAAGTGTAGATTTAACAACGCAAAGCTCGGTCGATACTGCGAATGACTCGATAGTTATTCAAAATATGATCGAAGACATCCCAGGTGGTAGAACACTGGATGCTACAGGTTACGGTGCAGCCGTAGTCGATGGAATTGCTACTTTAGGTGCTATTACAGCTGGTTCAGGTTACACAAATGCTGCTTATACTGATGTTCCGCTTACGGGTGGTACTGGTTCAGGAGCAACAGCAGATATCACCGTTGCAGGTGGTGTCATTACTGTAGTAACTTTGGTGGAACCAGGTAATAACTATACAGTAGCCGATGACTTGAGCGCAGCTGATGCCGATCTAGGTGGTGGTGGTGGAACAGGATTTGAAATCCCTGTTGCTACAATCGCTTCAATAGTGGAACAGCTCGTAATCAAAGCAGGACACGTAATCATCGAGGAGACCTCTTCTGGTGATTTGAAACCTAACCTAATCAAAAATGGAGTTTATGATGCACTAGTTGCAGGTCATACGTACAAAGGAATTTTGTATGCATCCGTTTTACTTGCCAAGCCATTGGCCAGTGTTATGGTTAGAGGTACTATGAACGATGAAGCAGCACAAAATGCCGCTTTACTACCCCCAGTATTAGCCGCTGCAAAAACGGCTTTACCATTAATTAGATTTACTAAAGACTAAATTTTAAAAAATGAACCAATCATTATTTTTTCAATTTGTGGCGACATGGTTTCAAGCGACCATTCAGAGATTAGTAGAGACTACTAATGGTGAAAAAGGGGAATTAAAGTACCTACATACCACGATGCTTAGAAAAGAATTCTCTCCCACTTTAAAATGGGCCTCATTGACTTCAGATGGTCGAATTGTAGCTGCTGATGTAGTTTCATTGGACTCATCTTTGCCTTTGAAAAAGAGAGATTCTATTAGTAAAGTTTCAGGTGATGTACCTAAATTGGGTATGAAACTTTATTTAAACGAACGTACAATGACAGATTTAACAATTCTAAAGAACTCCCCAGGTAATTTAGAAACTCAAATCTTAGCCAAGCTATTTGCTGATGCTAAGAAATGTTATCTCGGTGTCAAAGAACAAATGGAGGCTATGTTTTTAGAGGCCTTATCAACAGGTTTAACAGTAATCGATGACTCAGTAAATGTAGGTGTTGGTATTCGTTTTGACTTTGGTCATCCGGCATCAAGAAAATCTACAGTTGTAGTAGTTTGGAGTGGAAGTGCTACACCTATAACAGATATTTCAAACGTATTGGATACGGTTGATTCACACGGTAATACAGTGAGTTACATGCTTATGAACAGGGCAACCTTTAATAAGTTTATATCTAAGGCTGAGACCAAAGAATTGTTTGCTGCATCTCTTGGATTTGCAGGTGCAAATATTCCTACACCTACCTATGCTCAGATCAATCCAATCATGGAAGCCACTTATGGCTTGACAATTATGATAATTGAGCGATCTATTCAATATGAGAGAGATGGTGTAAGAACATCTGTAAAACCATGGTCAACTGATGCTGTTGTATTCTTAAACACATTGATTGTAGGTACTCATACCTTTGGTAGTTTAGCTGAAGAGAATTTCCCTGTGAAACAGGTTGATTATACTAAAGCTGAAGGTTATATCTTATTGAGTAAGTACTCTAAGAATGATCCTGTCCGGGAATATACATCCTCACAAGCATTATCTTTACCGGTAATCAACAATGTGGATGAGATTTACATCATGGATGTAGAGACAGCAACATAAAATTAGAATAGATGTACAGTGATGCTATCATAAATGAATTAGTTTTAAGGATCGGTTTTGGTAATGGTGAAAAAATAACAATTTCAACAGCCAATAAAACCGGTACATCTGGTAGATTGTTTTCATACTTTCACCAATTGGCTACAGTAGATAATATTTATTCAACTACTGAGAAGATTGCAATAGTGGAAGCTGATTTCAATACCTATTTAGAACAATTAAAAATTGATGGTGTAAAATCTATTTTAACAGCAATATTTGACAGAAATAAATTATACCTGAGTGATTTTGATTATTCGGGTATAATTTCTGAAAGGATACAATTATTTGATGATGCCATAGGTTATGCAGTTGCAATCGCAATTATAGAGCAAATGGTTTCATCTCCCAGAATGAATACTGAGGAACGTAATATTGAAATGACTTACCAACAACTCAAGATTGAATTGGAGGGTGCTCGTAATGAGCATAATCATGTCATAGCCCTTGGGGTAAAAGCGGAACTCATAAGTGTCATTCAAAACATTAAGCTGGTATTATTTCCTAATCCAGCAAGTGTAAGTTCTAAACCTGTTTGGTAATGAATAATATTCTTACAGATCCGATTGGAATTGATGCCAAGATACAGACAATGCAAATCCTTCTATATGACAAATTAGATTGGGCAAACATTGAAATGTATGGTAGGGTTTTTAAGAATAAGGTTGATGGAAAAGTGATTGCACAAGGTTATGGTGAGAATGCTAATGGTGATTATAAAAAAGATGTGTATTTAGATGATACAAAAAATGCAAGTATCTTTTTCGTAGCAGCCGATAATCAAACCACCACTAATGGTGTGCAATTCACAAATGAGGTTAAAATCGTTTTTATGCTTAATTTAAAGGTGTTATATCCAGACATTAATCATAGAGCCGACACAGAGGCACAAAATACAGCGTATGACCTGGTTCACAGCCGTAAGGCTTTCAGAATCAAAAGGATTGAAACTGGATTAGAGAATGTGCTAAACGGATTTGATGTATCATTAAAATCATTGATACGATCTGACTTACAACCTATTCATGTTTTCGGAATTGTTGCTGATGTAAATTATAAAATGAATTCTAATTGTTTAAAAAACTAAAGATATGCCTACATATAATAAAATATGTGGTTCGGATGCCCAAGTCTCGAACACCGGGTTCACAAAACCTGATTGTTTAGAGAGCTTATTGGAACTCCCTATCATTTCAGACGGATATGCATTTGCAACCGTTACAGCATTTGAGACAGTGGCTACTTGGAAAGCGGCTATTGTAGCAAAAAATCTTGTACCACTATTCCAGGCTTATGAAGTAGCGGATGCAAGTACTGAAGACACTTTCTATGAGAGTGGGAACTTCAAGAAAAGAACAGTAAAAGGTGCTGAGATTCTTACAGCTGAGATGTATTTAAGCGTTTGTGCTTATTCAACATTGAAGACATACGAGGATAACAATACTTTTATTGAATTGTTTGAATTTAACGAAGACGGTGACTATTCAGGTGTCTATGATGCTGATGGTGTTCGGGTTCGAGGTAGAAAAATCAAGTCCTTACGTGTAAATCGTATCCGGGCAACGAAAGAGAAAGTACCTTTTGTTACTATCGAAATCGTATTTGATGATAAAGATGATATTTTAGGTGCTGTATTAACTAAATCCGATCTTACCAAAGATGATTTAGATGGTATTTATGATGTTGTATTAGTACAGGAGGGAACTGCATCAGCAACCTCAATCAAGTTTAAAGCATTTTCTTTTTGCGCCGGTGGTGCACAAGTAACTGATTTACTTGATGCTGATCTTGATCTTTTAGATGTAAGTGGAACTACGCATGCTCATACATTTGTAGCTCCTGATTCTGAAGGTATTTATGAATTTACAGGTGTAGCTTTCTTATCTGATTTCACAGTTGTTGGGGTTGGGGTTATTGAGAAGACTGATATCATCTATGAAATTCCTGTGCCACTAACAATAGTTGTAACGTAATGAAAAGTACGTATAAAGGGATAACATTCGCAGAGGGGTATAACCGCTCCTTTGCGAATTTTAAAGAAGAGTTTGGCAAAACTCATATCTTTATGGCAATTCCCGAAAATAAACGGAATGCAGAAATGAAAAAAGTACACGCTAAAGTTTTGAGAGAAACTAAAAAGTGGAGTGCTTCAGATAAGAAAGATTCAAATGGCAACTCTAAAGGATCAGCTGCAAAGGGCAAGAACAGCGACTCCTGAGAGCCAAATAAATCTCATATTTAATTTTATACGTTCTATTGAAAAAGAGTTGGCTGATTTAAATAGAACTCAAATATTTGAATTCAGTACTGATGTTTTCGGCAATGCGCTGGGCTTTTATTCTAAAGCTACAGAGCAAATTACTACAGAGAGAGCATTACTAGGACATCCGGGACCTATAAAAAAAGAAGGAGACCCATTTGACTTAAAGGACACAGGCGTGTTTTTACCAAGTATATTTGCAAGGGTATCCAAGGATTTTGTGTTATTTGGAGCTTCAGACCCCAAAACAGATGATATCATGGATAATCCTAATTTGTTATCCAAAGATATTTTTGGATTGACAGATGTTGCATTGACGAAAGTTATTCAGGAAAAAATATTACCATTTTACCAAAGATCCACAAGAAAAATTTTACGGTTATGATTTACGATTCATTAGACATAATACCATTAAAACTCTTTTTGAAAATACGACAAACAGGGCACATCGAATTATTGTCTGATGAGAAAATCAAGGCTGGTGTATTGGAGGATTTATGGAATGTTTTGAAAGAACAATACGATACAACTTTCTTTGATCATGAAGGTAAGAAAATACTGGATGTAAGCTCACGGGTTGAGATGTTGAATGCAAAGTATAATGCCATTAAGATAGCGGTCCAGTGTCTGCAATTTGACAGGGATTTAGAACTTGAGAATATGATCAGGTACAATCGTTATAAATTGACTGAACAAAATTTCATTGAAGACCTGAAATATATTGATGTTGAGGTTGAGGGAATACTTATCAAAATCAAGCGTTTGGAACAAAACTTACCAAAACACAATAAAAATGACAAAACTACAACTATTGACAGAGTGATATTGGGGTACTGTGCTGTGACCGGATTGATGTATGATACCAATGCAATCACTGTGATACAGTTTGAGGCTCTGAAGAGTTTGTATAATCAGAAGATAGCAGCGATCGAAAATAGTAATGCAAAGATCAAAGCAATAAATAAAAGGAAAAAATAATGGCTGAGGGTACGATTACATTACGGGAAGTTATTGAAAAGGAGGCTCTTGAGTGGGGTGTCAAGTATGCTGAGAATGTTCAAATAGCAATTGATAAGAATGAAGAGTTAAAAAAATCTTCATTGAAATTATTTGAAGCTCAGAAACAACTCCGAAATGTTGACAATGAAAAGAGATTGATTGAACTTCAGAAAAAAATCATTACTGAGAATAAGAAAGCCCTTGAAGCCTATAAAAAACAAGCCACTGCACTAAAGAATAATAAAGGTATCTGGAAAGAACAAATCCAATTAGAGAACAATTTACTAAGTTCCAAGAAGAAAAATGTACTGGCCACTGAGTCAACCAACAGAGCGTTATTAGCCGAGAGAGAAAATTTAAGGAAAACAAATCTTGAAATCAAGCAGAATTTGACTTCTATGGGTAAACTGACAGGGCTCAGGAACCGTGCCAGGCAATCTGTACAGAATTTAAATGCTCAAATAGCCCTGGGCAACCGATTGAGCGATAAAGAACAAAAGGAATTGCGAGAATCAACCGTTGCATTAAAAAAATATGATGCAGCTGTTATAAAAATCAGAAGATCCACAGGACAATTTCAGGATAACGTTGGTAATTACCCGAAACAATTAAGTGCTGCAACATCTACATTAAGGAATTTTACATCTGCATTAGGTTTTACAGCCGGTATTGCCGGTTTTGTTCAGGTAATGAGAAATAGTCTCAAGGTAATGAAGGACTTTGAAAAGCAGACTGCCACACTTTCAGGTATTTTACAAGTCAATCGTGATCAGATGACTGGTTTAACAGAAGATTCTAAACGATTAGGTGAAACAACAGTTAAAACAGCTAGTGAGGTTACAGAACTTCAAATTGCTTTTGCTCGTTTAGGATTTACTCAAGAAGAAATAATTAATCTGACTGAGGCAACAATTCAGGGATCTATTGCAATGAATGCTAATTTAGCAGAAACTGCCAATTTGGTTGGTGCAGTTGTAAACACATTTGATGATTTCTCATCAATCGATGCACCGGAAATACTTGATGTTATGTCGTTGGCCACTGCAAAATCAGCACTTAATTTCCAGAAATTAGAGAGTGGTTTACCTATTGTTGCAGGTGCTGCCAATGCTGCAGGAGTTTCATTCACAAAATTAGTTGCGTTATTAGGTAAATTAGCGGATTCTGGTATCGATACATCTAAATCTGCAACTGCAGTTAGAAATATTTTCATTGAAAGTGCTGCTCAAGGATTGAATTTTGAACAAATCTTAAATAAAATCAAGAATAGTCAGGACAAATTGACTGCTGCGAATGATGAATTTGGTAAGCGTGCGGCTGTATCAGCTTCTGTATTATCAAGTAATATTGATGCTGTAAATGAATTGGATGAATCATTACAAGATGCTGCCGGTACTGCTGAGTCAATGGCTGAAAAAGAATTAGACACTTTGGATGGTGCTTTACAATTATTAAAATCAGCATGGCAAGGAATCATATTGGAACAGGATGCAGCTAATAGTATTACCACTACACTTAAAGAAACCATACAGGATTTGGCTAAGAATTTAAAGCCCATAGTCCAGACATTAGGAAATATTATAAAATCATTCTTGATTTATAAGGCTATTATGATCAGTGTATCATTACTCACCAAGGCATATACAGCATCAATGGTTGCTCTTAAATTTGCAAAAATAGCTTTGTCCGGAGGTATTGCAAAGGCTACAGTAGCGATGAAAGTATTTAATACTACTACTAAAGCAAATCCGATAATTTTAATTATTTCTGCAATAGCCGGTGCAATAGCTATATTTTCTTCATTTGCATTTGGAGTAAAAGAAGCTTCCGATGAATTAAGAGAATTTAATGAAGAGGCTGAAAGGACCGAAACTAGAATTAATAACCTTAGAGGAGATATAAATAAATACGAAAAAGGGATGGATCGATTAAGTATTGCAACAGATGCTTATGGTAAAGTTGAAGATCAATTACGTGAAAAATTAGAAAAAGAAGGTGTAAATATTACTAGGGTCAGAGGAGCAATAAAATTATTAACATCTGCAAGGGGTGATGATGCTGAAGGATTAAATAAACAGATTGATCTTGCAGGAACATTTACTGATTCTCAAAAAAAATACATACGTTCTGCTATTATAAATGCTCAAACATTAAAGAAAATAATAAGTGAAAATTCTGATTTCATATTAAAGCAACAAGAAATAAGAGAGGAAAAATTAACTAAAGCTCAAATAAAAGCTCAGAAAAAACGTGCTAAAGATGCATTTAAACTTGCTGATTTTGAGATAGAACAATCCAAAAAGAAAAATGAATTACTATCAAAAGATGATGAAAAAACTTTAAATCAGAGAATTTCATTTAGTAGAAGAGCTTTACATAATGGATTCCAACAGCTAACACTTGAGAGAGAAAATGCCATTAGAACATCCAAAAAAGGAGTTGATGAACTAAAACTTATAGATGCTAAGTACAATGCAGATCGTGAGGCATTGATACGTGAGAATTCTAAACGAATTGAGAAGATTTTAGCTGATGAATTTGGGAAACTAAAAAAACAAGCCGATGAGGTCAATGCTGTTAGAAATGCTGGATTAGCTAAATCTTTAAAAGAACGTGAAGATCAATTACAAGAGGATTTATCAAAATCTGACTTGACTAATGCAGAAAGGGTAAGGATTATAAAAAAATACGAGGAGGACATTGTTGATATTCGTAGAAAGTCGGCTCAAGAAACAATAAAAATTCAAATCAATCAGGTACGGACCGCACTGTTATCTGACAAATTATCATTTGAACAACGTGCATCTTTAGAACAACAATTGGCATCTTTAAAATTGGCCTTATCAGAAAATACAACAGATGGTATTCTTGATGATATTGAACGTCAGCGTATAGCAGAGGAAAAATTACAAGCATTTAAAGCAGAAAAAATAAAAGAAGCATCCACAGTGATTGCAGATGCATTGAATCTCGATGCTCAGAACTTGAATAATTTGATAACCGGATTAGTTGATGAATTTGATAATGTATTTCAGGGGATCGCAGCTGGATTTGCTGTTTTATCAGATGTAGGTAATGCCGTGTTTCAGGGTAATATAGAAGCCATAGATGAACAGATTGAAGCCTCAGAGAACTTCTATGATAAGCAGTTTGAATTAGCTGAAGGTGATAAAGTTCAACAGGATCTGATACGTGAGGAACAAGAAGAAAAGAGGCTAGAGCTTGAAGAGAAAAAACGTGTTGAGCAGGTTAGACAGGCTAAATTCCAAAAGGCAGCGGCCGCAACTCAAATTGCATTAAACACAGCACAAGCAATTATGGGTATTTGGGCACAAGTACCTAAATTTGATTTTGGTATATCAGCTGGTTTATTAACAGCATTTGTTGCAGCTTTAGGAGCAGCTCAAATCGCAGCTGTATTAGCAAAACCAATACCTAAATATTCAAAAGGTACTGAAAGCCATGCTGGTGGTCCGGCTTTGGTTGCTGAGGACAGACCAGAGGTGATTGAGGAGCCAAACAAGAATCCATATATTGTACATAAACGATCTGTATTGGATTTAGCTAGAGGAACTAAAGTACATTCAAGCATTGGAGATTATGAACAGATTAAGGCTGCTTCAATAATGACCAGCTTTGATATTCAGAGCAATAATTTGAATAATAACGAAAAGACACTCAATTTTAATCAGAACATGGCTTTGGTTGAAGAAATGAGAAAAAACAGAGAGGCACTTGAGAAAAAGAAACTGGAAACATCAGTGATTCAAAATCCTCCTCCTGACATTAATCATCATATATTTAGAATGAAAAATATTTATTGGTCATAATGGGACTTAGATTAACACCACATAACAAGTATCGTTATACGCTTCAGCATAACAACTTCACTCCTCTGATTATAGATGAGCCAGTTGATTATGATACCAGTAAATTGGAGATATCTAGGCATAAAGGTAGTGATGGTATTAATTTTCAACAGAGCAAAAAAATACGGTTCGTTGGTAATGCCAGGACATTCTTGATATTAATTGATCAGTATTATGATATCAAAGCTCAAATTCGATTGTTGGTCGATGTCAGAAACCCAGAAACGAATGATTGGGATCGTGATGAGGAGGGATTCTTAGATATGGAGGGTATGGAGATTGATGAGCAATCAGTTAGCTTACAATTTAACATTAGTGGTTTATCTCAATTGATTAAATCCAGATCATCTCAAAAGATTGAATTGGAACGTTTGACCGATTTGAATGGGAATATAATTGAACCTTTGAAAATTGATAGGATATCTCTTTCAGGCAGGAAAATATTTTTAACGAGTTTACTTGAAACTTTGGATGAAGATAGATTCAGTGATGCATTTAGAATGAATTACCAAGGTGGTAATGTGAGATGGGGTTATATGGCCATACCTACAACAGTTAGTTATTCATCTGATGAGCTTATACATACAACTTTCAAAAATACGTTCTTAGGAGGCACCCAAACAGTTGGAACTACAGGACAGATGTTCTATGCTGTGAGTGATCGGGATAAAACATTGAAATTAAAAATAGCTGTTGATTGTATCATTGAGAATGTAAAAGTAGATGATCTGAGGGATTTCACATTTAGTGTTGATTTAGTCACTTATGAGAATGGAACTTCTTATGATGAGAAAACGAGAACAACATTGTATTCTGTACCTAATCCGTACAATATGCATAATCATAGAATCTTATTTGAATTTGAGGATGAGATTGATATTTTGCAAGGTGAGAGTTTATCACTTCAATGGTATGGAAAAGCTAAATTTGGGGGCACTGTTATATTTGTAGATTATGATGGTGATATGAAAGTTAATTTTTCAAATACTATTGCAACAATTAATGTTGATGAGGATAGTCATGTAGAACCTAGCCAATCAAATTGTTTGTATCCGTTTGAAATGGCTGACCGGATTTTAGAGATAATTACAGGTGAGAAGGACGTTTTAGTTTCAAAGCCACTGGGCCGGACGGAATTAGGTTATGATGAGGATGGTGTAGCCGCTTTAATAGTTGCATACCATGGTCTTTGGGTGCGTGGTTTTGAAAGTGGAGATGAACGCTATAAAGGTATAACTACCTCATGGAAAGAGTTTATGGAGGCTTATTCTGCACTTTGGGGTTTAGGGTATGGTGTTGAGATTATAGACGGCCGTGAGCGTGTTGTAATAGCGGAAAAATCTTATTTTAAAAATCGTAATGTAACTATCAGATTGGGGCAATTCGATGAAAATGGTCAATTCCAATTCACACAGGTTAGTAATGTTCATAGAGCCAGGATAGCTGAAAATTATTATTCCAGTATAGAAGTCGGATCAGAGAAAGGTGGTGAATATGATGAGGTAATGGGATTGGATGAACCAAATGGCAAAAGTAGTTTTTCAACATGCGTTTCAGAGGTGATACAGAATGTTTTACAAATTATTACAAAATATCAAAGAGATTCACTAGGAGAAGAAATTACACGTAGAAAACAGAAAGTTAATTTTGGTACAACTGATACGCCAAGGGATAAAAATATCTTTGTAAAAGATGCAAAACGCAGTAGCACTGATGTATTGGTTGAGCGTTTCTGGCCTGATGATATGGAGAAAGCACCAACTGGTATTTATAATCCGGAAACAGCTACTAATTTGAGGTTATCACAGGTAAATATGATGCTCAGGCATGGTGCGATTATCTCAAGTAGTTTTATCCAATATCCTTATGAATATGTGAGATTTGGTGAATCTACTGCAAATGATAAATTAACAACACAGCTGATAGGAGGCAATGAATATAGTGAAAATGGAGATATACGAAATAGTGATTTGGATAGTGCTATTTCAAACAATTGGTCAATTGAATACGATTATCCAATGAGTTATGAATTAAAACAATTAATCAAAGGTTCAACTGAAATATTAGGTGAAACAATACCGAATTTAAATGGACTTATTGAATTTAAAAATGAATTTGGAGGTATAGAAAGAGCGCATTTTGAGAACATTGTTCTTGAGGATGAGTCAAAGTGGAAAGTAACCGGTTATAACAATAAATAAGATGGCAAAAAGCAAAATAACAATAACGTTTGATAGTATACCTCAAGTTGGTGATCAATTAATTCTAGGTAATAGTTTGTCAAGTACAGATATTGATGAAACATTTGTAGCTTTGAGAATAGCATTTTTTCAATCGACTATCGGCCCTGATGTTGATTTGAGTGCTTTGTATTATCGCAATGCCGTTGGCGTGGATTATAATGGGACAAATTTATATCTTATTACTTTCAATCTAAATGTAGTTACAATTGAAGCAACACAATCAAATACAGTATTTTCAGTTGTTACAAATAATACAGGAGGTAGGGTATTAGTTAGTATTGATAATCAATCTGAAACAGAAGCTATAACGATTGATGATATTTCTTATACTGAAGCTGATTCTGATCCATGTAATAACGTAAAGATAAATGTAACTACAAGCAGACTTGCAACCATAATAAATAAGGGTTCAGGAAATGAAGCTAATGGGAGTAATCCATTTGATTATGATTCTGTGAGGGGTATCAATAAAAGTTTATATGTTGAAGATTCAGACAGTAATAGTGATTCTACATCATTCACTTTACCAGATTATTTATCAGTAAGTAATACAGTTATAAATATAATTAATTCTCCTGATGGTGCTACAATAACAGTTTTGATAACCAATGTTGATGGATTGGTATTAGAATATTCTTTAGACGGTATTACCTGGCAGGATTCCAATGTATTTGGTGGCCAAACTGTTGGTGCCGGTACAATGTATGTAAGAGATCAGTTAGGATGTTCTTTTACAAAAGCCTATGAGGTTTTAGATTTTCAAGCTGGGGATGTTGGTGTGAATGTACCAAATGCTCCACTACCATCAAAAGAAAATAGTTTGAGGTTTAAGGAATTGGTTGTATGGGGTGATTGTGGCGTTTATAAAACAGATGAGAACACACTTAGTTGTGAGGCCGATGTTCCATTGCCGGAAAAAACAATACAACGTTTCCAGACATGTGACACAGCAATAGAAACTCAGATAAAATCAAATTACGATACGATTGTTGTAAAAGTTATAAAAGTTGATGATACCGAGGACATTATACCATTAATAAAAAAATCAAGTCTTTTGAACCAAAATGACAAACGTGATGCCAATGTGTATGATTTAGGTCTAGGGAAAACAGGTATTTATTTTAAATCAGGTAATACCTATGATTACACAACCGGATTGGATAATGGTGATTATGCACTTAATGGTAAATTACCTTATTGGGGCCAATTAGGTGGATGGATAGAAATTGATTCGGCATGGTATGTTATTGAGAATATCATTTATGACAAATCAAAGAAGGCCGATGTTCTTGTAATTACAAATCCTTTTACAGATCCGGAAACAGTAAAAATTGTGGCATCTGTTTACAATAAAGAGAATTTTGAGTACTATGAGTTTGATATTGATATGTCTCAATATTTGGATATTGATTTCTTTGTGGAGATTAAACATACTCATACAAATTTCCCAGATGTTACATTTTTGAGCGAACAGATAAATGTAAAAGTGAGACAAACAGGTACTTTAGAAATGCGATACTGGAACTTACAGGCAACTGAGATATTGTACTCAACCGGTATACAGCATTTAATAAGAATGCCGTTGGTTAAATCAGGTTCTGCAAAGGTTGATGAGAGTGATTTAAATAGAGGTGATGTCAGAACTATTTTGATTGATTCTAAGTTGTATGAATTGAAAGAATTTGAGTTTGAGCCTATGGCCAGTGAAATGATGGTTAAAACCGTCATAGCGCTGTCCTGTGAGGTTGTTAAATTGGATGGTGCGTCATACGTCAAGAATGAAGAGATAGGCCTTGAGGGACCATTAGGTGACACCAATACCTATGTTATTAAGTCAATTCAGGCTAAAGATGGTACATTATTCGAGTTAGCTCCATCAGGTTCATTAAGTGAGACACTTGAATTGCCTGGAATAATTAGTGGTGGTGAAAATGTTGTTGGGTATTAATTTTACCTGAGATCGATTTGATTTGATCTTCAGTGATGTGTAGATGATTTTCAGTGATATGGTTATGAATAACTATCTTTTCTGAGTCATTTGAATCAGGTTCTGAAGTTTTGGCATTGAAGAATAGAGAACCAATAAATTTGCCTATGAGCCAGCCAATAAAGGTGAAAAGAGCAAATATGTAAATAAAAATCATATACAAATATAATTATTTATTTTTGTTAATAACACATAAGACATGACTGATTTAGGAGTAATCGTACAACAATTAAAAGACTTGACTGAGGGCTTTAATACCTTGGTTGCAGGTATTAAGAAAACAACAGCTTTTCCATTCATGACCGATTTCGATAGCTCATCTGCAATAAGAGTTGAGATCGATGGAGGTAGTCAATATATTTTATTGCAACAGATTATTGATGCTGCAGTACTTGATGCAAATAACCCAGGTGAGAATGAAATAGTATCTGGAAATATTGCTCATATTGGAGGTTTTCAGTACAAAACAGTTAATTTGGTATATAGACTTAATAATATTCTGTACTATTCAAATGGTTTGATCGTTGAAATGGCAGGCCCTGATGCAGAAGATAGAATTGATGTTATAAGAGGAGATGATACCGGATTAGTTAGTATATTGCCAGGGATTGCAGATACTCCACCTATTAAACCAATAGTAGATACAACCTCCGAATTAGAACTCACATTTGGTTATATTGCTGTAGGTTCTAGCCAACCAAGTGATTTAGATACACGAACAGTTTATCTAGAAAATTTACAAGAAGTTGGAGGAGAATTTGATTCATCAGAAAATACGAGTGGAGCTAGAATAGATTTAGCAAATGGTACTGATACAATAGAAGGGAGTATAGATATAAAAACTATTGATGATCTAGATGATGATGACGAATTTGTTTTAACACATAGTACCCCTGTTCAAGTAGGTACATTTGATTTTATAAAATTAACCATAAAAAGTCTTAGGAATTGGGGGAAAGATAAAATTAATATTCAATTGTATAGTGGTGTAACCCTTATAAATAAAAAAATTGTTATTACCAAAAACAATCTGAATACTTCTGATTTTGTAACTAATCAAGAATTATATTTCTTTAAAGATCAATTTGGTTCATTTGATGGTACTGTATTCGATACAATTAAATTTGTAAATAAATCATCCGGGGAAATATTATACCAAATGGATGAAATATATATACAATCTGGTGGTAATGTTCCTCCAGTTGCTCCAGTAGTTGCGTCTGATATAGCTACTGATACTAGTAACTTTGATAATAATCTAAGTGCATTGGATGATACAGTTCAGAAAGCATTAGATACTATTGATGATATTTTACTAGGTGATACACCAACAGTAGTTGTGAATAGTAATAAATTCTTTTTAAGAAAACATCCAGATAATAATAATCCATCAAATAAAAATATTTTAGAAACAAATGATATAATATTTGATGGTTATTGGAATACAACAACTTGGTGGCCTGAAGCACAATATTTAGGTGGAGATGTTGATACAATTGGTAATTGGACACCATTTAATCCTGTAGAAGAACTTACAATAATCTAAATTTATAATTATGAAAAAACTTTTAACTACTTTACTTTTAATCCTAACATTTACAATTGGATTTTCTCAAGTAACAAATCATAAAAATCCTGTTAAATTATCAGGAATTACGGAAGGAACTGAAATAGACAGTATTTTAGTTATGGAGTCTGATGAAAAAATGAAATGGATTAAAACATCTGATTTCATTGCTAAGATGTTAGCTGATGTTAATGATTTCCCACTTGATTCTGTAACATTTAATGATGGGGAATCAGTAACTTGGAATACAGATTTTAAAACATTAAATATTCCTACTGGATTTGGGCCAGTATTACAAGCAGGTCAAGAATTTTATTTTTTGGTCTACAATGATACAGGTTCCCAGATTGATAACGGAAAAATAATAAAACCAGTTAGTGCATTTACTGTTGGTTCAGAAAATATTCCTACTGTTATTTTAGCGCAAGCAGATACTTTTGAAACATGTGAAGGTACTTTGTTTATGGCTACCAATAATATTGCTGATGATGGTTTAGGAATGGGTACTTTAATTGGCAGAGTTTCTGATGTTCCGACAAGTTCATTTGGTTTGGGTGATGATTTATATTTATCAGGAACTTCCCCTGGGGATATAACAAATATCAAACCTGAATTTCCATATTATGAATTATCAATAGGAGGTGTATTAAAAGTACATGCTACTGAAGGAGTTGTAGGAGTCAATTTTACAAATAGAGTAGAGGATACTTTTGATAATTTCCATAATGGAACATTTAGAGAAAGTTTTGATTTTTTAATTACAAGTGATGGAGCTACGATAACAGGGACATTGACACCAACAGATGGACACCCAGATATGACTATGATATTCAGTAGTGGTTGGCAAACATTAGATACTTCTCCAGGTGCTACAGTTGTTTTAACTGCTGGAACTGATACTGATGATCAAATAAATTATGTTTATATTCCTGAATCTACGAAAGTTTTAACAGTTAGTACTTCTGGTTTTCCATTAACAACAGAATATATATCTGTTGCAATTGTTGGAGTTGAAAGTGCAACTAGAGTACAAACATATGGTGAAATTTTAAATCAAAATCACAATGATCATGTACAAAGTACAACAAGTAATCAAGGTCATTTATCACATATGGCTAGACGTATTAGAATTGAAAATGCAAGATGGGATTCTGGTGTGACAGGATCATCAACAATAGATACAGGCTCAAGCCCAGATGATGTGTGGGTACAAAATACTTCTGGTTGGGTATATCAACTTCATTTGAAACCATATCCTGTACACGATACCGAGGTTAGTGATTTTATGAGAATTGTAAATAATTTTACAACCCCATATGATATAACCGCTAATTTAAATACAGAAATTGCAGATGCATTAGGAGTTTCATTAACAAATAAAAGTTTTAGTTTTGTTCTTTGGGGTATTCAAAATAAAGAGGGTGAAGTTGCTCCATTGATGATTAATTTACCTATAGGTTCATATGCTTTTAATTTTCCTGATGATGCTGTTGCTGATCTTTTAGGATATTCTGTTTATGCGATTCCAAAAGATTATGTATCAACAGGTTTTTTAATAGCTCGATTTACTTATACACTATCAAATGATGGTTTAGAATGGGTATTATACAGTACTGAATCATTAGTTGGTAAAACACCAAATACAATTGCCGGTGGTGCCGGTGCTGGTGGTGGTGGAGATGTTACATTTACAGCTCATACAGATACACCTTCATCATATTCAAGTCAAGGAGGTAAAATTGTTGCTGTTGCAGGTGCTGAGAATGCACTTGAATTTGTTGGAAATGTTGTATTTACGGATGGTACTCAAACAATAACAGGTGCTAAAACATTTGATGATGGAGCATTCAAATTAAGAAATGTTGCAGATACATTTGATGGATTATTTACTAATACAAATACTGCAGATAGAACATATACATTTCAGGATGCAAGTGGCATATTAGCCTTTACAAGTGATATATTTTCAAGTCCATTAACAACTAAAGGTGATTTATTTACTTTTAGTACTGTTGATGCTCGTTTAGCTGTTGGTACAAATGGGCAACGTATTACTGCTGATAGTGGAGAGTCAACAGGATTAAAATGGATTGATTTCTCAGTTGCAGGAGATGATCTTGAATCAGATTTGAAAGGAGAATTTGCTATTTCAAGTACAGACATAGATTGGGATTTAGGAGTTCAAGGAACTAAAACTTTATCAGGGAATATTACATTTACATTTAGTAATTATACAACAACTAAATATTTAAATCTTGAACTCACAGGAGATTACACGATTACATGGCCTTCAGGAATTGAAGGAGATTTGAGTGGGTATGACGGAACATTGATAAATATTATTCAATTATATTGTGTTGATCAAACAACTCCAAAATTTATTGCAACTCTTGAATTTCAATATTAGATTATGAAACAATATTTTAAATATTTACTATTATTAACATTACTGATTTTATCTCCATTGAATGAATCTTATTCACAGATTGGATACGGAAATAAGATATTACCAATATCAGCTGTTGCTCCAGGTACTGATAGTTTTAAAGTTGAAATTACAACTATTGGGGCCTCTGAGAGTTTCACTTTTCCTTTTTGGAATGGGGGGAGCTATAATGGTACTATTAATTTTGGTGACGGTGGTGGGGATTTTGATATAACTACTTATGATCATGCTGATGCTACGAATATCTATACGGTTGCAGGAACTTATGAAATCACAATAAGTGGTATAATTGGGGGAATTAATGTCAATAGCCAATTACCAGATTTAAGATTTGACGACATAACACAATGGGGAATAATTAATTGGGGTTATCTGAATTTTCATGATTGTTCAAACATGGTAATAACCGCAACAGACGTTCCAGATTTATCGGGTATAACATCATTTACATCACTTTTTAGAGGTTGTTCAAGTATCACAACAATTCCGAATGTGAATAGTTGGGATGTATCGACAATAACGGATTTATTATTCACTTTTGCTTCATGTACTTCATTAAATATTGATATTAGTGATTGGACTTGTACTCCAACAACGATGCAATCAACTTTCCAAGGTTGTTATTTATTCAATTCAGCACTTACAAATATTAATACAAGTTCTTGCACAACAATGAGACAAGCTTTTCTTGATGCAAGAGTATTTAATCAGAGTTTAAATGGATTTGATACTGGACTTGTAACAGATTTTTATCAATGTTTTTATAAAGCATGGGCATTTAATGGAAATATCACAAGTTGGGATACTGGGAGTGCTACAAATATGGAAGCAATGTTCCGTGATGCGTTTGTTTTTAATCAAGACATCGCAAATTGGGATGTTAGTGGTGTTTTACGATTTCATTCAATGTTCAGAAGTACAAATTCATTCAATCAAGCAATTGGTGGTGTTGGTAAATGGGATACTTCAGGTTCAAATAGTATGGAACAGATGTTCTATGATGCGGATGGATTTAATAGTGCTGTTGATAATTTTGATGTAAGTGGAGTTACAACATTTAGAAATATGTTTGCTCTAACTGCTACATTTAATCAATCTGTATCAAGTTGGGTGACATCAAGTGCGGTTTCTTTTAGGACAATGTTTCAAAGTTCAAGTGCATTTGATCAGGATATAAGCGGTTTTGATGTAACTGGGGTAACGGATCTAACAGCTATGCTTAGTGGTTCATCTTTTAGTAAAACAAATTATGATTTATTATTACCGGCTTGGGATGCACAAGTATTAGTAAGTGGTCGAAGTTTTAGTGCGGGACCAGCACAATATACATCAGGTAATGTAGATACAGGAACAACAGATGGAACAACAGCTAATAAATTAGTTGACTCAACACAAAATTTTTTAACAACTGTTTCAGTAGGTGATGTTGTACATAGTATAACCACTTCTACTGAATATGCAATTGTTACTTATGTTGATAGTAATACGGTATTATCATTAAGTGTTGATATTATGACTAGTGGTGAAGTTTATGATATTGAATCTTCATCGATTGCTAAAAATAAAGAAAACATGGTAAATTCAGATGGATGGTTAATTGGTGATGGTGGTGGAGGATAAAATTAAAATATAAAATTATGAATATAAAATTAGAACCAGAATTTCAATATCAACTTTATTTAAACCAAGCAGGATTAAATGAATCCAATATGGATAAGAATCAGAAAATTGAAAGAAAAAGAACTTTTTATGCAGCTTATGGTATGGCATTAAAAGTATACCAAGAAGAATTTATGTTAAATAATAAAGGTAAAAAAGTAGCTAAATTGTTATTCAAAAAATTAGCTGATTTTTTTGCAAAAGAATCTATAAATCAAAATCAAAATTAAGATGAAAAAACTAATATTATTAATAGCAATCCTGATTTCAGGTTTTGCATTCGGACAAAAAGCCATTAATTTAGATGGTCAAATCAGAGTTTTTAACCAACTTCCTAAAGTATGGGAAAATACTATAAATTTTAGAGCATCTACAGAAAGTGATTTATATACATTAGGGTTTAGGGATGTTGTACAACCCATATTAACGCAATATCAAAGGCGTGATACTATTTATTTTGATGTAGGTAATGATTATTTCACCTATGCTGTAAAAGACTTTACACAAGCTGAAATTGATGCTTACGATCAAGAACAGCTTGATAGTGATGCTTCCGCATTAAAAATAGAAAGCTATAAATTTGATGGACAAACTGCTCATAAACGTATTTGGGATAGAATAATGCGAGAATATGATGAAGGAAATATAACCAATGCTCAGTTTGAAGGGATTAGCAACATTTTATTTGACGCTGTTTTACCGTTGGAATTTGGATTGTGGCCGGTTGCTAAAAGCAAAGTAGATGTGATCACACCACCTGGAAATGCTAAGATGTTGGCCATATTGGATAAGGTCAAGGAAATTATTAACAATTATATCACAGAAAATTATTAAATTTAACTAAAATTAACATCATGGAAATATTAAAAGATAAAGATGGTTCATATAGTTCAAAGAGAACCATGGGAGTAATTTATATGATTGCTGCTTTGATTATGGCAATTGTTGATCAATTAACAAAGTTTAAAATAAGTTCATTTGAGGTTTGGGTAACTATTGTTTTAACCGGAGCTTCATTGTTGGGAATTGCTTTGTTTGAATATTTTGGTAAGGGTAAAAACATTGAGAGCCCTGTTAAATAGAGTTTAATTTAAATTTATAAAATCATGATAAAAATAATTCTTACAATCATTTTTTGGGAAGCCTTAAGATTTGGATACAAAAAGTTTCTGAAGGAAAAGGTTGATGTCAAAGTCAAGGAAATACGTGATAGAATAGCACATGTAGGTAATCGTCCAGATGATAGATAAGCCAATAATAATATTGATACTCACTTTTTTAATTGCCCTTTTTACATATTCATGTTGGGAATTAATAAAAGAAAAAACAGGGATAAGAATATTTTATCCTGGGATCGGATTGTCATTTGTAGGTTACACATTTGTAATAAAATTACTATTTAAAAGGTTGGCGAAATATGAAAAGAAATTTAAGTGTTTTATTCCATTAACAACTATTATACATCTCAGCACTGTAAACAATATAGTCGATGAGTTATTTTTTGACCCCACAATGTTACAATTTAATGAATATTTAGGATTTTTATTAATAATTATAATTACAATATTGGAATGGAACCATTTTCAAAAGAAGAAAAAAAGAATTTCTACAAAAGATTTGCTACCCTAGATTTAGGGATAGCTAGAATTCTTAACATATTGGAAAGCGATGATAAAATTGGTGAGAAAGGTCTTGTTAAGACAGTTCATACTATGGAAAAAACTTTAGCTGAACTTCTAATAAGAGAAAAAATATACAAGGCTAAAGGTACAGTTTGGGGTATTATAGGTGGTGCGATTTTCACATGCTGTGTATGGTTTGGCAAATACTTAGTAACAAAATTTATAATATAATGCATTTATTTCACTTGAGATTTCAGACAGAGGATGATCACACTAAATCAATATTTTGTATTGATGGAGTCTTCCAATGTTTTATGCTTGAGGATGGGTTCAATGTTATTAAAATTTATGGTGAGACAAGAATCACCCCAGCGACCAGGGAAATTGGATTACGTACTGAAGGTAGTATGCATGAAAAATATCTTGAAAAATATGGAGAGGAATTTCATAAAGGGATGCTTTGGATTAAGGATGTTAATAATTATGAATATGTTTATATCCATATCGGAAATAAGCCAAAAAACACTTTAGGATGTCTATTGACAAATTTTGCTTGTAATACCAACTTAAGCAATATGTCACAAAGTGAGGTTTCTTATAAAAAGATTTATCCTATAATTGCAGATGCTATTTTAAATGGTGAAAAAGTGGAAATTGAAACAGTCGATTTAGAACAAATATTATGACAGCAGATAAAAAAAATAAATATTTACAATGGATTCAAACAATTGGAATTGTTTTGTCTTTTTTAGTACTTGTTTTCGGTGGCTATAAAGGAGCTGTTTCTTGGGGTGAATGGAAGGCAGAGATGAAAGCGGAGATGAAAGAGCGAATGTTCAAAAACTCAGAAGAAAGAGTAAAGACACAACAAATGGTTGCTAGGCCCTATAGTGAATATAAAAATATGCAGAAAGCGGATTCACTTTTAATGCAACAAAAAGATTTAGATGCTGCTTTTGATACAATTAATAGGCGATATATTAATGATGAAGAAGATAAAAAAAGCAGAATTGAATCAAGAGCTATGCGTGATTCTACATTTCAAGAAGTAGTTAAAGATATTGAGGATATACAAAGAGAGCAAAGAAACACTTCAAATGCAGTACAACTAATATTACAAAAATTAAATAAATTAGACTCAATAAAATAATAAATCATGGGATTATTAACTGGATTATTCGGAAAAAATAAAGCATTAACTTCACCAATAAATGCTGTTGGAAATGTATTAGACAAATTATTTACTTCAAAAGATGAAAAACTCACTCATGAAGAAGTAAGAATGCGATTGATGATGGAACCAGATATTGCACAAGTTGAATTAAATAAGATAGAGGCTCAACATAGGACCATATTTGTTGCCGGATGGAGGCCATTTATAGGATGGGTTTGTGGTGTCGCTTTGCTGTATAACTTCATTCTAAGAGACTTAATTGCCTGGGTAATGGTAATCAATGGAGCCGGATCGGAACCGCCTCCTGAGTTAGCTATGACTCATTTAATGACTGTTTTACTAGGTATGTTAGGTCTTGGAGGAATGAGAACTTATGAAAAATTGAAAGGAGTATCTAAATAATTTAGTGAAAAAGAAAAAATAACCCATTACTCTTTTAATGTTTGCCCTCTTAATTGAGGGTTTTTTATGTCAATAATATTTTAATTGTTATATTTGCAGTGTTACACCACACTTCTTTGTGTAACAAGATCGTTTGTATAAGAAGTTAGAAAGCCGCACACTACATGTGGCTTTTTTTATGAAAAAAAGTTGATAATAAATTTTTTTATAATAAAATATTTTATAATTTAGCAAAACAAACGATTAAAACATGTGTACATTAGGAAAAGAATTTTGTTTATCTGAGAATAAACTCAAGGCAAAGAATTCATTAATAGTGAGGGCTGAACTAAGAGGTAATTTCTTTGGTGTTAATTATATAACTGACACTCTCAGAGAATTAGGTAAAGGCATAATCTTTTTCAATAGTCTCAATTAATAAATTTAAATTTAATAATATGTCAAAAAAGAAATTGATTATCGATGTTGATAATGCTATCAGGATCTATAATGAGAAAAATCCTAGTAAAAAACCATTGAATCGTGAACGTTTGGCAAAGGATTTAAAACTATCATATCAAAGTTTGGTTAATTACCAGGGAGGTAAAATACCTAGCATGATTGGAGTTTTAAGAAAAATAATGAACAAAACAGGGGTTAGTTTCAGTGACCTCATAAAATTTAAGTGATTATGAACGATCAAAACAAAGAAAAAAGTGATGTGATTCATGAACAGGCAATTATTATACCGGCTTCTGAGTCCCAATTGAAGAATTTAA
>Ga0114925_10000166_pt1 | contig 25472 bp, 27 predicted proteins | sample SumtaG_2_FD_87287 | JGI IMG/M metagenome (GOLD analysis project Ga0114925, IMG submission 87287) | Deep subsurface microbial communities from Indian Ocean to uncover new lineages of life (NeLLi) - Sumatra_00607 metaG | ecosystem: Environmental > Aquatic > Marine > Oceanic > Sediment | place... | reverse complement strand
ATGGAGGGCGGTGCAGCACCGGCGTGGGGCATTCCGAAGGTGAGGCGAAAGTCAAGGAGCTGTAAGACGTGGCAAAGAATGTCTTTAGAGCGGACGAGATTCTCTATCAGTCTCGCAAGGTGTTTATCAAACCTCCTCAGGTAGAAGTGGAGGAAGCACCTGAGGAGGTTGAGAGTCTCGAGGAGTTTAACGGTACTGTCGTGGAGGATCTGCGGCGGGAGGCGGATGAGTTCAAGGCGAATTGGGAACAGGAAAAAGCGCGTCTGATTCAGGTCGCCCGGGACGAGGCGGAAAAGATCAAGAAGGAAGCTGAGCGGGCCGCCTTCGACGAGGTCAAGCGCAAGAACAACCAGGCCCAGAAGATCCGCCAGGAGGCGGAAGACGAAGCCAAGCGCATCGTTGAGGAAGCCAAGGAGAAGGCGGAGGAACTGGAAGCGGAGATTCAAGCGAAGGTCGACAAAGTGGAGAAGGAGGCCTTCGGAAAAGGCCACGCCGAAGGTAGGGAAGAGGGTTTCCAGGAGGGCCGCCAGGAGGTGGAACGCCTCGTGGATACGCTGCAGAAAATCATTTCCGCGGCCATCGATAAGAGGAACGAGATCATCCAGGAGTCGGAGACCCAGGTCATCAATCTGGTTCTCCTGATATCCAAGAAAGTGATCAAGGTGATCTCTGAGAATCAGAGGAACGTGGTCATCAACAATGTGGTCCAGGCGCTGCGCAAGCTGAAGAGCCGCGGCGATGTGGTCATTCGGGTGAACCTTGCCGACGTGGAGCTCACCTCGGAACATATCAACGATTTCATGAAGATGGTTGAAAATGTAAAATCCGTTACCGTTCTCGAGGATAGCTCGGTGGATCGAGGAGGGTGTATCATAGAGACCGACTTCGGTCAGATAGATGCGCGGATCTCTTCTCAACTCCACGAGATCGAGGAGAAAATTACAGAGTTGACGCCGATCCGCTCCAAAGGAGAGGGATAACGGCGAAAACCCATTTTTCAGGGAGGGGAAAAAGTGGGACTATTCGACAAATACGCTTTCACGTTAGAAAAAATCGATCCCATTAAATACACAGGTGTGGTACAGAGTGTCCAGGGGGGCCTGATCGTTGAGTCGAAGGGACCCCGGGCCGTGGTCGGGGAGCTGTGCCAGATCGTGCTGCCGGAGAGTCGAAGAATCATCTGGGCTGAAGTCGTGGGCTTACGAGACAAGACCGTGCAGATCATGCCCTATGACGAGATGGAAGGGATCACCGTAGGGTGCAAGGTCATTGCCATGGGGGAGCAGCTCACCATCCCGGTCTCCGAAAAGCTGCTAGGACGAGTGCTAGACGCTATGGGCAAGCCTATCGATGGGAAGGGGGATATCGGTTCTTCCATCTGGTACCCAATCTACCAGTCTCCCCCGGATGTGCTTCGCCGACCCCGAATCAAACAGAAGATCGGGACGGGAATTCGCTCCATAGACTCCCTGGTCACGGTAGGCAAGGGGCAGCGGATGGGAATTTTCTCCGGCAGCGGTATCGGCAAATCCACCCTTCTGGGTATGATTGCCCGCAATACCGCCGCCGACGTCAGCGTTATCGCCCTGATCGGTGAGCGCGGCCGGGAGGTACGGGACTTCATCGAAAACGACCTGGGACCGGAAGGTCTGGAACGTTCGGTGCTCGTCGTCGCCTCCTCGAACAAGCCTCCCCTATCGAGAATTCGGGGCGCCTATGTAGCCACGGCGATTGCCGAGTACTTCCGTGATCAAGGAAAAGACGTCATGTTGCTCTTCGATTCGGTGACCCGTTTTGCCCGGGCGCAGCGACAGATCGGACTGGCCGTAGGAGAGCCGCCGGCGAACCGGGGATTCACCCCTTCGGTATTTTCACTGCTTCCCAAGCTGTTGGAGCGAAGCGGGACCTCCCCGAAGGGGACGGTGACCGGTTTTTATTCCGTCCTGGTCGAAGGGGATGATCTGGACGAACCGATCTCTGATGCAGTGCGGGGTATTCTCGACGGGCACGTCGTGCTTACCCGCAATCTAGCCCAGAAAAACCACTACCCCGCGGTGGACGTCCTGCAGTCCGTGTCCAGATTAGCCGAGAAGGTAACAGGACCGAATATAAAGAAAGCCGCCGGGGCCCTTCGCCGGATGCTCGCCACCTATAGAGAGGCGGAAGATCTGATCAACGTAGGAGCGTATGTGGAAGGGTCGAACGCCGAGATTGACGAGGCGATTGCCAAGATGCCGGAGATCAACGAGTTCCTCGTGCAGGCTATCGATGAGAAGCATCCGATAGAGGAAACGTATCGTCGCTTGGGCGAGATCGTCGGAATATCCATTCCGGAGGAGGAATTGGGGAGTGAAGCGCTTTCACTTCAGGCTCGAGCGGCTTCTTGAGCTCCGTTCCTATCGGGAACGGCAGTGGTTGGCCAAGCTGGCGGCCGCCTCGGGACACTGTATCCGGCTGTCCCGTAGGATCACCGAGGCGGGCGTTGCAGCCCGGGGAGCGTTCTATACCAATATCAAGAAGGGACACGAGCTGAATCTGTCCCTTCTTACCTATAGGGAACACTACATTCACAGGATGAACCTGGAACAGAAGAAACTCAAAAAGGAATTGGAAGAAAAGCTGCGCCGCCGCTCGGAGGTGCAGAAAAAATATCAAGAGGTCTCGCGGGATAAGAAAGTGCTTGAAAAACTTAAAAGTAAGCGAGAGTCGGAATACTATGTACAGGCAAAGCGGGAAGAGTTCAAGATCGTAGACGACCTGAACTCCAGCCAGTTTATCAGGAAAAGCCTATGATGGGGGATGGAGCCGTGACGGATTACAGTTCAGTTGGAGCGGGTTTTCGGATTTTGATCCTTCTGCTCCTGGTGGCGGTTCTCGTGTTGGGCGGGCTGGTTTGGTTTGATTACCTGGGAATTGTGGACGCTCAAGCGTTTCTGGCTCCCGTATTCACCATGATCCGGGGGGAGAAGATCGTAGTGGATGCCGAGGATCCGCTGCTGTTGGAAAAGGAAAGGCTGGCTAAGCAACTCGAGGCGTTGTCGATTTGTTCCGAGGAACTGAATGCCTGGGAGCAGGAGCTTGAGGCCAACCGGGCCGAGGTCAGTCAGATGATGGAGCAGCTGGAGGAGCGGGAGAAAACGGTCGAAGATCGAGAAAAAGTGTTTAATGAACGTTTGCTAGCTTTCGAAAATAGAAGAGTAAACCTGCGGCAGAATGCGGATTATCTGGTAGGCATGCCTCCGGAAAACGCTGTGAAAATTCTCCTGCAGATGGAAGATCAGGACGTGATCGACATCTTTCGTATGACAGAAGAGCAGGCCCAGGCGGCCGGGGAGGTTTCGCTGGTATCCTATTGGCTCTCTCTGATGCCCCCCGACCGGGCAGCGGTTCTTCAACGGAAAATGTCGCGAAAGACAGGGGGTTAAAATTTGCTCCTTTCAGACTTTGCTTCCCCGACGATCGTAAAGACAGAGGCAGACGCTCAAAGCTCCGCGTCTCCAGCCGCCCAGGCCCTCGGGGGAAAAAAGGCCGGCGGAAAAGTGGGGGGGGCTCCCGGGCGCTTTGCCAGGAGCATCGAGGAAGCCCGGCGGTCGGTAGAATCAGAGCCTGGGGAGACGAGGGTGCGTACCGGAAAACCCACAGGCAAAGATGTGCAGAAGAAGCTTGAACAGTTTCTCGCCGGCGTCAGCCTGGAGGAGCTTTCCAGTCTGCTGTCCCAGCTCAGTCCCAAGGATTTGGCGAATTTAGCCGAAGTACTCGGACTCAAAGATTTCAAACCAGACACCCTCTTTTCTTCTGACAGTGCCCCTGCGGCAGGGGATCCGGCTGCCCGAAAGCTGGGGCAGGGAAAAAGAAAGCTGGTCGATTCTCTCGACCGTCTGGCCAGGTCAGTTGGCGCGGAGAGGGTGCTCAAAGCAATCATCACCGGTAAGGGAATGAACAAAGCCTGGACAGGACCCGCGGGAGAAGCTAAACGCGCAACGAATTCCAACATCGACAAGGTGGGAGCAATCGGAGAAAAAAGAAAACGGGTCAAGATTGTTGTGCTGGATCTGCGCAAAGAGCGGGCGGAGGCGGGACAGCTTCGGGAAGGTTTGACCGTTGAAAAGGCAGCTGAAGCCCGCAGCGATGGGAAAGCGGGGTCGGCGGAAGGTCTGGAGAAGGATTTTTCCGTTCTGTTTCGGGGCAATTACCCCCAGAGAGCTCCGGCACCCGCTGCGGAGGCGGCTCAGAGTGGACGAGCTCAGGTTTTGCCCCAGAGATTTCAAGAGCGCTTTGTACCGGAGGTGGTGAAACAGACGGGAATTATTCTCAAAGGTGGAGGCGTCGGGGAGATACGGCTGGTGCTCAAGCCGGCGAACCTCGGCAGCGTGCGGATCCGGCTCGTTGTAAGCGAAAGCAGTTTAGAGGGCCACATAGTTGTCGACAATAATAGTGTTAAGGAGCTGGTCGAATCCAGCCTGGACAGTTTGAGAAACGCCTTGCGTCAGGAAGGTTTTCAAAATGCCGGTCTGGAGGTCTCCGTCGGACATCGACGGAGTGGGGATGGGGCTGCCCATAACCAGGGGGAAATGGAAGCCCCGCTTTCAGGTTCGTGGAGCAGTAGTTCCGAAGAGTTCGAGAAAGCGATACCGCTGTTTTTGGACATCAAGCCGGACTATGAGCTGATAAATCTTTTTGTGTAGACCGGCTACACGACGCGAAGGAAGAGAGGGGCAATGGATACAGCATCGTTACTTTCAGCCGATGACCTGGCTCTTATGAGTCTGACCAAACAGGTGGAGAATTACAACACGGCCCTGAATCCGGCCAAAGCGGCCGGGCGGGGCCAAACTTTGGGGAAGGATGATTTCTTGATGATTCTTCTGACCCAGTTGACCCACCAAGATCCAACCTCGCCGCTCGAAGACAAAGAGTTCGTCGCTCAGATGGCCCAGTTCTCTACTTTGGAACAGCTGAAAAACATGAGCGCCGAACTGGCAAAGGTGTTTGGAGTTATGGCCAAGAGCCAGGCGATTGGGCTTTTAGGAAAGACCGTTGATATCGTACTGGGAAAAAGCAAAATATCTGGGAGGGTTGAGGAAATCACAGGTAGTGAGTTTCCGCAAATACTGGTACAGGGCCGATACTACGACGTCTCACAAATCGTGAGCGTGAAGGAATAGCAAGGAGGAGCTTGTAAAGCCATGATGCGTTCGCTTTATTCCGGGGTTTCTGGTCTCCAGAACCACCAGATTCGAATGGATGTTCTGGGAAACAACATCTCCAACATCAACACTGTCGGGTTTAAGAAGGGGCGGGTGAATTTCCAGGACATGCTCTCTCAGACCCTCTCAGGCGCGGCTAAACCCACCGATGAGGTGGGTGGGGTCAATCCGAAGCAGGTCGGCCTGGGCATGGTGGTCGCCACTATCGATACGATTCATACTCAAGGGTCGCTGCAAACGACCGGGGTGATGACGGATCTGGCCGTTCAGGGCGAGGGATTCTTCATCCTACAAGATGGGGAGAAACGCTTCTTCACCCGTGACGGATCATTCAACATCGATCAGGATGGCCGGTTGGTCAATCCCGCCAATGGATTGCGGGTTCAGGGGTGGCAGGCCGTCACGATTGACGGGATTACCACGATCAATACGGCTGCGGCCATCGATGACCTGATCATCCCAGTCGGGGACAAAGATCCCGCAGCGGCTACCACGGAGGTCGAGCTGGCCTGTAATCTGGACAAACGGACCACCGAGATTCCTCCCGGAGCGGCTCCGCAAACGGTTCTCGATGGGACCTGGTCCACAACCTTCGATATCTATGATTCCTTCGGGAATGTCCATCAGCTGCAGGTCAATTTCACCAAGGTGGTGGGAATCGCCAACCGCTGGCAGGCCGAAGTGATCGTAGATCCGGCGGCCGAGATTCCAACCAACACGCTGGTGGAAGTGGGGGCGGCCAACAACACGGATAATCTGTTCTTCATCGATTTCGACAACCTTGGCTCTCTGGCGGCGGTTCTGGACGCTCAGGGTGATACGATTGCCGAAGAGACTCTGCAGGTTCAGATCTCCTTCGATGTCCCGGAGGCCACGATTCCGGCCGGAGAGGTGGCGGTGCGCCAGCTGTTCAACCTCAATCTCGGAGAGGTGGGAAGCTACAGGAACGCCGTGACCCAGTTTGCCGAGAAGAGCTCGACCAAGGCGATCATCCAAAACGGGTATCCTATGGGATACCTGGAAAGCTTCAAGATCGATCAGAGTGGTGTGATCACGGGAGTATACTCCAACGGCATCAATCGGGCCATCGGGCAGGTCGCGCTGGCCGGCTTCACAAATCCGGGGGGTCTGGAAAAGGCCGGAGAGAACACCTACGAGGTGTCCAACAACTCCGGGGAGGCACGCATCGATGCGGCGGGAATCGCCGGAAAGGGAAAAATCATCGCCGGTGCTCTGGAGATGAGCAATGTAGATTTGGCTGAGCAGTTCACAGATATGATCGTGACGCAAAGAGGCTTTCAGGCCAATTCGCGGATCATTACGACCTCCGATCAGATGATCCAAGAGCTGTTGACATTGAAACGGTAAAGGAATTAGATGAAATAAATGATAGAGGTGACCAAACTTAATGGGAGGACCTACCATGTGAATCCGCATCAGATTGAATGCATCGAGTCCAATCCAGACACGACTCTGGTCATGCTCTCCGGTAAACGGCTCGTGGTGTGCGAGTCATATGAGCAAATTTATGAGCGAATCGTGAGCTATCGCAGGCTCATCGGGGCCTTTAAGAACGAGGAGTAGCGTGTGGATCTATCGACGATTGTCGGCTTATCGGTGGGATTTACGGTTCTGGTTATTGGTATTTTCTGGGCCGGCGGATCTCCGATAGGCTTTATCAGCATATCCTCAATTTTCATCACGATTATTGGATCCTACTGTGCTCTTATGGTGGCCAACCCACTGAGCCGTGTGTTGGGCATCATGCGTTACTTCCGCCTTACCTTACGCATTCCCAACTATGAAGAGGAACGTATCATCAGTCAGCTGGTCACCTTCTCCGAGAAGGCCCGCCGTGAGGGCCTTCTGGCATTGGAGGATGATCTGGAGGAGGTGGAGGATGAATTTTTAAGAAAGGGAATCCAGCTGGTCGTGGACGGCACAGATCCCGATATTATTAAAAATATCCTCTACAATGAACTGAACCAGATCCAGACCCGTCACGCCATTGGCATCGGCATCTTCGACGACTGGAGCAAGATCGCTCCGGCCTTCGGCATGATCGGAACCCTGATCGGTCTGATCACCATGCTCGCTCAGATCGAGGACAAGTCGGCCATCGGTATCGGTATGTCTACAGCCCTGATGACCACTCTCTACGGAGCTACCATGGCCTACCTGGTGTTTCTGCCTGTAAAACGGAAGCTCGAGGATCGGGACAATTCGGAAAGCCTGGTGAAGGAGATCATGATCGAGGGAATCCTCTCCATCCAATCGGGGGACAACCCGCGAATACTCGAGGAAAAGCTCCTCGCCTTCCTGCCGCCTCTGCGCAGAGAAGCGGTGCGCCAGGAAGCGGTGAGGGAGTAGTACAGAAAGAGATGCCTGTACCGAGAAAGAGAGAGAGGAGAGTCGAGGAGGGAGCCCCCCAGTGGCTGCTCACCTACGGGGACATGACGACTCTCCTACTGACGTTCTTCATTTTGATGTTCACCACCGCGGAGATCGATGGGGCGGAGCTGCGGATGATTCTGGCAGCCTTTCAAGGTCTGGGTTCTCTTCGGGGTGGAAACACCCTCCAGGTCGGCAAGCTGGCCGAGCTGGGACACACGATCATGCGTCTGCCTTCGCGGGAGGCGGGAAAGGCCCTGGACAAGGCTCGGAGAACCGCGATTTCCCAGTTCCAACCGGAACTCAAGACCAAGAAGGTGCGCATCAAAGAGGACGAGCGGGGATTGATCATTTCCCTGGCCGCGGATTCTTTTTTTGAACCGGCCAGTGCTGAAATCAATATCGAGGAATCCAGACAAATGTTGCAGAAAGTGGCAACCCTGATGAGCTCCCCGGATCTCATACGGCGTAAGTTCCGCATCGAGGGACATACGGACAATATCTCCACCGATCCTGAAGGGGCCTGGGAAACGAACTGGGAGCTTTCCGCTGACCGTGCGGTCAATGTTCTCCACTACCTGGTGGATTTCGGAGTGGATGAGCGCCAGTGCCAGGTGGCGGGATTCGCCGACACCGTGCCCCTGGTCTCGAACGATACCCGGGAGGGCAGAGCGTACAACCGTCGGGTGGATATTGTTCTGCTTACAGAGGGGCATCTATGAGGGGTTTGATTTGCCGGGACAATTTCTCTAAATTTGTATGTAGGAGCTTTTCATGTCCGACGAAGAGGGCTTGAGTCTAGAGGATGTAGGTGCGGGATCCGAGGAGATAGCTCCAGCAGGGAGAAAAGCGGGTTTCCTGCCCATCTTTCTAGTACGAATTCTCAAATGGGTGGCGATAGGTCTGGGTTTCGTCATATTGGGGGTCACCACTACTGTCGTGACCTTCAACCTGGTAAATCGGGGCCGGGCCGGTTCTGAACTCCGGGAGATATCTCCCGAATACAGCGCTCGGCCGGAACCTTTGAACTACGACGATACTTTGGAGGAGTTACGCGGGGTCACCTCCGATGATGTGCCGGCCATTTTCAGTGCACGGATCAGCCTGGGGTATGAACCGGGCAACCAGCAGCTGGCAATCGAAATCGCGGCCAGAAAGCGGGAAATACAGAACATCGTTCTTCTGTATTTGAGCAACAAGAAAAGAGATCAGCTCAGGCCTGAACGCTACGCTCAGATTCAGGAAGAACTGAAGAGCAGCATCAACCGGGTGCTCAAGGAAGGTCAGATCGAGCAGGTAGTTTTCCGGGATTTTGTGGTGACCCAGTAGGAGTTAATATTTCATGGCGGAAGTACTATCCCAGGACGAGATAGACCAACTGCTTTCGGCGATCTCAGCCGGAGAGATCTCAACGGAGGAGATCCATCAGCCGCGGGATCAGCGCAAGATCAAGATCTATGATTTCAAGCGGCCGGACAAGTTCTCCAAAGACCAGATGCGCACGGTTTCGATCATGCACGAAACCTTTGCCCGGCTTACCACGACCTCGATGTCGGCTCAACTTCGCAGTCTGGTTCATGTCCATGTGGCTTCCGTGGATCAGCTCACCTACGAAGAGTTCATCCGTTCGATTCCCAACCCGACAACCCTGGCGGTAATCGATATGGATCCTCTCAAAGGCTCGGCGATTCTGGAAATCGACCCGGCCATCACCTTTTCGGTCATCGACAGGCTCTTTGGAGGTCAGGGCGAGGGGACCAAGTTCTCCAGAGATCTCACGGATATCGAGCAGGCCGTCATGGAGGGGATCATTGTCCGGATCCTGGGAAACCTGCGGGAGAGTTGGAGCACCGTGATCGATCTTCGACCCCGCCTGGGTGGAATCGAGACCAATCCTCAGTTTGCCCAGATTGTGCCTCCTTCGGAAATGGTCATCCTGATCACTCTGGAGACCAAAGTTGGTGAGGTAGAGGGAATGATGAATCTTTGCATCCCCTATCTCACAATAGAGCCGATCATCTCGAAGCTCTCGGCCCAATACTGGTACGCTTCGACTCGACGCGGAACCACGACGGAAAATTTGAACATACTGCGGGATCGTCTGGCCGCAGTGACAGTCACGATGATGGCTGAGATTGGTAGTATGGAAATCAAAGTTCGTGACGTGTTGGCCCTGCGAACCGGGGACATCCTTCGCTTGAATTCTGTCAGAGTAAACGATCCGATGACAATGCGAATCGGTGAGCGAAAGAAGTTCCTCTGCCGTCCCGGAGTGTTGGGGAACAAGATGGCTGTACAGGTGATCAAGAAGTTGGAAGATATCGACCAGGCGGATTTTGAGGAACTAACCACCGGTGGGGAGGAAGAGGTATGAGCGACGGATCACTATCGCAAGATGAAATTGACGCACTATTGCAGGAAACGGAGAGCTTGGAGATCGATACCGGTTTCGGGGGAGGGAGCGAGCCGCTCTCGGAGGAGGAAAAGGCACGGTTTTTAACGCTCCTCGAGGATGTCATTGCCTCTCAGGCTTCGAATTTGTCCATACTGACGCGGAAAAACGTCAATCTGGAAAAGCCCACTCTCGAGCTGGTGATGGGAGAAGAGATACTGGACCAGCTCCCAGACGAGGTTGTCGATGTAAAGCTAGATTTTACGGATGCGGTGCAGGGGGAACATTCCTATCTGGTAGATTCTGCTACCGCCAAGGCGGTCGCCGGCTTGATGATGGGTCAAAGTGGAGTCGAGCTTGATGACGCTGCTCTTTCCGCCGTGGCCGAAGCCCTGTCCCAGATCAGCGGGCCGGTGGTCACCGAGATCGGCAACCAGAGCGCTAAAACGATACAGAATGCCCCGCCGGATTTTCAGCTGACCACAAAAGACAAGGTTCGCCTGCCCCAGGGCGAGGTGGTCGTCAAGCTGCAGTACCCCCTGATGATCGAAGGAGAGAATCCCGCCCAGCTGGTGGAGTTGTACTCTCTGTCTTTAGCCAAGGAGATACTCAATATAACTGCAGGAGCCGCACCAGAGACCGGCGCCCCTCCAGCTGCGGCGCCTAGTCTCGCCGCCGGAGCAGGCGGGGGTGCTCCGGCTCCCGGAGCTCAGGCAGGTATCGCCCAGACCTTCGGACAGGCTTTCGGAGCCCCTCAGGGCTTCGGGGTGGGCTCGAGCCAGGCTCCGCCGAATGTCCAACCGGTGCAGTTCGCGAATCTACAGAGTTCCGGTGCCCAGGGCGAACAGGGGAATATCGGGCTGCTCATGGACGTATACATGGAGCTGACCGTGGAGTTGGGCAGGACCCGAAAGCTGATTCGGGAGATCCTGGGTATCGGTGAAGGTACAATCATTGAATTGGACAAGCTGGCCGGCGAACCAGTGGACATTCTTGTGAACCACAAGCTCATCGCCAAGGGCGAGGTCGTGGTTATCGACGAAAACTTCGGTGTCCGGGTAACAGAAATTGTTTCACCGATGCAGAGGATGAGTGATTTGACTTAAATTCAAGATTCGCGTACAATAAAGCGCTTAGAGTTTTTGGGAGGGGAACGTGAAATCCATACACCATACGCCGTTTTGGGGGTGGAGTAGGTCTCTACTGTTTCTACTGGTGCTTTTTCTCGTGCCGATCCTCAGTTCCCAGGCACAGGAGAGCGCCGAAAACACCAGCTCGGAGGCAGCGGCGGCACGTCCGCTCGAGGAGTCATTGCTTATCTTTGACACCGGCGAACCGACTGAGGCTGCCGAAAACGACGAAGTGCAGGGGGGACCTCTGGTCTCGTCGTGGGACTTCCTGCGTATGGTATTGATCCTGGCCGCGGTTGTCGGGGTGATTTACCTGATCTTTTGGCTGCTCAAACGCAGTATGCGGCGTCAACTTCCACAAAACGATCTTATACACCTGCTGGGCACTCGTAACCTGACGGGCAACCGTGCCTTGCACCTGGTTGAACTGGGAAAGCAGGTTTTCTTGGTGGGTGCTGCTGAAGGGAGCATCTCCCTGATATCGGAAATTAAAAACCAGGAAACTCTGGACACGATAGACCTGGAACAATCGCAGATGCAGACCCGCACGACTGGAGGGTTTTCGCATTTTTTTCAGTCCTTCTTGAAATCAGAAAAACAACAAAGATCCTCGGTAGGGGATACGATTGATTTCATGAAGCAGCAGAGACAGCGCTTGGAGAAGCTATAGAGAGTTCATTTTAACTGGGAGGGGAAATGAAAAAAAAGACTCTGCTACTGCTATTCATATTCGGGGTGTTGCTCCTGCCCGTCGTTGCCTTCCCCCAAGATACGGGCTTAAGACCTGTGGCACCCGGCGCGCCCTTTCCCTACGTTGACCTGAACGTGCGGGAGGCGGAGAGCAGTCGGGAGGTTGTTCTTTCGATACAGCTGCTGCTGCTTCTATCAGTGCTCACCCTGGCACCCTCGATTCTCATTCTCATGACTTCGTTCCTGCGCATCGCTATTGTCTTCGATTTCGTCAAGCGCGCCCTGTCCCTTCAGCAGGTTCCCCCGAATCAGATTCTGATGGGATTGGCCCTTTTTCTGTCACTGTTCATCATGTGGCCTACATTCAGCACAATCTACAACGAGTCCTTCAAACCTTTTGCCGAGGGGGAGATCGGGATCGATTCGATGTTCAGGAATGCTGAAAGCCCTCTGCGGTTGTTCATGTACAGGCAGATGCAGAGCGACCCGGAGAACATCCGACTGTTCATGAGAATGCGTGAGCTGCCCAGACCGAATACTCTCGCCGATGTACCTACGGAGGTTCTCATTCCCGCCTTTGTGTTGCACGAGCTCACCGTGGCTTTCAAAATCGGGATCATTCTGTTCATCCCTTTTATCGTTATCGATATCGTAGTGGCTTCCACGCTTATGTCTATGGGAATGATTATGCTTCCACCTGTGATGATATCACTTCCCTTCAAGCTGATCCTGTTTGTGTTGGTGGATGGGTGGAATCTACTTACCCTTCAGATCGTGCAGAGTTTCCGATAATAGAAGAAGGAGGGGAAAAGTGTCGATAGGATTTGCTATCAATTTGGTCCGCGGCGGGGTGCTTCAGGCGCTGATGATGGCCGCACCCCTGCTGCTGGTGGGGATGCTGGTTGGATTAATCATTTCGATTTTCCAGGCCACGACCTCGATTCAGGAGCAGACCCTCACCTTCGTGCCGAAGATCGCCGCCATTCTCGGGGCTCTGATTCTTTTCGGACCATGGATTGTTATGTCCATGGTTCAATTCACCCTGAGATTGTTCGGCCGAATTTCGGGGTTAGGCGGGTAGCCCGTGATCGGAACCCTGGTCGTAAATTTCCGTGTATTTCTCATAATTTTTGTGCGGGTCGTGGCCTTGATCCAGGTCGCGCCGCTGTTTTCCTCCAGGGCGATTCCCCAGACGGCCAAGCTCGGATTCGCCCTGTTTGTATCTGTGGCGATTTTTCCCTGGGTCGCCGAGCAGGGTTATCTCCTTCCTGAAAACGCCGTGGATTACTTCCTCGTAGTCGTGGGGGAGGCCATGATCGGTTTCATCCTTGGCTTTTTCCTAAACATCCTCTTCGCCGTTTTTCTGGTCGCCGGCCAATTTTTCTCGCTGCAGATGGGTTTTGGAGCTTCCCAGGTCTTTGACCCGATGGCCCAGATACAGATCCCCCTGATGGGACAGTTCCTCAACATCGCGGGAATGTTCACATTCCTGGTAATCTCAGGCGCCCAAAAACTGCTTCTCGTCGGGGTGTACAGGTCGTTTCAGTCGATTCGAGCGGTCGATCTTGTTGCCGGGCGTTCGTACCTGATGTCTTTGTTTTTGCGCAGTCTCGGAGAGCTCTTCGTCAATTCCCTGACGATCGCCTTTCCGATCTTGGGTACCTTGCTTCTTGTATCGGTAACCATGGGGTTGTTGGCCAAGGCCGCCCCTCAGATGAACCTGCTGATGATGGGCTTTCCCCTCGCCATCGGTACTGCGCTGATCGTCATCGCGGTGGCCACACCCTTTCTCCTCGGAGCGTTCAGCAGGCTGTTCGAAGGTGGCTTTGAGCAACTGGGAGCGATTATAACGAATCTCAAAGGATCGGGAGGATAAGCCGTGGTGGAAGATCTGCTTATGCTACGCGAAGACGCGGGCGCCACGCTACGCGAAGACGCGGGCGCCACGACTTGCGCTGCTGCCACGACCTGTGTCGAGGCCGCATTATACGCCGGTTATGCTCCAGGTTTTAGGGAAAGGACCCCCTTCGACGTTCATCTCCAATGGTTCGCGGCCGAGGACGAAGGCCGAACCGAGGAGCCTACCGAGCATAAACTGCGCAAGGCTCGTGAAGAGGGCAAAGTAGCAAAGAGCGGTGAACTGAGCTCCTCCCTTGTTCTATTGTTCGGGATCGCTACCCTGGGTCTGATCTCTTCCTACTTTCTGAAAAACGTTCTTTCCATGCTGCGCTTCTTTCTGCAGCACGCAACGGAGCTGGACATCACCTCGGATGGTGGGCTGGTCCCGGCATTCTTCAACTACTTCTTCAGGCTCACCTTTCCGGTACTGTTGGTGGCTTTCCTGGCGGCATTCCTGGGAAATGTGCTACAGGTGGGATTTCTCTTTTCTTCAAAACCGATCACACCGGATCTGGATAGAATCGTACCGCATTTCGGTCGTTTCTTCAAAAGAGCCCTGTTCTCCAGGGAGGCTGCCTTCAATCTCGGCAAGACCCTGCTGAAAGTGGCGGTGATCGTCACTCTTGCTTTCATCAATATACGAGTCCAGCTGCCCAAGCTCGTCAATCTCGTGGATATGCACCACATGGTGGCTTTTCGACTCGTTGTTTCCATCGCTTTCCGGATCATTGTGGAAGCGGCCCTTGCCATGATGGTGCTCTCGATTCCGGATTATATGTTTCAGCGGCGGCAGCACAGAGAATCTCTGAAAATGTCCCATCAGGAAATCAAAGAAGAGCGGCGAATGTACGAGGGAGACCCTCTGACAAAGAGTCGATTACGGGAGCGAATGCGTGACCTGTTGACCCGGAATATGATGCGGGCCGTGCCCAAGGCGGATGTTGTGATAACCAACCCGACCCACTATTCGGTGGCTGTGGAGTACGACCGGTTGGTTATGGAGGCCCCCACGGTTACGGCCAAGGGGGTGGACGCCATTGCCAAGAAGATCCGGGAAATCGCCAAGGAAAACGATGTTCCGTTGGTCGAGAACAAACCCCTGGCCCGCACGTTGTATCAGGAAGTGGAGATTGGGGATTTAATACCGGAGAAATATTACAAGGTGATGGCGATTATCCTTGCCGAGGTGTACAAGATGTCCGGCCGCGAGGCGAGTGCATGAAAACAGCCAGTTTGCGTGGAGTACAGCGCGGTGGCGGTGTAAGAGGTGAATAAATGGCGGATGTAAGAGGAGTACCAACCACAGCGGGTGCGCGGAGGAGCGACATAATCGTAGCCGTCGGTGTCATTGCCGTCGTCATGATGCTGATCATCCCCCTTCCCGCCTTCATCCTCGATACCCTGATGTCGGTGAACATCGTCTTGAGTCTGCTGATTATTCTGATCGTTCTCTACACGCGGCATGCCCTCGATTTCAGTGTTTTTCCCACATTGCTTCTCATTGCGACGGTTTTCGGGCTGGCTCTCAACGTCTCTTCCACCAGGCTGATCCTCTCTCAGGGCAGTCAGTTCCAAGGCAAGCTGGTACGGGCTTTTGGAACATTTGTCGTAGGTGCTAAGGGGCTTGAAGGCTACGTTATCGGGTTGATCATCTTCGTGATCATCATCGCTGTACAGTTCATCGTCATTACCAAGGGCTCCACTCGGGTGGCTGAAGTGGCGGCTCGTTTTACCCTTGACGCCCTTCCCGGCAAGCAGATGGCCATCGAAGCGGAGTACAACTCGGGATTGATCACCGAAGAGGAAGCCACTCGAAAGAAAAGCGAGCTTCAGCGGGAGGCGGATTTTTACGGAGCCATGGACGGTGCCTCAAAATTCGTGGCTGGAAATGTCAAGGTGGCGATTCTCATCACCCTAGCCAATGTCATCGGCGGTATGATCGTGGGTATGACGATCCACGGGGAGTCGTTCACTGTAGCTCTGGATACCTACGTATCCCTTACCATAGGCGACGGCCTGGTAACCCAGCTGCCCGCTCTGCTTATCTCCACATCTACCGGTATTATCGTGACCAGAGCGGTATCCGATGAGTCCTTCGGCTTGGACGTAACCCGTCAGTTCTCCTTTCAATCCCGTCCGTATTTTATCGCGGCCGGTTTTCTAAGCATTCTCGCCGTGCTGCCCGGATTTCCCTGGTACGTCCTGTTTCCACTCGGGGGAATGTTGGCCGGTCTGGGCTTGACCCTTCGGCGGAGGAAGCAGGCGACGGAGGAAAAGGAGCGGGTCAAGGAAGCGGAGACCAGAGCCAAGGTTGCTCCCGTGGAGATATCCCCCGTAGTGCCCCTGGATCCGCTGTCCCTCGAGATCGGCTATGGATTGATTCCTCTGGTAGACAAAGACAAGGGCGCCGAGCTGCTGGACAGAATCACCCGCATCCGCAGAGAGGCAGCCCTGGATTTGGGATTGGTGGTACCGAGGATTCGGATTGTCGACAATATGCGTCTCGAGCCCTCGGAATACTGCTTCAAGATCAAGGGGGTTGAAGTGGGGCGAGGGGCGATTAAGATGGGCAGCTATCTGGCCATCAATCCGGGGGGTATCAAAGAAGAGCTGGAGGGGGAATCCGCGAAGGATCCCGCCTTCGGATTACCCGCCACCTGGATCGCGGAAACAGAGCGGGAAAAAGCGGAGCGGCTGGACTATACCGTCGTAGATCCACCCTCGATCATCGCCACCCACCTTACCGAGATCATCAAATCCCATGCAGGGGAGATACTCGGTCGTCAAGAGGTCCAGTCGATCCTCGATACTCTGAAAAACGATTATCCCACGGTTGTGGAGGAAGTGGCCAAGGGTTTCTCCGTAGGGGAGATACAGAAAGTGCTGCAGGGGTTGCTGCGAGAGCAGGTATCCATTCGAAATATCGTGGTCGTTCTGGAAACCATGGCCGACTACGGTTCTGTGAGCAAGGACATGGCCTTTCTCGTGGAGAAGGTCAGACAGGCTCTTGGAAGGCAGATCTGTCTGCACTACAGCGGTGACGATAAGACAATTCATGTGCTGACCCTGGATCCGAATCTCGAGCAGAAGATCATCGAGGCCAGGGTGGACACCGCCTCGGGTCCTTCCGTAGCTCTTGAGCCCCAGATGCAGAGGAAATGGATTACTTCCCTGACAAATTCGGTACGCGACGTTCAGCAGCAGGGGCACCTGCCGATGATTCTCTGCTCCGAAGCAGCCCGACCCCTGATCAAAGGCAGTACGATACGAGAGATACCTCATCTGGTCGTTCTGTCGGTTCCGGAGATTGTTCCGGATGTAAAAATCGAAACTCTCGGTGAGATAAGGATCGAAGAATGATCGAGAAAGATCTGCAGTACTTCACTATCGAGGCGCCCACTCCCAGAGAGGCCCTTGAACAGATGAGGCGACAGTACGGTCAGGAAGCACGAATCTTGACCCACAAGACTGTCCGCCGCGGAGGGGTCCTCGGCATGTTCGCCCGGGAGGGTGTGGAGATAACGGGATACATTAGCCAAAAACCAAGAAACAAGCCCACAGCTATGTCTGTAGCTACATTGGAGGAATCCCGGCAGAAGATACTGGCAGAGGCCCGAAGAGAGCAGTCATTGCAGCTGATTCTCAATGAGATCCAGAGCTTAAAGGAGAATCTATCCAAAGATAATGGCGGTAAGAAACTCCCCGTTGACACGCCCGGCGGCCTGCTGCGAATCGAGAGTATCCTCCAGCACAACGACTTCTCGCCGCCGTTTATAGAAGAAATACTCGGTCGTGTCCGTAAAGAGTTCTCCCTCGAAGACCTGGACAACTTTTCCGTGCTTCAAACCCAGGTCCTGGACTGGATCGGAGATAAGATTCAGATCTATCCGGCGCTGCAGATACCGGAGCAGGGTGCGCAGGGCGCACAGAGCTCCAAGGTATTTATCATCGTCGGTCCCACCGGCGTGGGAAAAACCACGACGATCGCCAAGCTGGCCGCTATTTTTGGAGTCAGCGGTTCAAGCTCTACATCTCCCAAAGTGCGGATCGTAACGATTGACAATTACCGGATCGCCGCCTTGCGGCAGATCGAGACCTACGCGGAAATCATGAGAATTCCGGTGACCTGCGTCGAAAGTGTGGGAGAGTTTAAAAAGTTCCTGGCCATGGCTGAAGGTACTGGATTGATCCTGGTAGATACCATCGGCCGCAGTCCGCGGGATCTCTCCAAATTAGCCGAAATGAAGGATGTGCTGGACGCTGCCGGGACGTGCTGCGAGATCCATCTGACCATCAGCGCGACGACAAAGGCCTCGGACGTGGAAGAAATCTTGAAGACTTTTGAGCCTTTCAAATATAGAGCGGTCATTTTAACGAAGATCGATGAAACCCTCCGGATAGGGAACATCATCAGTGTACTTGCCGCTTCCCGCAAACCGATCTCCTATATTGCTGATGGACAGTCGGTGCCCCAGGATATCGAACAGGCTTCGATATTGCGGTTGCTTATGAATCTTGATGGATTTCGCATCAGCCGGGAACGACTGGAAAAACGTTTTGGAGAGAGGGTGAAGATAAATGATACATTCTGGAGTTGACAGTGGCTGATCAGGCGGAGAAACTACGAGAGATCATGCGTAATAAAATACCTTCATCCCGGTTCGAAGACTCACCCCCGCAGAAAGCTTCCCGTATCATATCCGTTTCCAGCGGAAAGGGAGGGGTGGGCAAGACCAATATCGCAATCAATCTGGCCCTGGCCTACGCTAAGTTGGGGAAGAAGGCGATCGTCCTGGACGCAGATCTTGGCCTGGCAAACGTGAATGTCGTACTGGGAGTGATTCCCCGCTATAACCTCTACCACCTGATTCGGAAGCAGAAAAAGATGAAAGATATACTTCTCGACACTACCTACGGGATTCAGATAGTTGCCGGGGCCAGCGGTTTTTCCAAGATTGCCAATCTTTCCGAAGAGGAGCGTAAGGGCTTCATCGAGGAGCTCCACGAGCTGTCCAGCGCCGATGTCATCATCATTGATACCAGCGCGGGGGTTTCCAACAATGTGTTGACCTTTGTAGCTGCTTCGGATGACGTAATAATAGTGACCACCCCGGAACCAACAGCCATAACCGATGCCTACGGAATAGTGAAGATCATCGCCACGGAGATCGACAATATCGATTTGGGGTTGAAGCTGGTGGTCAACCGGGTCAAGTCAGTAATAGAAGGTAGAAAGGTAGCCGAAAGGGTGATCAACATCGCGGGACAATTCTTGAACATAAAAATGGATTATCTTGGTTTTGTGTACGAGGATGTTCTCGTTCAAAACGCCGTCATCAAGCAAAGGCCCTTTCTGGCTCTCGATCCGAAGGGCAAAGCCTCTATTTGTATCGACCATATCGCTCGTCGCTTGGAAAACATGGATTTTAAGGAGGGAAGCGGAATCTCCCAGTTCCTAAAAAAGCTTTTCAGTTCTTAGGCTCGAGGTATTTCGAGGCTGCCTGAGGTACCTTGACGACCGATTTTATTTACCCTAAGCTTTTTGAAGAGAATAGGCAGGGCAAGGAATGATAAATTGGAAAATACCAGCCGGATTCGCTGCCTTCGGCGCCCTCGTGTCGCTGCTCGCCGGAATCATCGGAGGGAATCCTCTCGGGGTTATTGTCCTCAGGTTGGTCCTGTCAGCCGTGGTTTGTGCTGGGCTGGGCCTGATTGTCAACGTTATCTTGAAAAAATACCTCCCCGAACTCTCAGCCACCCCTGCGAGTGTTGAGGTGGAAACGGGAGAGGAGGTGGATATCGTCATCGATGAAGACATCCCTGTCGAAGTAGAGGCTCTGGTGCAGGAAGAAGCCGGGCCCGAAGGCGAAAGGACAGAGGAAGAAGCGGAACTGATCTTGGACGGGGAGGGCATGGACGGGGAAGGCATGGATGAGGAGGGCATGGATGAGGAGGGCATGGACGGGGAGGGCATGGACGGGGAGTCTGCGGAGGTAAAAGTTCTGCCCGAGGAGGTGGAAACCTTGGAATCCTCCAACGAGCAGACCCTAGACTCGACTGCTGTGCCGCTGTCCCCGGTGACCGACTTTGAGGATCTTGATACGCTGCCCGATATCGACCAGTTCAATCCCGCTGCCGAAGAGAGCCCAACCACGTCTAAAAAGTCAAGAATGAACGCCCAAGTTGAAAAGGTCGTAAAAGATCAGGATCCGGAAAATCTGGCCCGGGCGGTACGGACATTTATGAAAAAGGACCAATAGAGAGCAAGCTATGGCTGAAATCATGTTAGAAGGCAAGACGGAGGAGGATCTCTGGCGGGTCTACAAAAAGAAGAAGGATACAAAGATCCGCGATTTCTTCGTAAAACAGTACGCCCCTTTGGTAAAGTATGTTGCCGGCAAAGTTGCCATCGGCATGCCCAACAATGTCGAATTCGATGACCTGGTTGGATTCGGTGTTTTCGGTCTCTTCGATGCCATAGAAAAATTCGATCCCGACAAACATGTCAAATTCAAGACCTATGCGGTAACCCGGATACGGGGTGCGATATTCGACGAGCTGCGTACGATCGACTGGGTACCGCGATCGGTTCGGCAGAAGACTCGCGAGGTGGAGGAGACCATCCGCAAACTCGAAGCCTCCCTGGGCAGAGCAGCCACGGATGAAGAGATAGCCAAATCAATGCGGATGGAGATGAAGGATTTTCACCACCTCATGTTGAAAATCTCCGGAACCTCGGTTCTGTCGCTGAACGAGGTGTGGTACAGCGGTGAGGACAACGACAAGATGTCCATCGTCGAAAGCATCGAGAGCCCTTCGTCGCTGAATCCCGACAGCATTGTGGAAAAAGAGGAGATCAAGAGGATCATCGTAGAAGCGATCAATGAGCTGCCGGAAAAGGAGAAGAAGGTCCTCGTTCTGTACTACTATGAGGATCTGACCTTGAAAGAGATCGGGGAAGTTCTCGAAGTGACGGAATCCCGAATATCCCAACTTCACACCAAGGCGATCCTCAGACTTCGGGCCAAGCTCTCCCATATCAAGAAGGGGATTCTATGATCACCCTTGAATCGGTTCGGGAATACATGCGGGATCAGTTGGAGGCGGATCGCGCCGAACAGGCCGTGAAAGTCAGTGGAGCAAGCGTAGAAGAGGCGCTCGGACAAGCTGCTATAGAACTTGGGGTGCCGGTAAAGCGTCTGGAGTACGAGATTGTCGAGCAAGGGACGAAGGGAGTGCTCGGCGTCGGCAGGAAGGATTGGATCATCCTGGCCTATCCGGCGGCGGCGGACAGTGTTGCCGCCAGAAAGGGTGCCGGAGAGCAGGGAGCGGCGGAGGGCAAAGAGGAGGAGGTTGTAGCCGATAAGGATGCGGAAGTTTTTGTCCGCCTGAGCTCTGAAGGAGTATTTCTGAAAGTGACGAAACCGTCGGGCAGAGGGAGCAAGGTTCAAGAACGCCGGGCTCTGGAGAAGCTCTCTCTCCGTGGGGTAACGAACTTTGATTCCGGTCTGGTCTCAAAGGTCGTACGCCATGCAGACGGTGAGTATATAAAAGTGGGGGATTATCAGTTCAATCCGGTCAGCCAGTCTACCCTGTCCGTTGATATAACCGACATGGATATGAAAGCCTATATGACGATGACGCCACCGGGGCCGGGTGGGGCCGATCTATCCTTCGACGAAATCAGTGGATTGCTGCACTCCGGTGGTGTCGTTCACGGCATCAACGATGAAGCAATCCGAAGACTCATCGATTACCCCAGCTACAATGAGAGCGTGCAGGTTGCCGAAGGAACAAAGCCGGAGAACGGAGCTGATGCCGAGATCCTGTATAACTTCAGCGTGCACCACGGCGAGGTGCAGCTCAAAGAGAAAAACGGCCGAGTGGATTTCCGCGAGCTGAATCTAGTGGAAAACGTCGAAGCAGGACAGATGCTTGCCACCAAGAAGCCCCCTGAGGAGGGGGTGGCAGGCCGCAGCGTCACTGGAAAGACCCTGCCGGCAAAACCGGGGAAAAACGTTCAGATAGAGATAGGAAAGAACGTCAAGCTTTCCGATGATGGGATGAGCGCCGTTTCCACAATCAACGGGCAGGTGCTGCTGATCATCGGCAAGATCAACGTGGAGCCCATATATACCGTTGAGGGAGATGTCAACTTCAAGACGGGTAACATTCTGTTTCTTGGCACCGTGGTTGTGAAGGGAAATGTCGAGGACGGGTTCACCGTAAAGGCAGCGGGCAATATCGAGGTGATGGGGAGCGTGGGCAAGTGTGTTCTTGATGCGGAAGGGGAGATAATCGTGCATCAGGGGATCCTTGGCAAAAACGAGGGGAAAGTCCGGGCGGGAAGTAATCTGGTTGCCAAGTTTATTGAGAACGCTCGGGTGGAAGTAGATGAAAATGTGCTGGTCAGCGATGGTATCATACATTCCTTCGTCGATGCCAACAAACGGATCCTCTGCCAAGGCAAACGCGCCTCTATTGTAGGGGGAAGACTGCGGGCGGCCAATGAAATACATGCCAAGACCCTTGGTTCGGTTGCAGGGACGGAAACGATTGTGGAAGTCGGGATTGATCCGAAGCGCAAGGAGAAGCTGTCCCAGGCCCTGCATCGTAAAGGAGAGTTGGAAAAAGAACTCGAGGAGCTGGTCAGGAATATTAGTACTCTTGAGAATCTCAAGAAGGTTCAGCGGAATTTTCCCGAAGACAAACAGAAGAGTCTTACAGAGCTCAATGACAAGCGATCTGAGATCCTCCAGGAGCTGGAAGAGATCAATGGGGTTATAAATGAGATAAACACCTACCTCCAGAGCATCAAAGTCAGCGGAAAGGTGTCCGCTTCCGACCGTGTATTTCCAGGTGTGAAGATCTTCATCAAGAATGAGAGTCTGATCGTTCGGAACGAATTCAAGAGTGTCACCTTCTGTCTCGAGGAAAAAGAGATCCGTATGACCAAGTACGAACCTATGGATCAGGTATTCTCTCGGAGATTTGCCCATGCCCCTTCTACCCATTGATCTTCAGATCATGTTCAGTCAGCTGAGTTACGTCGGCAAGGAGCAGGCGGTTCAGCGGGATGCAAGGCCTCAGTACCAGTTTGTTCAGGGCACAGAGATGGTCCAAAAGGCGGAGCATGACGACAGTGCCGTGAATCAATCCCAGCAGGTAAAGGAGGGTCCTGAGAAAACCAAAGAACAGGAAGAGCGGGAAAAGCACAAGCACTCCCAGGGACAGGCAAAGTCCGATACGCGAGGTTCCGGTAGTGAAGAGGAGAAACAGACTTTCGAAGATCCTGATCTCGGGCATCATGTAGACCTTGTCGGGTAGAATGGGAGCCGATAACTTTTGGAACGCTTTATTCTGTACAGCGCTCTCCTTATTGCCGGCTTTTTTGTTGTTTATTTGATCCTCAAACGCGGCCTGAGCAAATCCCTCGATCCCCAGACAGTCCTGGAATCAATCAGGGAGGAAGTCGACAGGATCATTGTCGAGCTCAACTCCACGACAGACAGAAACATCACTCTGCTGGAAGATAAAGTCCAGAGTCTTACGACGCTGATCGAGAAAGCGGATAAAAAAATAGGTATTCTTCGTCGAGAAATAGAGAAGCACGAACTGGCGGGCAAGGTATATTCGGAGCTCGCGGAGAAGCGGGCAAAGGAACCGGAGGAACAGGACGTCCGCACCCGGGTTGTCCAGCTGCATAGACAAGGAATCTCGGCCTCGGTGATCGCCAAACGTCTTGGTATAACCCTTGCGGAGATCGAGCTGATAATAACGCTTGCAAACAAGAACAGATGATCCGACAAGGCTGGTGATGGGTAAAAAATTCGTAATTTTCCAGATCGGTGAAGGTCACTACGCAATTCCACTGACAGAGGTCTCCCAGATCATTCGTTACGAAAATGTCACAGATGTCCCGACGGCTCCTCCCTTTGTGGATGGAGTCATCAATATCGGCGGGGACGTAATTCCAGTTGTCAATCTGCGCAGTCGTTTCTCCCTCTCCACCGCGGAAATCACTCGCAAGAACAGGGTGATCATTCTCCGACGGCAGGACAGTCGCTACGGCGTACTGGTTGACAGCGTTCGGGAGGTTCTTGATCTTGACGAGGACAGCATCGCACCGGAAGCGGCGTCCGTATTCGGGATGAAGACTGAGTTCGTCCGGGGGATCGCGAAAATCCGGGACCATGTGCTCGTACTGCTGGATATCTTCAAAGTCCTCTCGACCGCCCCCGAGGTACTCATCAAGGAGCAGGGGGAGAAATGACGTTCTCCGGGCTGGATGAGCAAAAACTTCTGCGGGCATTCCTCGAAGAATCGGAGGAGCTGCTGGAAAAACTAAACGACAATCTCCTGCAGTTGGAGAGAGACACCAGCAATCCCGATTCGATAAACGAAATATTTCGGCTGACCCATTCCCTGAAGTCCGAGTCCGCCTTGCTCGGATTCGTCCGTTTGAGCGGAATCGCTCATCGCCTCGAGGATGTATTCGACGGTATTCGCTCGGGAACTGTATCTCTATCCAGACCGTTGATGGATGCCATTTTTTCAGCCTCGGATCTCATTCACGAGATCATCGCAAGAATCTCAATAGGAAAAAGCGATGAGGAGATAGACAGCCAGTCGGTCATAAGAGAGCTGAAACAGCTGGCAGGACTTGCTCCGGAGATCGGTACGGAGGGGTATGGAGCAGCTGCCCCTGATAGATCCGAACGGGCTGATGAGGGGGGATTGGTTTTAGGGGATTTTGAGTATTCCCAGATCATGGAAGCCCTCGAAAGAGGAGAGAAGATATACGAGTTGACCGTCATGGTTTCAGAGGAGGTGGAACTAAAATACCCACGGGCCTATCTAGTTTTCAATAACCTGGAAATGATCGCCAACGTCATCCAGACGGTCCCGAATATGACGGTTCCTCAGGAGGACCGGCTCTACCGGCAACTCGTCGTGCTGCTCTCTTCGGAACTGGATGAGGAGGAGATTTACAGCAAGGCATGTTCCGTGGACCTGATCGAAAGGCTTGAGCTTGAAGTCTGGGATAAAACGAGTATTCAGGATGCCGTTTCAGCAAGTCGGGGCGAAGAGACAGCGCGTGCGGTTGCAGCGGCACAGACTCCCAGCGCCAGCCGTATAGAGGGTACATCCATCCGGGTGGGCACGAACAAGCTGAACGAGATATGGCAATTGGTGGGGGAACTGACCATCTTCAAGGCTCAGCTGTCACAACTGCACGATAATGTAGCTCGTCAGAAGGGTAACGAATCGATCAAGGGTGAAGTCGAGCGTGCCTCGGATCATCTTGAAAGGATTACCACGGAGATGCAGCAGGCGATCATGGGAACCAGGATGGTACCGATCGCTGTGTTGTTCAATAAGTTCCCGCGGTTGGTCCGGGATCTATCCCGTAAGCTGGGCAAGAATGTGGACCTGGAAATTCACGGCAAGGAGACAGAAATAGACAGGACCATCGTCGAAGTGCTGTCCGATCCTCTGACTCATATTATCCGCAACTCCCTGGATCACGGCTTGGAAGGACCCGAGGACCGGCGGGCGGCAGAGAAAGAGGAGGTAGGCCAGATCATGATCTCTGCCCATCAGCAGGGAGGCCAGGTGGTCATCGAAATTGCCGATGATGGGCGGGGACTTGACGTGGACAAGATACGGCAGAAGGCAGGGATTGCTAGCGAAGTGAGTGACGAGGAGGTGATTCAAACCATCTTCTCACCGGGTTTCAGTACCAAGGAGGATGTTACGGAT
>Ga0114925_10000165_pt1 | contig 25567 bp, 23 predicted proteins | sample SumtaG_2_FD_87287 | JGI IMG/M metagenome (GOLD analysis project Ga0114925, IMG submission 87287) | Deep subsurface microbial communities from Indian Ocean to uncover new lineages of life (NeLLi) - Sumatra_00607 metaG | ecosystem: Environmental > Aquatic > Marine > Oceanic > Sediment | place... | reverse complement strand
TCGGGCCGACTGCCGAGAATGAATTCAGCAGCGTCAATGAGTGCATCTCCAAGCTGACTGTGTGTGGCAACAACGATACCGATCATAATTCAAATCTCTGGTTCTTCTCCAATTTAGTCGGAGAAGAGGGTTCGAGGATTCAAGGATTCAAGGGGCCAAGTGTTTTTTCTAACGATTTTATCAACATTTTAAGGCACAGACACGGCGGATCTTCTTATTTGAGATGTCAGACCACCTTTCTTCTTTCGGAAACTTTCTTGTTATTCTATAAATATCCCAACATAGTCTGTATGGCTTTTGCCAAATTTTCAAATCTTTGTAATTTTTAAGCATTTATCTCGAACCCCTGGCCAGACCGATTAACCTTACTATATTGTCAATAAACTATCATCCTTATGAAGCTTAGCCTATACTTTAAGTAATCACCGCGTCGCAACAGGGCGGACCTTGAACCCTCGACGCCTCGAATCCTAAAATTTCTTAGCTTTCACTCGAATCCTTGAATCCTTGATCCCTTGAATCCTTAGGATTACTCCAACTTTTTTGGAGGTGATCCAATTTTCTTTAACGGATCACAATCCCATATCTCGATGCGTGATCTCTATATGCTTTCCCTGACTCTTGATATGTTCAAATATCGATTTTGTAATGACTACAGAGCGATGCCTGCCCCCGGTACAGCCCGCAGCAATGGTCAAATAAGCTTTTCCTTCCTTTTCATACAAAGGAATCAAATAGTCAAGCAGGTTCAGATATTTCTTAAGGAATCTTTGGGTTTCTTCATTCTCCAATACAAAATCTTTTATCTCTTTATCTTCACCATCAAGGTGATTCAGTTCAGGGATAAAGTACGGGTTTTCGAGAAAACGTACATCCATAACCAGGTCGGCATCATGGGGAATACCGTACTTGAAACCGAAAGACAGGATATTTATCCTCAACGGTGATAGTTTTGAGCTTTTTTTCGCGATATCCAGGATAACGGACTTGAGCTCGTGGACACTGTAGTGAGACGTATTTATAATTTTGTCGGCTGCTATTCGAAGGTCTTTCAGCTGTTCCTGTTCAACCCGAATACTTTCCAGAAGGCTTTTGCCCTGGGAGAGTGGATGATGCCTGCGCGTCTTACTGTAGCGCTGGAGAAGAATTTCTTCTTCGGCTTCGAGGAATAAAATTCTAAAATGGTATCCTTTTCCCCTAAGAGATGCAAAGACTGCCGGATATTTGGAAAGGAAGCCTTTTTCGCGCAAGTCCATTACAAAGGACAGCCCGGCAATTTCAGAATCACTCTCAATCGGCAGCTCGAGAAACTTGGGCAAAAGCTCTACGGGCATGTTGTCGACACAATAGAAACCCGCGTCTTCGAATGCTGCAATTGCAGTACTCTTGCCGGAACCCGAACGCCCGGTGATGATAATAATCTTCAATTTTATTCGCCTGTTTAAAGTTCTTTTTCCTCCTCCTCGATGATGCTTAAAATTTCATCCCTGCCAGTCGCATTTAATAGATTTTCCCTGAAAAGATCGTTCTTGAGAATTTTGGAAATCCGGGCAAGAAGCTTCAAGTGAAGGCCTGTCGAATCCTCCGGTGTAATGAGAAGAAAAAAAATGTGGGTGGGTAACCCGTCAATAGATTCAAAGTCAACACCCTTTCGACTAAGACCGAAACCGACAACCATGGACTCAAGATCCTTCATTTTACCATGTGGGATTCCAACCCCGTCGCCAATACCGGTACTTCCGAGTCGTTCCCTCTCCATAAGCACTCGCATGAGATCCTCATGACCTACACCCGCAATCCGCGCAACAGGAATACCCAGCTCATCAAGAACGCCTTTCTTGTCAGCCGATTTCAAATCAACGAGAATAGTCTCTTTGTTTAAAACATCGAGGATTTTCATCTCATGTTCGCCATCTGGTTATTATAGAATAAAATTATTTAAGTCCCTCATGAAAAATTCGGGTTGTCATAAATCAATCGCTGGGTTGAATCAATCCATAGTCTCCATCTTTTCGACGATATAGAACATTCACTTGATCGTTCCTGGCATTTGTGAAAACGAGAAAATTGTTGTTGGTAAGGTCCATTTGCATAATGGCTTCTTCAATATCCATTGGTTTATATTCGATATTACTGACCCTGATCTGACCCGCAGTTTCGATGTCAGGCGACTCAATATCTTCAGGAATTCTTTTTGACCTGCCTTTCGATCCACTCCGGTATTCTCTAATTTTCTGTTTGTTTTTCTTTATCTGTTTTTCAAGTTTGTCCAGGGCCATATCAATAGCAGAATACATGTCGATGGTCTCTTCTTTACCATTTATATTTAGCCTATCACCATTTATATTAATTTCGGCGATGTGGCGAAACTTTTCAACCGATAAAACAACATTTGCCTCAGCCGGATTGTAAAGGTATTTGTCAAAGCGGTTGAGTTTGTCTTTTACGTATGATTTCAAATTTTCAGAAGGGTCAAGATTCTTAAATGTCACGGATGTTTGCATGTTATAAACTCCTATAATTGTTTACGCTTGCTTGAAGGAAGAACTTTTAATATTTCACGATATTTGGCTACAGTTCTCCGAGCAATATCAATGTTTTTCTCTTTTAATAGTTTTGAGATTTTATCATCGCTATATGGCCTTTTGGGATCTTCGTTTTCAATGATCCGCCGTATATTGGCCTGAACGCTGGCAGCAGCTATTGCCCCGCCGTGAACGCGACGAATAGAACTATTGAAAAAATATTTCAATTCAAAAATGCCCTGAGGGGTGTGAGCATACTTGTTTGTTGTCACCCTGCTAACCGTTGACTCATGCATGTCGATATCTTCCGCCACATCCCTAAGTACCATTGGTTTTAAGTGCTCTACCCCCTTTTCGAAAAAGTCCCTCTGGAACCTCAATATACTATCCATAACCTTGTAAATAGTCCTTTGGCGCTGATGGATACTTCTGATCAGCCATGCTGCTGATCGCATCTTTTCCTGAACATAATCTTTTGCCTTGTCAGGAATTTTCCCATCTCGTTTTAGAGCGTTTTTATAAAAGTTACTCACCCGAAGCTTTGGCATTCCATCATCATTCAAGACGATTACGAAATCGTCTTCCATCTTATAGACATAAATATCGGGAGTGATATATATGGGTTCTTCATCAGAATATTGCCGCCCGGGAATAGGCTCAAGCCCTTTAATAATATTTATTGCAGAAACGACGTCTTCAAAACCGACTTTTAAAGCTTTAGAGATAGCCCTGTAGTTACTGTTTTCGAGATGATTCAGATGTTTTGTGATTATTTCGGTTACAATCGTATCATCAAGGCTCAAATACTTCGCCTGTATCAGAAGACATTCACTAAGATCCCTGGCACCCACGCCGATGGGGTCAAAGGTTTGAATTAGAGATAAAACTTCCTCAACCTTTTCGGATTTGGAACCGCTCGTCCCGACAAGTTCTTCAACGGAGACCCCCAAATAACCGGCTGCACTCAGGTTGCCAACGATAAGACTGCCGATCTTCTCCTCCTCCTTTGAGGGAAATGCCATTAGCAGTTGCCAAAGGAGATGTTCCCGCAAGGATTTTCTTGCCGCTGAAAAGAACTCGTAATGGGTCGTCTCCTTCACTTCGATATCGGAGTAAGTTACTCCGGGTGAACTGTATTCATTAAAATAAACGCTCCAGTCAATATCACCATGGATCTTTTCTTCTATGGTCACTTCTTCCATTGATGGTAAATCGACACTTTCCGTATCAGATTTCTCAAGCGGCTGTTCGTCAACGGAAACTTCCTGAGCCTCTTCGAGTGCCGGATTTTCCTCCAGCTCCTGGCGAATCGTATCCATCAACTCCAGTCTGGACAGTTGCAGAAGCTTGATCGCCATCTGAAGTTGCGGAGTCATGACCAACTGTTGGGTCAGTTTAAGCTGTTGTCGTAATTCAAGTGCCATTTTATAACCTGAACTCGTCTCCTAAATATATTCGCAGAGCGGTTTCGCTTGAAGCTATTTTCTCAGGGGTGCCGGATTCAATAACCTTGCCGTCATTTAATATATATGCTTTATCACAAACTTCAAGAGTTTCCCTTACATTATGATCAGAGATAAGTATTCCGATACCTCGCTTTTTAAGATGACCTATAATGTTTTTAATGTCGATGACCGCCAATGGGTCTATACCTGCAAAAGGTTCATCCAAAAGAATAAATGACGGGCTTGTGGCAAGCGCGCGTGTAATTTCAAGACGCCGTCTTTCTCCTCCGGAGAGCAGGTTGGCTTTTTGTTTTGAAAGGTGCCGTATGCCCAGTTCATCAAGAAGTTTATTTGCGCGGTCCTCCTGCTCGGTTCTGGGCATGGGAAGGGTTTCAAGAATCGCCATGACATTCTGTTTTACGGTCAATTTTCTGAATACCGAAGTTTCCTGCGGTAAGTAGCCGACGCCCTTTCGCGCCCTCAAATACATAGGGTAGTCGGTGATATCTTCATTATCGAGTAAAATCTTCCCTCCATCCGGTTTTATCATCCCTATCGTCATATAAAAAGTAGTGGTTTTCCCAGCACCATTCGGCCCCAGGAGACCGACGACACCACCGCTTTCAATCTCCAGGCTTACAGAGTTTACAACCAATCTTCCATTATAGGTCTTGACCAGATTTTCAAGAAAGAGAGTCGCCATATTATTTAAGGTTCTTCTCCAATTGAGTTGGAGAAGAGGGTTCGAGGATTCAAGCTTGAATCCTTTCAAATCATTGGAAAAAGGGCCACTTCTGAATGTAAACTAATCAATCCCCTTCTCTCCGGAATGAATAACAGCTTCCACCTGTTTGTCACTGCTTCCCTCAACAATAATTTTACCATCAGTTCGGTAATAGGTTATTTTTTCACCGGAAATATAATCGGTTCCGCTGGTGATCTTTGAATCGGCGCCGGACAGGACAAGAATCCTGGTTTCTGTAATGTATACTGCATGCTGGGCAACTGCAACCCTGTTTTCGAAGTCTATTTTCACATTTCCATTTGCAACAATTTTATCTATCGATTCCTCGCCCGGGGAACCGCCGGCTTTACCTTTCGGATCGCTTTTATAAAAAATTTTGAGCTGGTCGGCCGTAATAACAGTATCCCCCTGGGTTGCTTTAACATTTCCGCTAAATTCGGCAAACCTGGCTTCGCTGTCTGAAACTAGCCTTTCTGCCGTAATGCGGATTTTTTCGTCGCTGCTGCCTGTCCGTGAAGCGCTATCGCCCGTTTCATCACCCGCATACAGGCAAATCGCTAAGAAGAAAGTTGACAGTATTAAAGCCACAGCCCAACCATAGAATATTCGACAACGATTTTGATTACAGCCTGATATTTTCACTGAAGATTCCTTCTACGTTCCCCTCAAGCAATGTTCTATTTGTACTCAGATTCAATGACATGGAATCGGCCACAAGATCGAACGAATTTCCAGTAATTTTCACCGGAACTTTTGAAAAAATGATACGTTGATCATGCTCATAATGCAGGCTCTCCGCATTCAGCCTGTAAATATCACTTTTCATTTCAACATTGCCCGCAACCTCAATGTCATTTGAATCTGTTTTTAGTATGCCTCGATCCGCCTTAAGGTACACCCGCTTATTGTTCTCAAGAAAAAAAAGTACGGAGAGATCATCGAAAACCGCCTCTCTATCTTCCTCAATATAATGTGCCGAACGGGCATCCAGACTCCACTCCTTTATGCCATTCCGTGTGGCTGTCTGATGAACCTTGCCGATGGATATGCTTGCATCGCCCCGGGGAGTTGAAATGCTGCTGTTGCGTGGTTTCATCGCCTGCCGATAGTTGATAAAAACAACCCCTGTGGCGCCGATTGTAATCAGGATAACCGAAACCAATAAGAGTTTCAGCTTCTTGGCTCTATTTAATGGCATCGATAGCTACCCGAATTCCTTAACAGAAGGTGACAAGATACAATTGCACCTATTGAGTTACAAGTATCTTCCCAAAATATTGTCCCACAGCCCCTGAGCCTTTAGAATTGCTTCGCAGACCTCCCTTACGGCACCGGCCCCACCTTCTGCCGATGTAACCATTGCTACGTTATCAAGGACTGCTTCATGGGCATCGGCCACGGCAATAGCAAGTCCGATCTTTTTCATCAAAGGAAGGTCAACGAGATCATCCCCGATAAACGCTATTTCTTCAACCGATACACCGGTCTGTTCTAGAATAGAATCGAGAATGGCGTCTTTCTCCCTCACCCCTTCAAATACATGGTCAATACCCAGATCTCTGCACCGATGGCGAAGCGCTTTTGAAGTTCTGCCTGTGGCGATACATACTTTAATCCCCGCATCCATAAACAGCCTGAGGCCAAGGCCGTCTTTCACATTAAACACCTTGGCCTCCGCACCGTTATCATTATATGTAATGCTGCCGTCGGTAAGCACTCCGTCCACATCAAGGAGCAACAGCCTTATCCGTTTCAGCTTGTTTGTCACTTCCAAATCAGCACCGCTCATGACCCGAACCTATATCACTTTCCGGATTTCCATGAGCCGGGAAAGCAGCTCATAGAGTGTATCAAGTTTTAAGGAGTTGGGGCCGTCACAAAGCGCCTTTTCAGGATCCGTGTGAACCTCCATAAATATTCCGTCTGCTCCTGCAGCTACGGCCGCCTTGGCAAGAATTGGAGCAAACTCCCGCTGTCCGCCGGAACTCGTACCTGCCCCCCCTGGAAGCTGAATACTGTGCGTCACATCAAATATCACCGGCCACCCCGTATCCTGCATTATCTTTATACCGCGAAAATCTGCCACCAAATTATTGTATCCGAACATCGTCCCCCGCTCGGTGATAAAGGCTTGCCTGTTTCCAGTGGAGGTCACCTTTTCCACAACATTCAACATATCCCACGGGGCAAGGAACTGGCCCTTTTTGATATTTACCGGCTTCCCTGCCCTGGCGACCTCTAAAACAAAATCGGTCTGTCTGCATAAAAAGGCGGGGATCTGGATGATATCCAGTATGCGGGCGGCGGCGGCAATTTCATCTATCCTATGGACATCTGAAAGGATTTTAACGTCAAGCTCAGACTTGATACGTTCCAGAATATCAAGCCCATCCTTTATCCCGGGGCCCCTGAAGGAATGGATTGACGTTCGGTTTGCCTTGTCATAGGAAGCCTTGAATATAAAAGGCAGACCCAATTTTCGGGTAAGTTCTTTCAAAAATCGAGCGATTTCTAACGTTGTTTCATAATCTTCTATCACACAAGGCCCTGAGATCAATACAAGGGGGGCCCCCTTCCCGATAGTGATATTATCTATCTTTACAATATTGCCCATAATCTCTGCTTTTCGGCTTCAGCCTTGTGGTTTACGACATCTCTAAAACTTTTATCGTGTGGGCAGGTAAAAGTCAAGAAACGAAAAAGAGGCCTTGATTACCGCCTTTATAACTGTTATCATCCGGGCTTTATAATCAAATGAAAGGCATAGTGTAACCTATTGAGAGCTATACATAAAATTTTTAAATCCTGGCTGATTGTTCTTGTATTGTTAATCATTGTCCCACCTGTTGTATGGATCCTGTTCGTAAAACTGGAAGGTGAAAAACCGTCTCTCAAACTAGACCTCATATCCCCTTCATTACGAGCGTCTCAATCGATTTCCGTTTCAGTGTCCGACAGCAAAAGTGGTTTGCGAAGAATATGGATCGGACTCTTAAAAGACGGCAGGGAAATCACTTTGCTTGAAAAGGACTATCCTGCAGAAGGCTTTTTTTCCGGCGGGAAGATACATCAAGTGTCGCATACGGTTAAAATCGAGCCAAAGAAAATGGGAATCACCGACGGCAAAGCGATCCTGCGCATGGTTGCAAGGGATTTTTCCTGGCGTAGATGGTGGCACGGAAATCGAACCTATATCGAAAAGGACATAATGATCGACACGAGGCCTCCCGGGGTCGCCATTCTGAGCAGGCTTCACAACATAAGGCAGGGCGGATCAGGCCTTGTCATCTACAGGACCTCCGAACCGTGCTCAAAAAGTGGTGTTCATGTCGGTGATAACTTTTTTCCGGGGCATTCAGGATATTTTAAAAACAAGAATATATTACTGGCCTTTTTCGCCCTGAACTACAAGCAAGGCTCCGGCACTGAGCTCTTTGTTGAAGCGACCGATGATGCGGGCAACAGTACAAGAGCGGGTTTTCTTCATTATATCAAGCGGAAAGTCTATAAAAAGGATTCAATAAATGTCTCAGACAAATTCCTTCACTGGAAAATGCCTGAATTTGATATTGAAAATCCAACAGATTCTAAAATGCTCCTGATTGACAAATTTCTCAAGGTAAATCGCGACCTTCGAAAGGCCAACTACGAGCAAATTACAGAGCTGGCGGAAAATACGGATAGGATCATGCACTGGGAAGGGGCATTTCTAAGGTTGCCCAATTCAGCAAGAAAAGCAGGGTTTGCTGATCACCGTGTTTATAAATATAAAGGGGAAAAAATAGACCGCCAGGTTCACCTGGGTATTGATTTGGCCTCTGTAACAAACTCGCCGGTTCCGGCATCGAATAACGGAAAAATTCTATTCGCCGAATCCGTCGGCATTTATGGAAATACGGTGGCCATCGATCATGGTTTTGGTCTGCTGAGTATGTATTCCCATTTAAGCAGCATTAAAGTTCAGGAGGAACAGATTGTATCAAAAGGTGAGATCATTGGCTACACCGGAAGCACGGGGCTTGCCGGTGGAGATCATCTTCATTTCAGCCTGCTCGTGCATAATACCTTTGTAAACCCGATTGAATGGTGGGACGCGGCCTGGATAAGAAACAACATTTTAACAAAGATCGAGACTGTAAAATCCAGATTGGATGAAGGACAGAAGGATGAAGAAATATAAGATCAACAAAAGCTACCAGGAAATCAACAACAAGATTAAGTCCGGTGAGGTTGTTGTGGTAACCGCCGAGGAGATGATTGGTATCGTTGATGAAGAAGGACCGGTTGAGGCTGCAAGGCGTGTTGACGTTGTGACAACCGGTACCTTTGCGCCCATGTGTTCATCCGGCGCATTTATCAATTTCGGGCATACCGTTCCAACCATAAAAACCTCCAAGGTGTGGCTGAACAATGTACCTGCATATGCGGGAGTGGCCGCGGTCGATTGCTATATCGGGGTCACGGAACTTTGCGAAGACGATCCATTGAACATGGCTTATCCGGGGGAATTTAACTATGGCGGCGGCCATGTTATTCAAGATCTGGTTTCAAATAAAAAGGTCCATTTAAAGGCAACAGCTTATGGAACAGATTGTTATCCCAACCGGATAGTTGAAAAAGAGATTAAGCTTCGCACGCTTCCCGGCGCCACACTCTGCAACCCGAGAAACGGTTACCAGAATTATAACTGTGCCGTAAACCTGACCAACAAAACAATATTTACTTACATGGGCACTTTGAAACCCAAAGCAGGTAACGCAAATTATTGTTCGGCAGGTCAGTTGAGCCCGCTTTTTAATGATCCGTATTACAAGACCATCGGCCTCGGGACCCGAATTTTCCTTGGGGGCGGCGAAGGATACGTTACATGGCATGGAACCCAGCATAAACCTTCCGTGAAAAGGACCCGAAAGGGGATTCCGGTATCACCTGCCGGTACGTTGTGGGTCATGGGAGACCTGAAAAAAATGAAGCCCAAGTGGCTTGTTGCAGTGAGCCTCCGGGGTTATGGAGCCTCGCTTTCAGTCGGTATAGGTATTCCCATCCCCATATTAAACGAAGAGATGGCCCAATTTACATCCATATCGGACGAGGAGATATTCACCCAGATCGTCGATTATGGACACGACTACCCAAAAGGTATATCCAAAAGTTATGGTCAGGTCAGTTACGCTGAGCTCAAAAGCGGCCATATTAAATTTAAGGGAGAAGATGTGCCGACGGTTCCGCTTTCCAGTATTGTCCGAGCGCGCGAAATTGCCGAAATATTGAAAGATTGGATTTCCAAAGGAAAGTTTTTACTCGGGGAACCGCAGTTCACTTTGCCGACTTAACCCGAATATCGCATGAAATATTCGACGTTCGGCCATTGCAATAAAATTGTTACGGCAACCTTTAACTTTTTACTTTTTACCTTTTACCGAATATATGTCTGATACCATACGAGCCTTTATTGCCATTAAACTTCCGGAAAAAATCACTGTTTCTATCAGAAAAATCCAGGAAGGTCTGAGTTCTTATGGTTTTAAAGTGAAGTGGGTCCGCCCGGAGAACATCCATCTGACACTCAAATTTTTAGGCAACATAGACCGGGCTGATACGGAAAAGGTTGGCAGCGCAATATCCGAATCTGTAAAAACATATGCCCCTTTGTCACTCATTGCAAAAGGTATAGGCGTCTTTCCGAACATAAAGCGACCTCGCATTGTCTGGACTGGAGTTGCCGAACAACGCAACCGGTTGGCCGGCTTGCAAAGGCACCTTGATGATCATTTGGAATCTATCGGTTTTCAAAGAGAAAAAAGACCCTTTAAAGGGCATCTTACCATTGGACGGGTCAAACAACGCATTGATTCAAATAGACTGATGGAAGCGATGAAAGAATGTGCCAAGTTTGAATCAGAAGCATTTATCATCAACGAAATTGTCTTGTTTAAAAGTGAGCTCAACCCGACAGGAGCCGTTTATACGCAGCTGATGAGCGCATCATTTAGCTCGCTTTAGAACACTTTAACTTTTAGCCACTTCGATGAGGAGGATATCATGGGCATTTCACCGGACAAAGAAAAGGCGGTCGAAACCGCCATGGTTCAGATCGAACGACAGTTCGGCAAAGGTTCCATTATGAAACTGGGGAGCAGTCCAATTACCGATGTTCCTGCAATACCGACCGGCTCCCTTGCGCTTGACAAAGCCCTGGGAGTGGGGGGCCTTCCCAGAGGCAGGGTTATTGAGATTTTCGGGCCGGAATCTTCCGGTAAAACAACACTGGCGCTTCACGCTGTAGCCAACGCGCAAAAGCAGGGCGGTATTGTCGCCTTTATCGATGCCGAGCATGCCCTTGACACCGCATATGCAAAAAAACTAGGGGTTGACTGCGACAACCTTTTGGTGGCTCAGCCGGATACGGGTGAGCAGGCGCTCGAAATTACGGATATGCTGGTAAGAAGCGGCGCCATAGACATTATCGTTATCGACTCGGTTGCGGCGCTGGTTCCCAGAGCAGAAATTGAAGGGGAAATGGGTGATTCCCATATGGGACTACAGGCCAGACTCATGTCCCAGGCAATGAGAAAGCTGGCAGGCACCATCAGCAAGACCCTGACGGCTGTCATTTTCATTAACCAGATCCGAATGAAAATCGGTGTTGTATTCGGAAATCCGGAAACAACAACCGGAGGAAATGCACTAAAGTTCTATTCCTCAGTCAGGCTCGACATTCGACGTATCGGCGCTATTAAAGATGGACAGGAGGTTGTGGGTAACCGCACAAGGGTTCGGGTGGTTAAAAACAAGATGGCACCCCCCTTTAAGGATGCTGAATTCGACATTCTATATGGTGAAGGAATATCATTAGCCGGTGAACTTATCGACATCGGCGTGGAAAAAGGGGTGGTTGATAAAAGCGGCTCCTGGTATTCATACGGCGGAGAGCGAATCGGCCAGGGACGCCAAAATGTTCAGAATTTCTTAAAGGAAAATCAGGATATGTACAACGCTGTGTTGACAAAGGTCAAAGAAGCCTTGGGGCTTTCCGAAAAACAGGATGAAAAGGCCCCGGATGATTCGTAAAAGAACGTAAGGCAGGGCAATCCTATTTCATCCACTGATAACCGATTTGGAAATGGTAATGGACAAACATAAAGACAATGGAGATATCAATGACGGGTAACGATGTTCGCAAACTATTCCTTGATTATTTCAAAAAACATAACCATCAGGTGGTCAGGAGTTCATCCCTTGTCCCCAGCGACGACCCTACCCTGCTGTTTGTAAATTCCGGCATGGTACAGTTTAAGCGTTGCTTTTTGGGCGAAGAAAAAAGGGGCTACGTCAGGGCGGCCACGTCCCAGAAATGCGTTCGCGCCGGCGGCAAGCACAACGACCTGGAGAACGTCGGCTATACCGCCCGGCACCACACTTTTTTCGAGATGCTGGGCAATTTCTCCTTTGGGGATTACTTTAAGGAAAAAGCTATCGATTTCGGGTGGGATCTGCTGACCAACGGCTACGGACTGCCCGAAGACAAACTCTGGGTTTCGATTTATCTTGATGATGACGAGGCCCATGAACTCTGGCACAAAAACATCGGTGTGCCCGAGGAAAGGATTTTACGCTTTGGTGAAGAGGATAATTTCTGGGCAATGGGCGACACCGGACCCTGCGGCCCCTGTAGTGAAATTCACATGGATCGCGGAGAGGAATATGGATGCGACCGACCGGACTGCGCGGTGGGATGCGAATGCGATCGCTTTTTAGAGATCTGGAATCTGGTGTTTATGCAGTTCAACCGAGACCCCTCCGGAAAGATGGACCCGCTTCCCAGACCGAGCATTGATACCGGGATGGGTCTGGAGCGTCTGGTGGCCCTTGTTCAGGATGTACCCACAAATTATGACGTCGACCTGATCCGGCCCATCATGCAGAGAGTCGAAGATCTTGCCGAAAAGCAGCTGGGCCAGTCATGGGAGACGGATGTGGCCATGAAGGTTATTGCTGATCACAGCCGGGCGGCGGCATTTCTTATTGGAGACGGAATTCTTCCTTCCAACGAAGGCAGAGGATATGTGCTGCGTCGGATCATGCGCCGGGCGATACGTTACGGCCGCAACATCGGCCTGATCAAACCGTTTCTGCACAAAACCACGGAAGTCGTTTTTGACATCATGGAACCCGAATACCCTGACCTTGTCGACGCCAAAGCCTATATCACCAATGTGATCAATAATGAGGAGATCCGGTTTTCAGAAACCCTGGATCACGGTCTCAAAATCTTGAACGACGGCCTCGCAAATCTGAAAGCCAAAGACCAGACCAAAGTTCCGGGAGATTTGATTTTTAAACTTTACGATACCTATGGGTTCCCGGTCGATATTATCCAGGACGTGGTCAGAGACGAAAATCTGGATCTGGATATGGAAGGCTATGATCAAGCCATGGAAAAGCAGCGGGCCAAATCCAGAACAATGGCGGCGTTTACCGAAATCAGCGAGGCCTACAAAAACCTTTCAACTCAGGGTGTCATCCCGGAGTTCGTCGGATACGATACGAAAACCTTCGAATCCAAGGTCTTGCTCCTGGTTCAAGCCGGCAAGGAAGTGCCCGAGGCCGGCAGCGGTCAAAGCGTTGAAATCGTCACCGAAGCAACTCCCTTTTACGGTGAGGCCGGCGGCCAAGTCGGCGACGCCGGCAAAATCACCGCACCGGATCTTGAAGTTGTGATCACCGATACGATCAAAGATCCGACCGGGATTACCATCCACAAAGGAGACATCGTTTCCGGAAGCATTAAACAAGAGAAGAATGTCATCCTGACGGTCGACGAAACCACGCGCGGTGCAACCGAATGCAGCCATACGGCCACCCACCTGCTTCATTTTGCGCTGCGAAAGGTTCTGGGCGACCATGTCAAGCAGTCCGGCTCCCTGGTGGCGCCGGGCAGGCTGCGCTTCGATTTCACTCACTTTTCCCTCACCACTCCTGAAGAGCTTGCGGAAATTGAAACCATCGTCAACCAGCGCATACGCGCCAACGTACCGGTGGTGACCGTGGAGATGGCGGCCGAGGATGCCTTTAAAACAGGAGCCACCGCCCTCTTTGAAGAAAAGTACGGCGACCGGGTCCGGATGGTTTCCCTGGACGACTTCAGCAAGGAGCTTTGCGGCGGAACCCATACAGGAGCCACCGGGAACATCGGCCTTTTCAAGATCATCGAAGAATCAAGCGTGGCCTCTGGCGTACGGCGGATCGAGGCCCTCACCGGCGAAGCGGCGTTTTCTCATATCCAAAAAACCGATAAGCTGCTGGGCGATACCTCCCGCCTGCTCAAAGAGCGATCCGACGCTGTACCCCGGAGAATTGAAAAAATGCTGTCTCTTCAGAAGTCCATGGAGAAAGAAATCGAACAGCTAAAGGTCAAGATCGATTCCAGAGCGACAGAGACCCTTGAAGATGCGGTTCAATCCATTGACGGCATTAAGGTTCTGGTAAAAAAAGTCTCGGTCGACACGCCGGCCGCACTCAGGAATCTTGCTGACAGGTTTAAAGACAAGATAAAATCGGGTATTATTGTACTCGGAAGTGTTTCAGAATCTAAGGTACTCCTCATTGCCGTAGTAACAAAGGACCTATTGGACCGCTATCATGCCGGGAATATTGTCAAGGAAATTTCAACCGTGGTTGGCGGTGGTGGCGGTGGGAGACCGGATATGGCCCAGGCCGGCGGTACGAAGCCCGAGAAACTGGATCAGGCTCTTGAGAAGGCGTATGAAGTGGTGAAAAAATCGTAGCAATATCGTCGGTGAGTCTAATCCCGCACAGCGGGAGACATCAGGAAGCCCCTCTGGGGGACATCACTTATGGCTCTGGAAACAGTCACTCGCTGACAGATTCTGAATATCCAATTTCCAACAAGGAATGTCGAATGATGAAGGGTACAACTAAATTCCTTTCAGCACATCAATCATGCTGAACACCCTTCCCTTCTCACCCGCTTTTACTTTTTCGTCCAGATAAACAACCGCGTCAAGGCTCCCTTTGGCGTAGACATCCCGGCCATTTACGTTGTGTGTAAACTCTAAATGCACGGTCTTGTCACCTGAAACCAGGGAATATGTATGCCACCCGTGCCCGCCCAGGTATTCCTCCGGGATACCCCACACGTTTTTCTGTGTTTCCGGATCGCGTTCCATCTGTATGTCCTTGTCGGGAAAAGGAACGCCCAGATCGTTAAAATATTTTACCATCGCCTTTGCAGTCCCGCTGGTGTCAGCCTTTCCTTTCTGATGGCTTTCTCTAATTTCAAGGGAATATCCCTTAAAAATTTCAGGGAAATTCTCAGCCGCATATTCCATCATGGCCTGGAATCCAACAATCTGTTTGGCCATGTTCGGCGCGATGACCGCCGGGACGGATGACGCGTTCACTGTCTCCTGAAGGAGCTTTCTGTCGCCGCCGGTAGTGCCCATCACAAAGGGAAGGTCCTGCTTGCAGTAAAACTCGGCGTTGCTGTTTACCGCCGGCGGAAGCGAAAAATCGACACTGATAAAAGCGCCGTGTTTTCCCTTTATCTCTGTTAGGACCTCTTCCCGGGCCTCCGGGCGAATAAGACGGATGAAGACCGAATCGACAACACATTCGGATTCCGTTATTTCCGGGCCGGTCAGTGATTCCGGAATCAGTTCAAACCTGTTGTCATCAAGTGCGAATCTTGCCACATTCGTCGCCATATTACCGGGAAGACCGTTTACCATGACTTTTATACGGTTCATCTTGCACCTCCGAAATTGAGTTTGTTTTCGTTTTGTTTTTTCTATTAATAATCATCGTCACCGACGTTCGACAAATCCTGGAACTGTCAAACTGCGGGAGTTTCCCCAGAAAAGCTGGGAGTTTACCGATGATTATTAAGTATAACAGAAATCCCGTATTCCTGCAAATGCCGGTTCATACCTGAATTTTGCACGGTCATAGTCTTTTAACCAAAGCCTTCAATTGGGAGAATCCCGAATCTTCTAAAAGTGACAAATTGCGTTTTAGGGTTTTTACGGCCGCCGGTATGTATTTTTCAAAAAGGGTTTTCCCCTTCTCTTGGCTCAAATACCCGAAAGCGCCCAAGATCTGGAGATTCCGCGCTATCGCGCAGTATTTGAAGCAGGAACGGAACGCATCCGGGTCGACCCTGATATAAGCGGACAGCCTTTCAACACAGTAGTCGAATAACAGGTTCTGCATATGGTCGGGCAATGCAACATATGGGTCAATCAGCAGCGCTGCAAGGTCATACTGGATCGGTCCTATTCGTCCACCCTGGAAATCAATACAATAAAAATTGGCATCTTTAACCATGATATTTCGCGACTGCATGTCTCGGTGCAGAAATCCGTTGACTGCAAATTCCATTGTCCTGTCTGCGAGGGCAATAAATTCATTCTCAAAATCTTCGAAATATGAATCCATCCCAAGATATCCTCTTAAAAAAGCATCAACAAAATAGCGGCATTCCTTTTCGAGTATGAGCTCCCGGTCGTAAAAAGGGGTTTGATATGCCCAGGACAGGTCAAAATCTTCTGCACCGGAAACAGACAGCTCTGTAAGAAGGTCAATAACAGACATGTAATGGTTGACGACTTCACCGGGGTCTTCTGCATTCCGGACAACTTTCTGAAGATTGACATCCCCCAGATCCTCCATGAAAACCAGGCCTGAAAATGTGTCATAAAGCTGGATCTTAGGTACAGGTATACCCTTGTCATGGAGATGCCGGCCAATGGCGATGAATGAATCGATTTCCGCTACAGCACCCTTTTTTTTAATGCCGTGATCCGCCATAATAATGGATCGGTCTCCCGCGGTCAGGCGGTACCAGATTCTGTCTGATCCATCCCCCTTAAGACGGGTTTGCTCCACTTTTTTTTCCACATGGCCCGGGAATGCCAGTTTGAAAGCTTCGGGTGCCATATTTTCAAAAACCGTCTCCCTGTATCTTTCCGGTGATCCGATGTCTTTCCAGTAGTTATTTTCGGGAGTATATGCCTTTATCTTTCTCCTTTCTTTTAACAGCTTGCTGTACACCTCAATGCTGTTTGAAAATTCATTGAATGGAATGTAACCCAAAACTTCCGAATCCAGCACCTGTATGCCGGTAAAAGTAAGTTTTTGGGTATAAACGGAAGATGCTTTCTTTTCCAGCCCGTAAAAATCAATGACAAAATCGTCCTGACTGACGGATACGCTGTTGAACTCGGGGTCGTCATGGAAAACCAGTGTTGCCGGATGGTCATGACTTAGGTGAAAATCATAGACCCTTCGGAAGTCAATGTCTGTAACAATATCACTGTTGATGACGAGAAAGGGATTCTCATCCCAAAAGTCAGCCACATTTTTTATAGCGCCCCCTGTACCGAGAATGACAGATTCATGCCGGGTGTAAACCGGAATGGAATAGTTCTGGTTGGAAATAAAGGAATCAATTCTCTGATGCAGATGGTGGGTATTGATGATAATCCCTTTGCAGCCGGCTTTCTCCAGACTGCGGATAATGATATCCAGCAGAGGACGCCCCGCGATGGTAAAGATCGGTTTGGGGGTGTGTTCAGTAAAAGGGAGAAGTCGCGTGCCAAAGCCTGCGGCAAGAATCATTGCCTTCATATTTAGGGTCTCGATTGAGCAAAATGGAGTGCTACAAATTCAGATGGTCCAGATATCTCCGAATTGTATCATAATAGAATTCAATCTTCTCTTTGTTATCTGATCCCTTCACACCATGGGTGGTAAAAAAGTCTACAGCATTTTGAAAGTTGATTTTTGAAAGCGCCTCTTTGCGTTCGATTTCCCTGTTTTTGTACATGCGGTTTCCCATGGCTTCGTTTTTCTTCAAACGCTCCTTGGGCTTAATGGAATTCTGCGGGTATTTCATGTAGAAATGCAGAACGATCCAGTAGGATTCAAAATACGTTTTCAGAAAGCAGGTAAAGCACTTCAGTTTTCTGAACCCTGCGGAGGTCAGGTTGTATGTGTCCGGCATAGTGGGATGCGGCATGAGTATGGCATCGTCAATGAATACCTTTATGCTTTTCCGAACATAGTATTCAGCTGTTTTTTCAATGTCGTATGCAAACTCGTATTTAAAAAAATCCTGGAAAAACGTGTAGGCGGCATGGAGGTCGGAAGCGGAAAACTGAAATGCATCCTTCTCAAGGATGGCAAGGGATGTGAATGCCGCGGGGACAAAATGGGCAACGCAGTTATTTTTATAATATTCAAGATTCAACCGCTTTCCTTCATTGACCGTGAATTGTGTATCAGGTGATTGATTCCCTTTCTCTCCGGGAATGCGGCCAATAAATTTTCTTTGAACATATGAATCAAGGACGTGATCGACAGCATTGGCTTGATTCATGAGAAGGGTATCGGACAGCGCGACCTTCTGTGAGAACAGGTGTGCCATGTAGGTTTCTATTCGAAACATCAGATGTTCATATGAAAACCGCTTCTTTGAAGTGTTCAGCAAGGCACTGGCGACAACGCCATGCGGTGTTACGACAGAAACGTTGTTAATGGCGTTTATCATCCGGTGCCCTAAATTACGGCAGAGGGCATTCCGTTCCTTGGATGTCATATCTTCCAGGGAAGTCCCATCCTGAGATAAGACCTCTCTGAGCGATATCGGTTCATGGAACTTAAGGTATACTCTGCCATATTTTCTCTCCAGAAACTTTCTCGCCTTTAACACTTGCAACAGGCTTTCAGGCTTTTTTTGTCCGCCTTCGAGTTCGTTCAGATACGAACTTTCCTCCAGAACTCTGTCATAGCCTATGTAGATCGGAACAAATATCATGTCTTCACAGGCTTTGTTTTTATAAGCATTGAGAAGGATAGAAAGCAATCCAAGTTTGGGCAGGATCATTTTGCCTGTTCGACTTCTGCCGCCTTCGATGAAGAATTCGATATTGAAACCTTCTTCAAGCAGTCTGTGAATATACTCTGAAAAAACCCTTGAATAAAGCAGGGCGCCCCTGAAGGTCCGCCTGATAAAAAAGGCGCCGGTACCCCTGAAAATGGGTCCTATGGGCCAGAATGAAAGGTTTTTTCCTGCAGCCACGTGAGGACAGGGCATATTGTTTTTGTATAAAAGATATGACAATACCAGATAATCGATATGACTCCTGTGACACGGAATAAGGATTAACGGTCCTTTTTGAGACATGCTTTTTATCCTGTTGAACATCGTATCATTGACCGTGATCCCTTCAAACATCGTATTGAAGATCCACCGGAGTACCACTTCAGCTATTTTTATGATAACGATATTGTATTTAGCGGCAATCTCATCAAGGTATGAGTTGGCTTTTTTATATACTTTCTGAATCGGAATTTTTTTGTTCTTTGAATAACTTTTCAAGAAACCTCGAAGGCGATCATTTGTCAGGATAGCTTCCTTCAATTCCACTTGAGATTTCAGTATCGGTCCAATGATGCTCTGTCGATGGCGGTTTATTTGAAGTAGAAGTTGACGTCTCAGGTCAAATGACTGAGACTCAATACTCAACCCCTGATTTTCCTTGAGTTCAAGAAACGATTTCAGGCTGACCGGTTCGGATATTTCCGCAAAAACAGTATCGGGTTTTCTAAATAGTGTGACGAGGCGTCTTATGATTCCCGGTCTTTCTCCGGAACCAAAAAAAATGTCGACGATACTCGGAATCGATCGGGAAGGTTCCTTACCGAAAAACATGAGTTGAGGAATAAGATAGATGGGACGGTCTATCGATTGTTGCATCTCGATAAGATATTGGATCGGATCTCCCTTTGCTTTGACAAATCTGCGGTAGAATCCTTTTTTGTCAACCAGGGAGAGCAAAGCCGTCCGTCCGTTAATCAGTTCCTCCCTGAAATATCCGCTGGTATACGGGTCGGAAAAAGCAAAATTCCGAAAGAAATAATCGATGTGTGCAATCAGAATCCTGATGATTTGTAATACCGGCTGCCAGATAAACACCTTGTAGTCAAATCCGATTTCAGGAAACGGAAGGTTATCTTCTCGGTAACGGGTGTGAGAAAAGAGGTATCCAAAATAACTTTTGTATTTTGTAACATAAACAATAATGGCATCTTTACGGATATTTCGAACATGAGAAATTTGATCTTTGTTAACCTTGATACCTGAAAAGAAACGCTTCAGAATAAAGTTTGACAAAAATCCTTTTTTTCCAGGAAGATAGCAGGGATAATGGTTCCGTGTATCCCCCAGAGCCATGTCGATTAATCTCCGCAGGCGCGTTCCTGTTTTTTCCGACTCTAATTTTGGCATTTTTGGCATGGCTGACGACTCTATTTCGTTACACAGAAAATACGATATATAGGATAGACTATAGAAATTTAAAAATTTTTAGGTTAACAAAAATAAAAAATGATTGCAATCTTTAATTCAACATCTCATGTTGCCTAAAATGTTAATATAATTAGGTTGTTATGTCTATTGCTTGCCGGATATTTATTTGGCTTCGGCGAATTCCGCTTTGACACCCCGCAGCTTGCTGCGGGGAACTTCATTTGCTCAAAATACGCTCTAGTTCAGAATGCGCAGCGTGTTTCTTTAATCTTCGATCAACGCTTTAAACGTTTTAATATCAACAGCTTCCTTATATTCAATAGCGCTGTCTAATGTTTGAATATATTGATCCCGGCGACCAAAATTTAAGCTTGCGTTACATATTTTGTTGTGATATTCCCACATGAATTGTATATAATTCATAATAAAAATCAGATAAATCAACTTTATTAAAGGAGGATAATCTTTTATGAAAACGTTAATTGGTGGGGCGGTAGCAGCTGTATTGGGTCTCATCGGACTTTCGGTGTGGTTTAGTGAATTTCTACAGCTTTTAGCCGGCGCTATTCCGGTGATGCTTCTCACCGGAGGGGGACTGGCCTTATACTTGGGCTTTGACGAACTCAAAGATACCTGGAAGAAGGATGAGCCGACATTTGATACTTCAGCTCAAGGTGACGACACGGAAAAACACAAACAGGAAGTTGATGAACTGAAAAAAGAGATCGAAAAACTAAAAGAAGAAAAAGAAGAGAAAGAATAGAACTCTGAGCCGCTCGTAAAACAATGTATCTTGCCCTGATTCACCCTGGTAACGGCGGATGACACTGTAAAAATCGCATCCTCCACAAGGCAATGTGATTCTTTTAAGCAGGCGTATTATCCAAGGGTGCAAGAGATGCTTTTGCTGGCGGCTTTGTTGTCTGCAGAAAGATTATGGGCCCACACGGGCCCATTTTAGATAGATGGTGAAATAAAAACCGGGTTTTCTGAGCCTGGATTCTTTACTTTTGGTTTTTGATTGCCAAAGTCGCAAGATAGTCTGCTCTTTCATTCCCGTCTATACCGGCATGTCCTTTAACTTTGACAATTTTCAAATCCTTGACTTTTGAAATCGTTTTTTTAATCGACCTGACCAATTCAAGGTTTTTCCTTGCTTTCCACCCAAGCATGAGTACGCCATATGCGTAATTACTGTCAGTAAAAACCCTCACCGGAAGGTCTGTTTTTTTCAGGGCCGAAAGCCCGACCCTAATGGCCTCGAGTTCCGCGATGTTATTTGTTGCAATACCGATATATTTTGATATCTCCTTTTCATGACTTCCATATTGAAGTAAAACCCCGATACCTGAAGGGCCCGGGTTTCCGGAGGATGCGCCGTCGGTATAAATGCGAACAGTATCAGGGCATGCTTCTTCGTCCAGGGGTTCGGTTTTCAGCTCCGGCGGGGCCTCGGGTCTCTTTGCATATTCACTGTCTGATTTTTCCCCTCCAGGTTCTGTCGGTTCAATTGGCCTGACCCCTTTTTCATGAACCCAGTACTCGTGTTCCTGATCAAGCTGGTACTTGATCAGCACCTTACCCTCTTTGACAACAGGAGTTCCGTTTGGGCCGGTAGCAAGCCAGACCTTGTTTTTCTTGAAGCGCATCCGCTTCCAGGACATTTGGTTATCTGCCATTTGACGGGGGCTCATACCATTATGTTGTTTTCTTTTATTTGCTTAGACAGGATCTACAGGATCCTCAGGTTTTTTTTGCCTTTCCTTAAGAAAGGCAAAAAACATAATCCTTCTTCAAGAAAGTTTATTGCCCATAAAAACAGAATGAAGATACGATATGAAAGTTCGGAAACAACACCATCGGCCGCTTTGTTTCTCTTTTCCTGCTATAAGCAGAATTGCTCTTTCTCGGTTTCGTCTGGAAACCGAGAAAGCAACAGATCCAATCAATCCTGTTAATCCTGTCCAATATATAAATTACAACTCAACCGAACCATCAAATCCTCATGACGATCCCGCTGTTTTATATAAATGAAACTCACGACTGATTTTTATAAATTCCTCAAGATCTTCTCTCCAGGATTCGGCGATGTCGTCTGCTGATTCCAGTTTTTCAATGCGCCTGCGTATTTCCGTATCTCCGATGATCAGGTCAATCGGAAGCCTCTCAAATTCATATTCATAAGGCGGCTGTGTCCATTCAAATTGCTCTTGGTGATGCAACCTGACGGCCTGTATCAGCTTGAGAGTCGTGATATAGGGTTTGAATCGATATGGATCAATGATGTGAATCTGGAACCCGTTACATTGCCGGCCTTGCCATTTATTTGACGTGGGTTCGAATACAGTTTGCCTGAGTAGTGCGCCGGGGATACTATCTCCGCCCATAAAGGAAATCACCTCTTCTGTCTTGATATACGGAGCGCCGAAGAGCTCAAACGGCTGGGTCGTTCCCCTCCCTTCAGAAACATTGGTCCCTTCCCACAATACTTGCCCGGGATAAACCATGGCCGAGGCGGGTGTTGGAAGATTGGGTGAAGGAGGGATCCATGGAAGTCCGGTGTCCTGGAAAAACATGGTTCTATTCCAGCCTTTCATGGAAACGACTTCAAGATCGCAGCCAATACCAAAGTGGTTATTAAATAAAAGTGAGATTTCGCCGATGGTCAGTCCGTGACGCATGGGTATCGGATAGCGTCCGACAAAGGATGTGCATTCAGAAGATAGGCAGTTTCCTTCTGCCAACATGCCGCTTATCGGATTTGGTCGATCGAGAACAACAACTTTTTTACCCAGTCGTTTCGCGGCCTCAAGACAAAGGGACATGGTATAGATAAAAGTATAAACTCGCGTTCCGGCATCCTGCAGGTCAATGACGAGGGTGTCGATGCGATCGAACATCTCATGGGTGGGTACCCGGGTCTGGCCGTAAAGGCTGAAAATCGGAATTTTCAAGACCGGATCAATCATATTATCTGATTCGATCATATTGTCCTGTTTTTCAGCGAAAAAACCGTGCTGGGGCGAAAACAGTGCTGAGAGTTTCCCTGAAAATTCTCCGTGGATCAATTCACGGGCGTGTCTAAACTGCCGGTCAATCGAAGCCGGGTTGCTCAAAAGACCGATTCGATTTCCGGATATCCATTTGGAGGGAGACTCAATAAACCTCTCAAGGCCGGTTTGAACTGTTACCATATTCGAAAAGTAACCTCTAATTCCTTTTTATAGCGGTTGTCAAAATAACGTTCCGTTTCAGCCGCCGGATGATTTAGTCTAGGCCGGCAGCTTAATAAAATATTAATAAAAGCGAATCAATGAGCTTGTTGATCTTTTCTTCAGCCCGCATGGGAAGAGCGATAAATACAATATCAATACGATTTGAAATAGCGAGTTCCGAACATTTTCCAACAGGCCCGAAAACCGACGCTAACATACTCGATAAACCGGTCACGACTTCTCATTCATCAAGCTCGTCTTCAAAGAAGCCTTTAAGCTTTATTCCCATCCATTTGTTTTCGGTTAGAAATTTCCCCAGCTTTTTACCCGCCTCCCCTGCACCGACAATGTACGCGCTGCGCTGATTGTAACCCCTCCTCATAACAGTTAATGCAGCCTTAACGACCACTCTCTTGAAAGTCAGAGCTTCGGAAAAGTGCAAAAGGCCACAAAATATCCAGTTGCTGCTTATTGCTTAGAAGAAAAATGATGATGTTGAAAACAATTAAGACAGACAACCACGCAAACAAGAGACTTTTTATTTGATCACAAATAGAAAAACCGCGCCACGATTTATAGCTACCAAGAAAAGAAAATACAACCGCCGTAATCAGACTTCTGTAAATCACTAAGATACGTGCTAAGTCCAGATGACTGAACCGTTTAGAAGCCAGCCAGATTATAACTATAAGAACAGCAATATCCAGACCGTTATTGAACTATTTATTGATTACAATGAATTGCCTTTCCTGTAAAGTGCTTTGAACCGAAAAGGTAGGCGCGTTCCCCGTTTCATATTGCGTTTGACAGCCAGTTGTTTATTGTGTAAAATATGATTATCAAATATTACAAACATAACATGGAGGTCCATTATGGAAAAATATATAACGGCCACACAAGCGGTTAGAGATTTTTCTCAGTTATTAAACACAATAAAATTTAAAGGAGATCATTATATAATCCAAAGAAACGGCAAACCCGTTGCAAGTATGCAACCTGTTCAATCAGAAAAAAATGTAAAAAAACTTAATGAGCTTAAATTACTGATCAAACAACTACCGCGGTTGGATGATGAACTAGAGGACTTTGCAGCGGACATCGGAGAGATTTGGAAAAATCAACTGCCTTTGCCGGAGGATATCGTATGGGAATAATTATGGATTCAAGCATCCTTATCGAAGCAGAAAGAGGAACGTTTAACATCGATGAATTTATCAATGGTAGAGAGGAAGAACCTTTTAGTCTAAGCGTTATAACAGTAGCCGAACTTCTTCACGGCGTCCACAGGGCGGATTCATCTGCAAGACGCATTAAAAGGAGCGCCTATGTAGAAAAAATCATCGAGTTATTCCCGGTTTATCCTTTTGACATCTCAGCTGCAAGAATCTATGCCGCCTTATGGGCTAAACTTCGTAAACAGCGTATTCAGATTGGAGCTCACGATTTAATGATCGGCTCCACGGCCCTGGCCCTTGGTTTTTCGGTGGCAACGTTTAACAAAAAACATTTTGACAAGATTGAAGCGCTCCGTGTCGAAATTCCCAAAGCACAAAATCTCTGAACATTGAAAGCACTAGATAGCATCCACAGGAGCTCTGCAATAAAAGGAACCGACCAGATAACCGCAGAAGAAATCGAATCCGAAATTGATGTGGTTCGCAAAGAGGAACGATACTGAAGAAGGCCTCTGCGTGCTGCTTGCCTCAAGGAATGTTGTCGAAGAAATAAAACGAAATCTACATAATCAGGATCAATTACACAACATCGAGACCTACTTGTCAAATGTGCAGATCGTTCTTGAAGCGGATCAAAGACTGGAATGTCCTATAGATTTTCCGGATAAAGACAAACCTGTACTCATAGCCGCAAATTTTTGCCAGGGCCGATTATCTGATCACGGGTGACATGGCACATTTCGGGAAATATTTTGGGACCTCAATCCCTAAATTCCCCATTTTTTCTATACACATCGGTAAAGATTTCAAACTTGACATAATTCTTTACTCTTGATATTTTTATTGTAAACCTCGTTAAATGGTTCCGTCTAAACGCATCATGGTAATATTTTTAGCAAGGAGAAAACAATGCATGTCAGCAAACTTTCAGCAAAAGGGCAGGTCACTATCCCCATAGAAATTAGAAAGGCAATGGGTATAGAGCCGGGTGATCTTCTTACCTACGAACTTCATGACCAATTTGTTAAACTCAAACGTATCATACCGTTTGATACTGCTTTCCATTCAGCCATCTCTGAAACACTTGAAGAGTGGAACAGCCCCGACGATGACGAGGCCTTCAATGATTTG
>Ga0114925_10000164_pt1 | contig 25641 bp, 20 predicted proteins | sample SumtaG_2_FD_87287 | JGI IMG/M metagenome (GOLD analysis project Ga0114925, IMG submission 87287) | Deep subsurface microbial communities from Indian Ocean to uncover new lineages of life (NeLLi) - Sumatra_00607 metaG | ecosystem: Environmental > Aquatic > Marine > Oceanic > Sediment | place... | reverse complement strand
TCGCCAGAATTGTTATTCCTCGTGCTTTTTAATATATAACATTCGACACCATCAATTATGCCCCGACTATTCCCAAGGGGTGCGGGTTTGCGAAAACTAGGCCACAACTATTCACAAGGCGTGAGAGTTTGTGAAAATAAGTCCCCGACTATCCCCAATGGGTGTGGTATAATGAAAATATTGAACTAACTGTTCCCACGAGGTGAGGGTTAATAGAAATATTGAACTAACTAACCCTAATGTGGATAAGCCACATTCATGATTATAAAAATTTTCTTGCCTTTTGGGCAAAAAAATCAGGATTAAGGTACTAATGCGGCTTGTCCGCATTAGTGTCATCGTACGACTACCTTAAGGGAGAAAGTTTCCAGGGGTTCTACATCTTTTTCCCATAATCGGTGGTAGACGAGTATGATGTCCGTCATACCTGCATTTGCTGCCTTGAAACGCAGAATTTCCACACCTGAAGAACCTGTTAAATCAGACTCCGACTGGAACTCGGTTTCTCCCATTTGTACCAGGATATGCTCTTCGTGCTTCGCAACCTCCCACTTATAGCCAGTGGTCGGGTTTGCCACCAGGGTTATAACCAGAATTTGGCCTTTATCAAGTTCGATCAGGCGACCATCATCACCCTCGTCCAGTCTGATCTCCTTAGGCGAGCCGCAGCAGATAACCAGGGTCAATGTTGCAAGCAAAATGGCGATGGCGAAGGTTCTTTTCATCATTTTCAAGCCTCTTTATGAATATCAACCTATCCCATCCATGTCGACTAATCTAACAAAAACCGCCATTATTCCAGCTATTGGAATTGAAGAAAAGGACATCCTGTAAATAATGGCAAAACCTATACCTCTTTCCATTTAATGAGATCAGGATAGAGTACCCGGATATTATCATCTGATGGCACAAGCCGTGCCTTTATACTCTGAATTCCGGAAGACGTCAAAACGATACTCCCCTCATATTTACAGGTTTTATCCTCGTACTTCTGGGCAAAGTTCAACTTTACTATATCAAAGCTTTGTTCTTTCTCCTTAACATAAAACAGTTCAACGTCTAAGAAAGACGGATCAGCATCGTCAAGATAAACATAACACTCTACATGTATCGTATCATTGATGAAGAGTATATCTTTTTTATCAATATCAGTAAACACATCCTTTATATATACTTTATCCCAGAATGCATTTACCAATGATGCCTTTGTCATTATCTCATGTAAATATTTCCTGTTATTTTCTAATAAACTCTGACGGTTTTGGGCTGCAGGCAAATAACATTTCTCGCAGTATTCGGAGAGCATTCGATTGATATTAAAATCCTTATATACAGTATAAATGGACTCCTTCATCATTTTTACCCACTGCTTTGGAATATCACGCTCATCCCGTTCATAGTAGAGGTCTAAAATTTCTTCTTCAAACAAATCATAAATCTGGTTTGCCTCTACTGAATCTTTTAGCTCAGAATCCTGGTATATATCACCTGCTGTTATAGCCCATCCGTTATTCCCGTTATAACATTCCGGCCACCAACCATCGAGAATACTGAGATTCAAGACACCATTCATCCCGGCTTTTATACCGGATGTACCTGATGCCTCAAAATGTTTCACAGGGTTATTCAACCAGACGTCTACACCCTGAACCATGTGAACTGCAATGCCCCTCGTATAATTTTCGATGAATATTACCCTATCTTCAACCTCATATTCCCGTGCAAAATCTATTATTTCTTTAATCATATTCTTGCCGGCAAAATCGGCAGGATGCGCTTTCCCTGAAAAAATAAGCTGCATGGGTTTATCGGTATTTGAAAGAATCTTTTGCAGTCTCTCTTTATCTTTTATGAGCAAAGTAGGCCGTTTATAGGTTGCAAATCTTCTCGCAAATCCAATGGTGAGGTAGTTTGCATTAAGCATCTCCTGTGCCTTTTTAATCTTGACTAAAGAATATCCCTTTTGGGTGTAGTGTGCCTCAACGGTTCTTCTGAGAAAGGTAATCATCTCCCGTTTTCTCTTCAGGTGTGCTTCCCAGATTTCTTGATCAGGAATGTCGAGGATCCTTTTCCAAACTGCTTCATTTTCCTTTTCATAAATATAATCCGGCCCTAAATAGCTTTCAAAAAGTTCCCGCATTTCATTGGACAGCCACGAATAATGAACGCCATTTGTAATATTTATGATAGGAATTTCCCTGGTTTCCATCTGAGGAAAAATCTTGCTCCACATTTTCCTGGATACTTCGCTGTGAATTTGTGACACACCATTGACATATCGTGAAAACCTGATTGCAAAAACCGGCAGCCAGAAGGTTGAAGTATCATGGTGGAGCCCATACTTTACAAACTGGTCGAATGAGAGTCCAAGCGATTTGACAGCACCCTCAAGATATTTCTTTATCATGTCAACGGGATAGTTTTCATTTCCTGCTTCTACCGGAGTATGGGTTGTAAAAACAGTGGTATTCTTAATCAGTGCATATGCCTCCTCAAACGAGTGTTTCTCTTTATTGATCAATTTGTTAAGCCGTTCGATTATTAGAAATGCTGAATGTCCTTCATTAAGATGGAAAATATCAGGTTTTACCTTTATGGCTTCAAGTAACTTTAAGCTGCCGAATCCAAGGATTATTTCCTGCATTAATCGGGTTTCCTTTTTTGCAACATACAGGTAATCGGTTATTGTCCTGAACTCAGGAGGATTTTCATCAATATTGGTATCAAGCAGAAGGAGCTTTGTTTTCCCGATATTAATAAACCATGCTTTCACTTTTACCGGAGTATCTAAAATTGTCACTGTAACATATATGGCATTCCCCTCAAGGGTTTTAAGCTCTTTAATCGGCATATAGTAAACACTGTTTTCTTTATATACTTCCTCCTGGACTCCGTTTAAATTAATTCTCTGGTTGAAATACCCGTACTTATAAAACAGGCCGATGCCGATAACCGGAATACCCTGATCAGAAACACCTTTTAAATGGTCTCCCGATAATACCCCTAAACCGCCTGCGTAATTGGGTATTGACTGATGAAGGCCATACTCCATGGAAAAATAGGCAATGATTTTATCCTTAAAAACTTCATTAAATTTTGTCTGATGTGTTGTGTAACTTTCATATTTCTTCCATATCTTCTCCAGGTCATAAAGGAATGCCTTGTCTTCTGACAATTCTTGCAACCTCTCTTCCGGAACAGCATGAAGGAAATTAACAGGGTTTTTATTCAATGACCGAAATAGAGATGGATTTATCCGGTAGAATATTTTAGTTGCTTCTGCATCCCACAATGCCCAAATGTTATATGCAAGATAGATCAGTTTCCTTAAATTTTCAGGATATCTTGGATGCACAAATATATTTTTTAAAAGCATAGGGCACTCCTACTGCTATTCATTGTTTTAGCTTTTCTTCAATATCAGCTGCCGCATACAAAAAAGAAAGATATGCATCTTCAGGAGAATCAAAGGGCGAAAAATCCTTATGCATCTCGAGGCCCTGAAAATATTCCGTACACATATAGTAAAAGTGATCAGAGGATGTTAATTTCCTGACTTTCCCCAGCAAGCTCTCATCTCCTTTCGATTTTACCTGCCTCAACAGATTAAATATGGTTTCAACTGCATTCTTCTGGAGGTCGTTCGAAAGCCATGCTGACCTCCCCCTTTCTGTATCGGCCCGGGTATTAGAAGGGAATATAGAAAGACCCTCTGCTGTATCATTACACCCATGGATAACATCTGAAGGCCATGAAAAAAATAAATTCTCATGCTTTAACACCTCTTCCGGTAAATACTCAAAAAAATCTTCCCACCCGTGCTTGCCAAAGGTCTCGTAATCCAAAAAGAGGTTCAAGTACAGGGTTTTATCGGTCTTTTCTTTTAAATAAAGATTCTCTATCCGGGAAATAAACTCATCAGCAGCAGGAGGGCACCCGGTCCATCCTCTATTTGAAAAGCGAAAGTCGATATCATCAGAAAACGAGTCATTTCTCAACAGCAGATAGAAACAATTGTTATTTGTTCTGTATGGGCGAAGAAGTGACCTGTGTCCAGGAATATCACCACTTCCCTCTGTGAGTATAGCCTGAAAATTACTGAACTGCATTAGATGCCTGACAGTACTATTATCGTATATTAACCCGGTATTTCTGAAAACAGCAGGAATAATCCCAAACTCATTCTGCATTAGTCTTAGGTGCATTTTGATCTGGTCAATAAATTCATCACGGTCATAGAGCGAACTGAGAGAATGATAATATGTCTCACCTATAAACTGTACACACCCTGTTCCTGCAAGTTCTACAAACAGATCCAAGACTAAAGGGCTGTATTTCTTAAGCTGTTCAACTGCAGTCCCGGTTATTGAAAATGAAACCTTGAACTGCCCCTCATGCTTTTCGATAAGTTTCAGAAAGAGTTTATTCGCTGGAATATAACATTTTTCTGCAATTTTTTCAATAATACTTCGATTTAAATCAGTATCAAAGGGAGTGTCAAGCTCCCCAATATCAAATATATTCAGTGGCTTTAATCGGTACGGCTGGTGAACCTGAAAACAGAGTATAAGGCTCAGCATGTAAGCTCCTCATAGGCCTTTTTTATTGAAGAGCCCGCCTTATCCCATCCAATCTTTTCAACCTCTTTCGCGCCGGCCTCTCCAACCTTTTTCAACTTCTGGGGATCCTTCACCAAGCTGATAATTGCACCGGCCATTTGATCAATATCCCAAAAATTTATTTTATATGCATTTTGGACTATCTCCGACACACCTGACTGTTTCGAAATGAGTGCAGCTACGCCAAAGCTCATTGCTTCGAGAGGTGCAATTCCAAAGGGCTCTGATACAGAGGGGAGCAGGATGATATCTGAAGCTGAAAGTATCCTTTCAACATCATTTCTCTTCAAAAATCCGGTAAATAAGAATCGTGTATGCAGTTTATAACGTGCAGATTTATATATAAGTGCCTTTTCCATATCCCCCTCACCTGCCATTATAAACCGCACATCAGGGTATAAATCAATCACCTTTTTAGCTACTCGTAAAAAATATTCAGGTCCTTTTTGCAGGGTAATTCTGCCGAGAAATAAAACAACAGGATCTTTAAAAATCCTTGTTCTTTTGAGCCTCTTCTTGTGTATCTGGTACGCATTGTAAATCACCCTGATTTTGGACGGATCAATACCGTATTTATTAACGATAATTGATGATGTGTACTTTGAAACTGTGATCACACGGTCACACATGGTTAATCCGGATTTCTCAATAGCATGGATCCTGCTGTCGCCCGTCCCCCCTGCTCTGTCGAACTCAGTTGAATGGATATGGCAAACAAGAGGCTTTCCTTTAAAAGATCTCAAAGAGAGGGCGGCAGGATAGGTAACCCAGTCGTGGGCATGGATCACATCAAAATCCAGATGCCGGATGAGCTGCAGTAGTCTAACTGTATATACATTCATCTGCCGGAAAGTGTCTTCGTGCCCATAAAAATTATTATTGGGGTCACCCTGGGCTTCTTTTTTAAAAATATTTTCTGATCCAGCACTCGATTGTGCGCTTTTTGTAAAACCGTACCCACCCTGACTGCTTTTATACACCCCTGGCCCACTGCTTACCCCGTAATATATAAGCCGCTGTTCTACTGTTTCAAACTTTTTTTGGGGCTTTTTTGTTAAAAAAACCTGGGGCAGATTATCTGCATCCTCAATTTTTTTCAGATGAAAGTAAAAAAGTGTTTCAGAAGGCAGGACAAGAAGAACCTGGACTCCTTTCAGCAGGAGTGATCTTACCAGCCCGTAGCACGCCATACCAAGTCCGCCGGTAATAAACGGCGGAAATTCCCAGGTTAACATCAGTACTTTCATAAAAAAATGACCGCCCCTCCCCTCAAGTGGGAAGCCTATCCTCTTATATTTCATTAGTACCCTAATACTGATTTTCTTTCCCAGTAGGCAAGAAAATATCTTTTTAATCTTGAATGTGGTTTATCCACATTAGGGCAGGCACATGGGCCTGCCCCTGCATTAGATAGAAGTCAAATCGCTATTTGATATCCTCTATCATCTTTTCAATGCAGAACAGGGCGGCAACCGACCAGGCCTGTGCCGGCGTCCCTTTTGGAACGTGTGGATTTTCTCCATCCCACACTTCGGGAGCAGATGCGAGAGTGCCATTCATTATGGTACATCGTATTTGAAAAATACTATCCTCAAGTTCTCTTTTCAAAAGATTTTTATCGGGGATTATTTTTTCGAGTAGCTGTGCATAGGGCAGAAGAAGCCATGTCCAGACAGTGCCCTGATGATATGCCAGGTCACGTATTTCCTGGCTCCCTGCATAGTTTTTTTTATAAAGGGGGGATTCAGGAGATAATGACCTGAGCCCGAAAGGGGTTAAAAGATATTCACGGGCAAGGCTGGCTGCGAGCTTTAACCCCTTTTTATCTGTAAAATCAAATGGAAAAGAGCAGGAAATCACGAAATTCGGCCTTATCTCCTTCACCCTCACTCCCTTTTCGATCCTGTCACACCAAATCCCGTCAACAAGAAATTTTGCCATGTTTTTCCCTACCTCTTCTGCGAGGACTGATAACTCTTCAGTTGTCATTGAATAAGTGCCTGAGATTATTTTCTTTTTATGTAATTTCTGTGCCATCTCTGACACAGCTTTAACACTGTTAAACCAGAGAGCATTTATCTCAACAGGTTTCCCGTACCTCGGAGTAACAGGTGTCCCGCCTACTTTTGCATCCATCCATGTAAGAGCCGATTGGGTGTCATCGCGAATAGAAATTAAAAAATCCTCTTTATCAAAATAAAATGGCAGCTCTTTATTGAAAATATAGTTCAATACGATATCAGCACAAAAACCAAGAAGTTTTCTTTTCCTTTGAACACCAAGCTTTTCAAAACATTCGTACACCCTGATAATAAACCAGAGAGAAGCATCAACAGTATCAAAATTTGTTCCCTTTCCATCTTCACCTATCACATTCGGCAGGAGCCCGTTGTGTGTTCTTTCTCCATATATATTTAATACATCGTAGACGAAATCGGTATTATCTCCCTGTTTTAAGTATGCTTTAAGGGAAATCATTGTGTCCCTCCCCCAGGGCGAAAACCAGGGGAAACCGGCTATTATATCATTTCTGGTTTTAAAATCATCCAATAATAATCCCAATAATTCTTTATATTCATCTTCAGAGAAAATATAATCTTTGAAATCAGATGACTTTAAAAAGGCTTTTCTGTTTTTTATTCCTGTCACCCTTGAAGGATGACCTTTTGGAAGAGCATACCTTGAATATCTTTCACCGATTTTCTCCTGTACTGTGACTACGCTTTTTCCGGCAGGCCCTTCCAGGCTTATATCTGAAAAGAGGATAACCATAGTTTTTTCAGGTTTCAGAAAACCTTTATGTAAAAATGGGGCTATGAGATCTTCAGCAGCGTCATAGCCCCGTGCATCTTCTATTGGATAAAATATATTCCTGAAGATTAGTGGATCTTTCTTGAACCTGCCTTGTGAGGCATATACAAAGGCACTCGCGCCAGTATCACCCCTTATAACCCATCCGCCCCTATGGGTATTATGCTCTATGATATCACTCTCTATGGGTATAATGTCAAAGATTTTCGGAGAATTGATATGATGATGATTCCTCAGGCTGAACTTATACCTGAAAAAATATTCTAACGTGACCTTTCCCAGGTTTGTATATTTCAGGAGTGTAATATTTTTCCACTCATCCATCAGAATTTCTTTGAGTATGATTATTTTCTGTTTACATGAGCTAAATGAATATAAAAAAGCAGGATAGGGGCGGAGCCGGGATTTGGCAATGTGCAAATAACCTTGCGGATAGATAGTATCAGCATAACTGTTTGAATCCATAAACAGGAACTCATCATCTACTCCAAACTTCTCTTCAATAGAAGAAACAAGATGAATACGCCTAAAGTGTTCATCCGAGGCAGTCAGCAATCCATGGTATTTTCGGATATTAATCAGATGAGCAGAGCCAAGGGCATATCCCCCAAGTCTGTTAGTTAAAATCCATTCGGCCGTATAATCAGTATCTACTGTATTTCTCATATTACACCGGAGGCGAATTTGAAATCCTCCCCTTACATATTGTTGTGAAAATATAATATTAAAAATTATTTTGGGCGGATGATATAGGTAATCGTGCCGGTGACAATTTTACTTCCCGGATCAGGATTAAACTTCATTTTACGAACTGCATCAAGAATCGCAGTATCAACATCTGAATAACCGGAGGATATCCTGATCTCGACTGAAGTTGTATGTCCTTCAGGGGTAACGGCAAATGATATTCCCACCTTCAAGCCAAGCCCTTCTTGTTTAACCCAGGAAGGTATTTCAGGCTGAGGCCCCGAGAATGTGAGAATACGTTTACTCGACGCATCATCCCAGACAATAAGAGGTGTTTCAGGGGATATGATCTCTTTTTTTCCCTCTGTTGTCTTCACTTCTTCTGCCGACTCTGGGGTTTCCTGGCCTTTCTCAATTGCCCTGTCAAGCTGGTCCAGATCAAATGCAAGGGTTTCGCCGGTTATCTCTGAGCTTGGTTGAAACGGAATACTGGCGTCTTTTTCTTCTTCCTTATAGGATCGTTTTGGAATTGGGGGTAGTATTCCTGTATCATCTGCAGGTATATCCTGAGGCCTGTCCTGCTTAATGAATCCGCTGGATAAATCCTGGACCACCGCTTCGGCACTTTCAATCTGGACATCTTTCTCTTCTGTCGTACTGACAGGTGGTAGTTGTTGTTGAATGACCTGGGTTTCAGGTCCCGGGATTTTATCCTGTTTCTCAATTAACTCCACAGACTGAGCTTCTAATTCAGGAAATTGTACTGCTTCCGATTTTTTCTCTATTATTACTGCTTCCTTTTCAATTTTTACAGGCTGCCAGGGCCTTTCAATTGTAACAAGCAGCGGTCCAGTATATTCTGGAATCTTATCAGGTATTACAGGAAGCAGGTACTGGAATGTCAGAAAGATCATTCCATGAAAAAAGAGAGCAATTAAAAGGCTCAGCACCATTCGTTTCTTGTTTTGTTTTACAGCATACATTTTCTAACTGGCTTCCTTTTCCTCTCTTGTTTTAAGGTTAACCGCTCTAAAGCCATTTATCCGGAGTACATCCAGTACTTCGATCATTAAACTGTAAGAAACATTACTGTCCCCTTCAATAATGATGGTTTTAATCTCCTCGCGTTCTTCTTTAGTAAGCTCAGCAAGCTTATAGCCCAGGCCTTCAATAGTATACCGTTCTTTATTTAAATAGAGCTCATTTTTTGAAACAACTGTTAAAACAAGCTTTGTCATTGCAACCAGTTCAGATGATTTTGAGTGAGGAAGTACCAGGCTGATGCCGGGAGTCAGGATAAAGGTAGTTGAAACCATAAAAAACACGAGAAGCTGGAATACCACATCAATGAGAGGGATCAGGTCAATATTGGTTCTTGTTGTTAATTTCCTTCTAAATCTCATTATGCTTTCACCCCCAGTAACAGTACTAGCTCATTTACCCGGTTTTCCAGCCGGATAATTATATGATTTACCTTACTAACAAGATAATTATAAAAAATGATTGCAGGGATTGCCACAATGAGCCCTGCAGCCGTTGTTAACAGTGCTTCTGCTATACCCTTTGCAAGAAGCCCCGGATCGCCCACAGACCCCAACCTACTAAGCACCCCGAATGCAGATATATTTCCGGTTACAGTACCTAAAAGGCCAAGCAGCGGTGCAATGTGAGTTATCGTGCCCAGGGCAGGGAGATGTTTTTCCATCGATGGTATTTCAAGGTTTGCTGCATCAAGGATTGTCTGCTTTATCGTTTCAGAAGGATAGCTTCGGTGTTCTATCCCTACCCTCATTAAGTTGGTGATTGGAGAAGGATTGTTTTCACATATCGAAAGCGCCTCATCAAAATGGCTCTTCTGCAGTGTGGATTTCAGACGGTTGATCATCTTCTCTTCATCTAACCGTATCTTTCTGAAAAAGAGGAGCCGTTCAATGATAATTACTGCAGCGACAACAGAAAGAGATATAATAATCCACATTATTACTCCACCTTGTTCTAAAATATCAACCATTTTTATCTCCTTAAAAGTTTATATGAACTTTCATGCTCAGTGTAAAACCGGGATCTACATAGGGATACCAGTAATAACGTGGTCCGTCAAGTAAAGGATACAGAAGATCACTGGCCTCTACCACAAACCGAACAAACTCACCCAGCCGGTAAAAACCGCTGAGATCAAGGAGCGGTGCCTGGATAAAATCATTTACCCCTGTCGAAAAATCAAGAGTTGCTCCTCCTCCATACTTTCCCTGTTTTTCTATCATATTCATATCAAGAGTAATCCTGTGTTCCGGGTAAAATTCAGGCTTTTCAAGAACTTCCGATTCAAGGCCAGCACGCGCAGAAAAACTGTCCGATATAATCCACCGGGCACCTATATCCACACTAAGCCTATGCGCTGGGACCTGATAAAATGGAAAAAGACCGGTGTTTTCATTTACTGTTTTTAAAAAATTCGGCATGCTGCTGTTATTCATATAAAACAGCCCGGCATCAATTATCCACCCCTGGAATGGAATCCAGTTGGTCCGTACATCGAAAAACCATCCGTGGTTATCCTCAAGAGTTGAAGGAATATTCCCGAGAGGATATTCCATGAAAATATCTGCCAGATTATACTCCGGAATTCTGTATCCTCCGCCTATACTGAGGGAAAGAAAGTCGCTTATCAATGCTGACAGTGTTAAATCAAAAGGAACTAGATGTCCGGACTTTTTACTCCAGAACCATCCAAGGGTACCATCTAAACGATAGACCTCAGAAAGATCCACTCCAAAATACCCCTGCACTAAACTTCTTCCCAGGGAAAGTCCGGGGTACTCAGGGATACTTCTGTAACTGAAACTCGGCAATATCCCGAACAACCCTCGGGTAAATTGAAACTCCCCACCGAATGATGTTGATATATAATACTCATTAACCTCTTCAGTACCGGGTATAACTTTTGTTAACAATTGATTTGCTGAAGAGGCTTCAAAAGATCCTTTCAGTATGAACCGGTCATTTAACCGGTATTCTCCTTCCAGACCTGCATCAATAAAGCGGTTGATTTTTGAATAAAAATCCCCATTGCCCTGAAGTCCTCTTTCCCTGTCGTTAAATGCTCCTTCTGTACGAAGGTCTATATCCCATAAATTGAAGTTTAAAAAACTTTCAACACGGTCTTCTCTCCTATTGTAGCCTGAGCCTGGTGATTTTGATGAAAACCCATCAACTGTTTCATGCTGGTAGAGTATTTTCCCTTCAGGTTTTTCCCCCAGAAAGTACAGGGATATACGGCTGTAGAATTGATTGGATGTGCCAGTTCCCAATACAGCCTCTGCGGTAAGGTATTTTCCCTCCTTTACCTGATATACAGGTGCCCCTGTTTCCGGTATTGTAAAATCCATCTGCGGTTCTGCCACCTCCAGCTCTCCTGCCTCAGGAAGGGGAAACCGGAGCTCAGGAGGAAGGAGTTCTTCCTCTTCGGGCAATGCTGCTGTCACACTCTCTATACTCAGGTCTTCGATCTCAAGAATTATAGAGGGAAGCACAATTTCAGGCTCTTCAGGTTCCAAATCCTGAGAAATTCCGTAATACGCTCCTGACAACACCAATAAAGATAAAATAAAAAAGAATATATCCCACCTTTTCATTATTTATCCTCATTCGACAAAAGCTTTTCCGCTTTATGTGACCATTCAGTCCCGCCGAAATTTTCCTCAAGCCTTTTTACAAGCTCCTGCAACTCTCTCTTTTTCCCTGCCTGTTTCATTGACTGAGCTGCCCTGTATATGGAGTAAGCCATAAAATCACGATCCTCAGGATTCTTTAATGATGCTTTAAAAAACTCTCTTCCTGCTTTTTCGTATTCGCCCTGTTTGTTATAATATTCACCGAGTAAAAACTGAGCCTCAGCCCCTGTGAGTGTATCATCCTGTTCCAGGACCTGGCTGAGCATCTGGAATGCACGTTCTTGTTTGCCGTTCTCTTCAAAAATATACAGCCGTGAGAGGTCTATCATCGCTTTTCTTCCCTCTCTTGTTTTTGCCCCGCCCTTTTTACTGATCCTGGCTGTCAGCTCTGCTTCCTGCCCTGACATACCGTATATGAGATATCTAACCTCTTCAGCGCGCAGCTCTGCATTTACACCCTCAGAATACTCGGGATATCCGGCAATGAGCTCATTCAGCAGGTTCAGGGCGCGCCGATATTCGCCCAGTTCTACATATACTGCTGCTGTTTTCTGAAGTGCATCCGACCTGAAGGGGCTTCTTTCATAGGAATTGATAACCATCTCCCATAGAAGCGCAGCTCCCCTCTTTTCATCAATCTTATAAGCAGCCAGCCCTTCCCAGTACAGTGCTGCATCAACAAGTTTCCCCCCCGGGAATTGTCTGCGGTAATTATAAAATGAAGACCTGGCCTCACTGTACTGATTATTATTGAGATAGATTTCACCTCTTTTATATAATGATTCTTCAGCAAGAGCACTCAGCCGGTACGTCTTGTAAAACTCTAAATACTGATCTGCTGCTTCGTTAATTTTTCCTTCCTCACCCAGAATCCCTGCATATTCAAAGAGTGCATCGTCTGCATAGGGAGAATCCGGATTCCCAGTAAAAAGCTGTTTAAAAACCTGAGCGGATTCTTCATGCTTCTTCAAATTTCCAAGGCTTTTCCCCTGAAGAAACCGGGCCTTATCCTGCACCTTACTATCTTTTCTTTGTGCCAGTCTTGCAAAAAGATCCTGTGATTTTCCGTAATTTCCCAGGCTGTAAAAACACCAGGCAGCCATAAAGAGGGCCTGCGGGTAAAGCTCATGCGAAGGATAGGCTTGCAAGAAATCCGAAAACCGTTCTGCAGCAATTCCAAAATCGTTCATACGGTAGAGGGCCCATCCTCTATAATACTCCACATAAGCAAGAATTGTTGACAATCCAGCCTCAACCGTTTTTTCTTCAGTTATTTCTGCAAAAGATTCGAACGATTTTCTGTAGGATTTTAAGGCAATCTGTGATAACCCACTGAGATATTTAAGAAGCAGAAAAGCATAATGATCCTTTTTCTCAATATCGGGATGATTATCAAAAAGAAAACGGGCATGTGAAACAGTATCCTCATACCTTTTTGCATAAAAGAATAATTTTACAAGATCAAGATGAGCTCGAATATCTTCAGGATATGATGCAATATATTCTCTCAAAGCTCCCACCGATTCATCTATTTTTTCCAATTTTTTTAAGATAAGAGCCTTCAGCCGAAGATTCCCGCCTCCAAAAGATTCTTCTCTCTCCTTGCCTGACAGCACAAGACAGTTCACTAAGGCAGCTTCGAATTCGCCCAATCTGTATTGACAATACGCCAGCAGATAGCGCGCTTCTTCAACCTGTTCCGAGTCCGGATACTGCTCGATTACACGGCCAAGTATTTCAGAAGCTTTGGTGTAATTTTCATTATAAATATAGATATTTCCAAGGCGCATCATCACACCTGCTGATTCTTCTTCAGAAGTTTCAAGGTACTCATCCAAAACCTTCTCAGCAGATTCAGTTTCCCCCTTCCGAATAAATATCTCTGCAAGGTAAACAGGTACAGCCTCCTGAACCTCTTTGTACTCTCTCAGGTTCCAGATTTTATTCAAAAAATACTGGGCTAAATTAATTTCACCGCGATTATAACTTTCAATGCCTATCCGAAGCCAGAGATCCTTTAAAATTTCAGGAGACCCGGCAAACTTTTCTTCTGCCTTCACAATGATCTTCTCCATCCCGGAAAAATCCTGGTTCTGCTGTGCAATAATATAGAGCCTTCGGAATGAAGTGGCAGCCGCTTCCGGATGTGCGTCAAGGAGCTCCTTATAAACCTCCTCTGATTGATTAATCTCCCCTTTTCGCCAGAGAGCCGCCCCCCTGTATAGGAGAACCTTTTCTTTCAATACATCCGGAAAACCAGAATAGTCTATACTGTCCTGAAATATTATAAGATCGCCAAATGCCTCCTCTTTTAAAAGTATATAACAATAGAGCACGGCTTCATACGGGCTTAATCCGGGAGATCCTTTCATTTCTATTAATGCAGTCATTGTTTGCTGCGCTTCCGAAAAACCATCTAAAGAGACTTCACAAAGGGCTTTATAGAGCAATGCCTGGGCCGTCAGATCGGTTTCCTCTGTATTTTCCAGAAAAACCTCCAGATTTTCTTTAGAATGAAGAAAATCACCCTGCTGGAACAGAATCACCCCTTTCCAGAAAGGAACATAATTAATGTATTTTGTCGCCCTGTACCGTTTTTCTATGGCATTAAAAAGTGATTTTGACGCTTCAAACTGCCCCAGTCTGAAAAAAGATACAGCTCTTCGATACTGTGCATCAGGTACAAGATCAGACAGGGGAAACTTTTTTAAAAACTCATCGTACATTTCAAGAGCGATTGAGTAATTTTTACTGTAATACCTGCTTTCAGCTTCTGAGAAAAGCTCCATCTCCTGAGTAAAAGCCATCAGAGAAAAAGGAACTATAAAAAAGAGAATAAATAATTTATATGGGAAAATACGTTTTAATGAATACATGATGAGTTATCTGCTTTGAAAATGAAATATATTTTGTAGGGGTAATTCATGAATTACCCATACCTTAATAGTTGGCCTTAATAAAAAAATATAGCGCAGGAATCCTCCATGTTCAATAGAAATTACATCGTAGGGGCAATTCACGAATCGTCCTGGGCAATTCATGTATTACACTAATTATGAACAGGATTGCTCTCTTATTCAGAAGTAACAAAGGAATCTAGAAAGGATTGAGCGAGTTTTGATAAAACAGCTCCCTTTTTTGTGATAGAGTAGTAGCTTCGGTAAGCTGAAAAGTTTTTTATAGTTATTACCTTTAAATCCCCCTGGTTCTTCTCCCTTTCCAGGACGATAGAAGGTATAAATGCACAACCAACTCCATGGCGTATAATACTTACCAATGCCTCGGGGAGTCCTATTTCTGATATAATATTGAGATCAGAAAAGAATACGTTGTATTCTTCAAGTTTCTTCTCAAGAAATCTACGCACACCTGATTCCTTCTGATTTATTATTAAAGGAATCTCCTTTAACCGAGCAAGTGTTATTTCAGTGGGAATATCAAATTCCTTATGGGATACTAGTTTCAGCTCATCTCCAGAAAAACTTGTATAGTTCAATTCGTTATTCATAATGGCTCCTACAAAACCCAGATCAATTATCCCGTTCTGAACCATGTATGTAATATTTTCCGTATCATTGAGCTCATAAATTATATAAGTATTCGGGTGCTGTTTTTTAAATTCTGCAATCTTCCGGTATAGTAAACCAGAGGTAGGTATATGGCTTGAACCTATCCTTAAATAGCTTTCATCCCCTTTGTCTATTATTGTCATTTCTTTTTCAAGGTTGTCTACCATGGAAAGCATGTTTTTAGCAAATTTATAAAAAAGCTTTCCTTTTTTCGTCAGTTCTATTCGCTTATGTTTACGGCGAAAAAGAGTGGAACCCATTTCCTTTTCCAGCCGCATTATCTGCTGCGTAACTGCAGGCTGCGTGAGGGCTTCAAGTTCTGCGGCTTTTGAAAAACTTTTAATATCGGCTATGAGGAGAAATAATTTTACCTGTTTTGTATTCATCAAATTATTCGCTACTTTAGATCAAGTTTTTTGCTTATATCCTCAGATTATACAGCATAAATTTGTTTCAAGCAATAAAGAAAACAATCAAAAAGCAGCCCAACATTCATAACCCCCAGGGTCACCATATATGATAATACAATATTTAAATCTCTGTGACCGATCTCTGTGACCTTGATGCCTATGGCCTTGTGCCTGAATAGATATTATTGTATATAGCAGGGACGTGTTTTAAACCTGCTCCAAATGACCCAAGAAAAAAACTGCTCTAAACTGTCATGAGGATATCTTCAATCTTTCTATCTATTTCTTCACTGTTAATTTCCTCATCAGTAAACCGAAAACCCGGCTTTAAATAATAAATATCATTATCCTGCTTTACCCTTTTTTCTCCACCCCCTGTGATATTAACAGCTATATAATCGCTTTCATGAACAGATTTTTTCTCTATTGCCTGAAGTAGAGACCCAAATGCCACCCCTGCCGCAGGATGTATATCGATTTTTTCTAACTTTTCAAAAAGCTGCTGTGCTTCAGCAACCTCATCATTCATAACAGAATACATAGCGCCAGAAGAAGCCTTCAATACATCGTACACACCCCCCCTTATTGAATATGGCGGTTTTCTATTTGAAAGTACTTTTGCACGTATATGATGAATATCATCTTTTGCTTTCTTCTCATCCATGGGTGGGATTGTGTCAAGTTTTTTATTCCAGGCATCAACCATCGGAATAAACGGGTAATTTTGCGACAAGTGGAGCTTCATTACTCCATCCCCGTAATTGCCGTTCCCATGTAATCTATTATATGACTCCCATGCGGCGATTCCGCCGGTACCTGAACCGATTGCCTGAAAATAATGATCAGGCATCCGCCCAATTGTATGCGCTGCATCAAGGATTGTAGTGGCCATGCCATCTCTCCGCGCAACGTTCTTTGCACCACCTTCGGAGAAATAACCGTCCATTCCCGAAATTTTCCCTGCAAGCTTTATTGCATCACTATAATCACTATCTCCGCTTGCACAAATGAGTTTAACATTTTCCTTGAAGGGCTCAACCGACCATATTTCATTAACATTCATTTCAGGTATTATGAGGACAAGAGGAATACGGTTTTTAGAACAGATATGTGCAAAAGCCCTTCCCGTATTTCCGGCTGAAGCCACAACAATTGTTCCATTGTGATTCTCCGGGACCCTTCCCAGTACAGAGGGGGCCTCGAGCTCCTTAAACGAGGCTGTTTCCATATAGGCATTCTTTTCCGGCCAGTATCCGTTAAATATAAAAAAAAGATTTTTTAATCCAAGATGATGAGCCGACCTTTCACTTTTATACGTTACTGGTGCACCTTTCACATCAAGCGTTCTCTCTACAGGTAGAAAATCTACAAATTTAAACATCCCGGGATTATCTTTTTTTACCGAAAATTTACTGTTCTTATACATAGTCCTCAATAGAGAAGGTTTGTGGTTTTCATCACAATCCAGGCGTAAATAATCATCCTCATATTCCTTACCGCAAAGAAGACATTTTAAAATATATTTTTCCATTATTTTCTCCTTGTTCTTTCACGGGTATTCCACTGCTTATAAAACCACTTTATGCCTGTCTTTTAAAAAAAATGGGTTAAGCACTTTTTAAACTAAAACATTCATAAAGGAAAGAATACCCCTTTCAGACAGAAGACTGATAAAATGTTATTATAGGTTATCTTGATTTATAACAATATCTTATAGCCAATTCATGAATTGCCCTGGTCAATTCATGAATTGCCTAATGAGGCATTGATTTAATATAGATATCCCTTTGCGGAAAGGGGACGGTAATTCCTTTACGGGCAAACATCTCAGTAATGGTAAAACGAAGTTCGCTCTCTGTACTGAACCTCTGTACCGGATCTTCAATCCATGCTAGAAGTTCAAAATTGAGGGAAGAATCGCCAAAATCCTTGAACAAAACAGTTGGCTCTGGATTTTTCATTACATTTACAGTATCATGGGCAGCTTCAACAAGGGCTTCTTTTACTAAAACGGGTTCAGTACCGTATGCAACTCCCACATTTATACTGATCCGCAGCTTTAAATCACCATAAGACATATTCTCAACAACAGCATTAATAAACTCAGAATTGGGTACAATAAGGTGTTCATTGTAGATGGTTCGTATAATAGATGCTCTTAAATTTATTTTCAAGACCTGGCCAATAGTATTACTCAGCCTAACCATATCTCCCTCTTTTATAGGTCGTTCAAAAAGAATTACAATACCTGATACAATATTGGCAGTTATATTCTGCATACCGAAACCGATACCTATACCAAGAACACCTGCAAATACAGCAAGTGCAGATAATTTTATACCCATTCCCTGAAGTGCAATGATGATTCCAACGGTAATTATTAAATAGCCTATAAACTTTGAAAGAGAAAACCGCAGTCCTTCTTCAATATTGAACCGTGGAAATACAGTTTTATCAAAATAGTTTCTTGCAATTTTTGAAAGTTTTATCGAAACCCCTACCACAATGATCATTATGATTATGGTAATGAGGCTGATTTGTGTGTCTGCTATGGTAAAAAGTTTGAAACTCAGAATAGCATTAATAAAATCAAAGATGTTGTCTACCCTAACACCGATAATGCGAATAATAACGAGAAAAACCAAAAAATGAACAATCCATTTTAAAACCCTTGTTATTGTTCTGATATAACCCTTTTTCAGCAAATCCTTTTTTTTCAAAAACTTATTAATGATTCTGAAGAGAGTGAAATCGATAAAGATGATTGGAACTATTAACGAGATATCTAAAATACTTATTCCGTATGCACCAAATGTAACAATATCGTTTATTAAAAATAATTTCAACTGATCGATCATACCAATATCCTGTAAGATAAAGATGCCTTTTCAACCATTATCGGCAAATTTCTATAGTGCGAAGGAAAAATCATGGTTTAATAAGTTATATTGAGGAAGGTCATTCAAGGAGAGCATTGATCTCCTTCTCTGTTCTGGCGAGCTCAGTATCAACATCAGCTTCAGCCAGAATGACCCGTTGGAGCATATCTCTAACCAATTTATTCATCTTTAAATACTCGTGGTGATTTGGAAGCGGCCGCCCATATTCAATTCCTTCAATCGGAACCAGATAATTGTGATTCTTTTTATGGAATGCTTTAAGCTCCAGAGAGTTCAATGCAGATTTTCTTACCGGGATATACCCTATTTTTTCATGAATTCTAATCGTATTTTCTTTATTAACACACCAGAACATGAAATCGTTAATAATCTTTCTTTTTTTCCTGCTTCGCGAAAAGTTTATAAGGGCGGAGCCTCCGATAACGGTGTATCTTTTTCCGTTGATAGAAGGCATCGGGGAAATTCGTAACGTCCATGGAAGATTCTGTTCACCATAAGAGATACCTGCACATGTAAACGGCCCCATAGCAAGGTTGCCTGTAAGAAAAGCTTGCCCGCCTTCCCAGTCTGTCCAATTCTGAGGCATGATTTTGTGGATAAAAACAAGATCACGCAGCATGGTAATTGTCCGGGACATCTCCTTTGAAGTCAGTATTATGCGTTTCCCATCATCAGAAAATAGTTTTTCTCCATCATTTGCCCAGAAGAATGGTAATATACCATAAAACCCGTCAGTCCAGAACGTCAGTGCATATTTATCAAATTCACCATCCCCATCAGTGTCCTGTGTAAGCTTTTTCCCCATTCTTATCATATCTTCCCATGTTAACGGCGGCTTATCAGGATCAATTCCCGCTTTCGCAAAGGCGTCTGCATTATAAAAGAAAACAGTTACACTTATGCAGAAGGGCACTCCGTATATTTGTCCTTTTCTTGTGGTAAGCTCCCAAAGTTTTTCCAGTATATCTTCTTTTTGTTCACGAGGTATTATTTTATCAATCGGGTCAATGAGACCATTCTCGATATATACGTCCATGTATTCAATCTGTACCTGCGCAACATCTGGGAGCTGGTGCGCAACTGCAGCAGTAAGCATCTTCACCTGCATGTCTTCAAAAAGCCCCTGGAATACAGGTTTTATTCTTACATTAGAGTGGGCTTTATTGTATTCATCAGCCATTTCCTCAATAAGTTCCTTTATATGGAATCCAAGACTGTGCCAGAAACTAATCTCGATCTTTTTTGCATAGATAGTTGTTGCAGCAAGAAAAAAAATTAGTATCAAAAGAATCTTTCTCATACCATAACCCTTCCGAACCATAATACCAAAAATCTACATCATAAACCCAGAATTAGAAATTTAATTGTTTATAATATCTATAAAACTATAATATATTATTCCTAAAGAAAAAAAACAGTATTTTTCAGAAAAAAAAAGGAGGCTGCGTGAAACTTCTTCAATACTCGTCAGATGATAAAACATTTTTCGGTGTACTTCAAAATGGTTTTGTATATCAAATTCAGGGGGATATTTTTTCAGGCTTCACTGTACTGGAAAATAAAATCCATAAGATAGAAAGCATAAAAATACTCCCCCCGGTGTACCCTTCAAAAATTATTGCAGTCGGCATAAACTACCGTGATCATGCTGAGGAATTTAACCATCAGATTCCGGAAGAACCTGTTCTTTTCATGAAACCATCTACATCCATTGCAGGACATGACGAAGCAATAATCTATCCATCGTCCTCAAAACGTGTGGATTATGAAGCAGAAATTGCTGCAGTCATAAAAAAAGAGGCATATAAGGTAGCAGAGAAGGATGCTGAAGATTACATTCTCGGCTATACCTGCCTGAATGATGTAACTGCACGGGACCTTCAGAAAAAAGATGGCCAATGGACACGTGCTAAATCATTTAACACCTTCTGTCCCATAGGTCCGGTAATAGAGACAGAAATTGATCCGAATAATGTGAATATCTATTCAAGATTAAACGGGGAAAAAAGACAATCTTCGAATACAAAAAACTTTATTTTTCCTCTGTTTACACTTTTTTCATACATCACAAATATTATGACTCTCCTCCCCGGTGATATCATAACAACAGGAACACCTTCCGGGGTCGGACCAATGAAGCCGGGGGATACAGTCGAAATAGAAGTTGATGGAATAGGTGTATTGAGAAATAAGGTGATTAGTGCGGTTTTCTCACAAATTGAGTAACAGTAAAATTAATTATTAGTATGCTAATACATTATAGTGTCATACATCGAATGGAGTCAGAAGTGAGAAAACTGCTAAAACCCCGAAGGGGAGACAACCCCACCATTTCTATGCGTTTAAAACAATTTGTGAGAAATGGGGGTTCGTGAAGCAGAGGGTTAAATATGACGCTGAATTTCAATTATTATTATATGATATTTTTATAAAACTAAGAGAAGCTGATATGAATATAATATATGCTACAGATAATTTTCCTCCGCCATATTCAGGCCATGCGAAAGCTGTAATAAATATGTCCACAGCAATGAGAAAAAAGGGACACAGTATCCTTATTATTGCTCCTTCACCAACAGGCTTTAAAAATTACTCCGGAGACTTATCTAAAGTAACCCAAAATACAGATACTGAAGCTAAAAGTATTGAAGTTTATTACTTAAAAAGCATTCACTTTTTTCATGGGGATAATGTTCTAAAGTCAATTTTAATAAATTCAGCTCACATCAGACAAATAATTTCCGATTTTAACCCGGATATTATCCATTACAATGGCTGGGGACCTTTATGCAAGAAAGTCTATAAGGCACAAATAAACTTTAATAATATAGAAACTATTGCAACATGTCATGGAGTTCCAATGCATGTAACTGCCAAAATAGTTAGACAGAACATAATAACAAAAAAGCTGGAAAAAATAATCTGGAAACTAATGGTTCAATTTTATAATAAACTGAAAATCGTAATATCTCCCTCAGACTATGTTAATAGTAAACTTTTAGCTGCAGGACTGGCAGAAGATAAGGGCATTGTTATCTCTAATGGTATTGAGACTAATAAGTATGTTAAATACAAAGGTTCAAAGAAGAAAGAAATTCGTAAAAGGTATAAACTGCAATCTGCCAAAATTCTGATTACATACATTGGGAGATTAGAACCGGAAAAAAACATACATATTTTAATTAAAACGATGAAATACTTTCAACATAATAAAAGTATATTTTTTGTTATTGCCGGGTCGGGTAAATTAAAAGGAAAATTACAATCTATTTGTAACAAAAATAAATATAACGTTAATCTACTTCATTGGCTTAATCACGAGGAGCTCATTAATATTTTAGGTGTGAGCGATATCTTTTTTAATCCTTCTCCTTCAGAAAGTCAATCAATAACTACCTTAGAAGCCATGGCCTCCTATTTACCTATAGTTGCGGCTGATGAAGGAGCTCTTCCGGATCTGGTAAAAGACAATGTTAATGGCTATTCGTTTAAAAATAACGATTTTAAATCATGTACGAATAAGCTGAGCTTCCTTGCAAATAATCCTCTGCTTGTTAAGGAGTTTGGTAATAAATCAAGAGAAAATGCATATTTACACGACAGAAAACTCGTAATGAATATGCTGGAAAAGAAATATATTTCTTTAATTAAACATATATGAATAAATTGTTAAAGTTCGTTATCTGCTCCATACTATTATTTGCTTCAACCTGTAATTCCAGGGGCACAACGACAGATTCTGTCAACGTTCTTGTCACAAGAGACAGCTTAAAAAACGTAAAGATCGCACTGGAGCTCTATAAACGAGAGTTCGGGGAGTATCCTGAATCTCTTGAAGAACTGTTAATAAGAAAAGGAATTACAAACCGGAATATTATTCAGGATGCATGGGGACGTCCATATCACTACGTGAAAACAGTGGACAGTTATATACTGTTTTCAAAAGGAAGAGATAAGAAGTCCTATACCCCGGATGATGTGCATCCCCCACAATGATACCAAAGCGTCATTTCTTTACCCTGTCAGGCAAATCTCAAGGATTTCTCAATATTAATTAAACTTACTGCTGCATATCTTACAAGAAGGGCTTTTTTCTAAGTGTAACTCTTCAAACGTTAGATTGTCTCCATCCAGAACTATCAATCTGTTTTTTAAAAGAGTCCCTCTGCCGGTTAGATACTTAAGAGTCTCCTGCGCTTCCAGACATCCCATAATTCCAGCAGTTGTACCTACAACAGGAAGGATTTCAGGAGGAGGTGCATCCGGGAATACACACTCCAAACAGGGCGTTTCCGGTGAGAAAATGAAAGTAATCTGTCCTGCCATTCCATAAACTCCCGTATGTATGAAAGGACGTCCTGCATTTACAGCATATTCATTAACAATATACCGTGTCTGAAAATTATCAAGACAGTCGATTATTATCTGTGCGTTACCGGCAAGCTCTGAAATATTCCTCTTTTCAATCTTTTCAAACAGATGTACGATCTTTATATTAGGATTAACCTTCGATAAGGTCTGGGCCGCAGACAGCACTTTCTTTTTTCCTATATCATCATCAGTATAAAGTATTTGGCGGTTCAAATTTGACAGCTCTACTTTACCGGAATCGCAGATTCTGATACAGCCGACTCCGGCTGAAGCCAGGTAGATGGCAACGGAACTCCCCAGTCCGCCTGCTCCTGCAATAAAGACAGTCGCCTTCTTTAATTTGATTTGACCTTCCTCCCCCCAGTCAAACATGATCATCTGACGGTTGTACCGATTTTTTTCACTATCATTTAATAGTATACGATTATCTTGCATCAAACCAGCCCTCTCTCTTTTTACCGGGATGTCTTTTATATAAAGTGTTGAATATCAAGGATCATCCGCCGGAGATAGGCGGGAGAAGGCAGATAGTATCTCCTTCTTTAATTTCAGTGGACAATTTCAACGGAAATTGACTCCACCCTCTTCCATTGAGGGTTGCCATAATCTCGCGGTTGGGCAGCGATAAGGCATAACGTTTATTCAGCCATTCAGCCACATCCCGCAGGACACTGCCCAGCGGGAAACTAACCTCTTCCTGCCTTCGACCTGTCCTGTCCCTGATGGTAACAAGATATTTTATCTGGACTTTAATGTTGGCTTCTGAACTTTGCATTTGAGATAAATTCACTCTTAACCTACCTTCTGGAGCCTTGTAGTTGACGGCAGTCTTAAAATCTCTGTTCGTGCCTCAGATCCATAATCGGCAAAGGGTTTGTTTAAAAAAGGTATTATGGGCAACCACATGGGGCTGCCCCTACATACGTATTATTATATAAGAATATTTTTTTATGTCAATTATCAAGATCTTTACCTCTATACAGGATGCCCTTAACATTAAATTGAACTGTTTCCCCATGAAAAGACAAGCTCATAAAATGAGAATGAAGGATTATCGGTCACCACCTGTCCTGTGACCATAAATACTGTTCAGGATATTCTCCAATAATTCTTTCAAAAAACATCATCACCCGTTCAATCCCCTGTTCAATATTATTACCATTAATATAGAAAGGTTCTTCAAAGTACAGTGCTATCCGATTTTTTTCATCCCTGAGTGTATACATGGGAAGGATGGGTTTATGTGTTTTTTGACCTAAAATAAACGGTCCACCGAAAATTTCAAGTTCCTTACCGAAGAGATTTCCCTTGAAATCTCCGCCTAAAGCTGCTTGATCTGCAACCAGATATATAATCTCACCTCTATTTAATAAATCCCTCATCTGAAAAAACGTTTTTACTGAAGTCCGAGGATTACGGCTTGCTTTAAGCAGTACAACACCATGCCCTTCCCTCGACCAGTTCAGTAATCTGTTCCCTTTGGAATTTTCAACAAAAACAGGGGCGTAGATTGTGCCATATTTAAGCACAAGATAAGCGGCACCATATTCCCAGTTTCCCAGATGGCAGGTCATAATGATAAAAGCGTTGTCTGAATTAAGTAAATGCTCAAAATATTCCAGGCCTCCCCTGATGTAGCACTTTTTATTTAAACCCCAATCAGTTTTAAAGTGTGCTTTAAGCATTTCTCCTGCAAGCTTCATGAGATTCAGGGTATTCTTCTTTATTATTCTATCCTGCCAGCTTTTATCCTTATCTTTAAACACCTTTGGAATGATTTTCTTTACTTTTAAACCCCATTTTTCTTTTTTAACAGCACAGTAAATAAATGGGTGAATCAGGTGAGCTAACAGCATTACGATTGAATCGGGAATTATTCCAAAAACCGTAGATAAAGTTTTAAGAAGGATCATCACCCGCTCCCTGCTTCAAAATGAATAGCTATACATTAAAAAATAACAAACTCCTGCTAAATAGAGAAGCGGATATTCCTCTTCAGGGTCTCCCACCCTTTCTGACCGGACGGCTGTGTAACCACCAGGTTCTTTCTATTTATTTCAATATAAACTAAAAGAAAAAGAGGTAAGTATGCGGATTGAGGCTTATTTATATTCTGTTTTCACAAACCGGGACAGCACATTATTCTAAAGATTTTAATGCTTTTCTTGCTTCCCTGCCAACAACAGCAGGATATCCCATGTACTTCACATTTAACAGCTCCTGGTATCCTGCTTTACTAGCAACATTTCCTAATGCCCGTATTGTTGCAATTACAATCCTATTATCCCTGGCTGTAACACCTGACCCCTGTCTGTCATTTTGATATGCAAGAAATCGAGTTAATGCTCCGGCAGCCTTGTCACCCGAAATAGACCTTAGTGCCTCAATTGCAAGAATCTTTTCAGTGTCATCTGTATGTATGTAAAGCACCTGCTCAATTAAGGGGATAGGCTCTTTATTTTTTGGTTCAAGCACAATAATCATCTCTAATGCTAATCTTCGAATTTCCCTGAGGCAGGTTTCTTCATCAACATCCGCAGGCTTATTGATTAATCCTTCATTTAAAGCCTTCGCAGCAACTTCGATCTTTTTACTATCTG
>Ga0114925_10000163_pt1 | contig 25670 bp, 18 predicted proteins | sample SumtaG_2_FD_87287 | JGI IMG/M metagenome (GOLD analysis project Ga0114925, IMG submission 87287) | Deep subsurface microbial communities from Indian Ocean to uncover new lineages of life (NeLLi) - Sumatra_00607 metaG | ecosystem: Environmental > Aquatic > Marine > Oceanic > Sediment | place... | reverse complement strand
TCGATAAGGTATTAACGAACAGGTTTCTTGGAATACCTATTCTGGTATTTTTTATATGGTTAATGTTCCAGGTTACGTTTCGAGTCGGAGCATATCCGATGGGCTGGATCGAGTCTGTAATATCTCTTATTAGCAGCGGAATTTCACTTATTCTGCCTGACAGCCTGTTGAAGAGCCTTCTTGTAGATGGCATTATCAGCGGTGTCGGCGGGGTGGCAGTATTCCTTCCGAATATTCTCCTCCTCTTTCTTATGATATCCATTTTTGAGGATACCGGGTATATGGCACGAGCGGCATTTGTTATGGATAGGGTGATGCACCTTATCGGCCTGCACGGGAAGTCATTTATATCTATGATAATGGGATTCGGATGTAATGTACCTGCAATAATGGCAACCCGTACCCTTGAAAATGAGAAAGACAGGATACTCACAATACTCATAAACCCTCTTATGAGCTGCAGTGCGCGGCTTCCTGTATATGTTCTCATTGCCGGGACCTTTTTCGGAAGAAAAGCCGGAAATATTATTTTCTCTGTGTATGCTCTGGGAGCTATCCTTGCGATACTCATGGGGCGGTTATTCCGCGAAACGCTTTTTCGCGGTATATCAGAGCCCTTTGTAATGGAGCTTCCACCCTACAGGATCCCGACGGTAAAATCTGTTATCATCCATATGTGGGAAAGGGCGTTTATTTTTTTAAAGAAAATGGGAACAGTCATCCTTATCGGTTCCATTATCATCTGGTTCCTCAGCTCATTCCCTGTAAAGAAAGAATACTCAAAGGATTATGATTCTGAGATTCAACAAATTGAGAGGCTGTACCGTGAATCTGTCAGTGTGCTCGATACGAGCCGTGTATCTTACGAACAAGAACATTCAAGGCTTGAACAGGAGAAGAATGCCCGGATTGGAGATCTAAAAAGACAGAAATCCCAGGAAATTATTTATTATTCATTTATCGGGAAGATCGGTAGGGGGATAGAGCCATTTTTCAGGCCCCTCGGGTTCAGCTGGAGGGAAGGGGTCTCCCTTATAACCGGGTTTGTTGCCAAGGAAGTTGTTGTTTCAACCCTTGGAGTTTTATACAACGCAGGTGGAAAAGATGGAGAAGAGCTCAATTTTCTTTTAAGGGAGAAATCAGGCCTAACTCCAATCACAGCATATGCGTTTCTTGTATTTGTGCTTATATATACCCCCTGTATTGCAACGGTTGCAGCAATCAAGCAGGAAACAAAATCCTTTAAATGGACATTCTTCAGTATTTGGTATGAAATTACCCTTGCATGGTGTTTATCTTTTCTTATTGTTAAGATCGGAGGCTTTTTCACACACTTGCTCTAACATGAAAATAATATAACCTCATACCTTTCAGAATCCTGGTAAATTTATTGTAGAGGCAATTCATGAATTGCCCCTACAATATGCATCCCGGGCTTGTTTTATTTCTTGGGTGCAAAGTGATAAAACTCCATGGTAAATGTCGCTCTCCCCTGGCTCATTGATCTTAAATCGGTAGTATATCCAAACATTTTCGAAAGGGAGATGGTAGCATCAATTTTATCAACTACCTGCCTGCTCTCTATGTGTAGAATATTGCCTCCCCGGGAATTGAGATCACCGATAATATCTCCAACAAAATCCCTTGGAGTAGTAACCTCAACAAACATATAGGGTTCAAGCAGGATCCCGCCTGCTTTTGAACATGCTTCATCAAAGGCATGTGATGCAGCGGAAGTATATCCGATTTCCGATGAGGTTGTTGGGTTGAATGAACCGCCTTCAAGAGCAGCAAGCACATCAGTAACCGGGTACCCTGCTGTAATGCCTCTTTCCATTGCAAAAAATACGCCTTTTTTCACACTTTCTACAAACCCAGAAGGCACTTCCGTTTCTTTTGCCCGGTTTTTAAACAGGTTGCCCTTTCCCCTTTGCAGTGGGTGTACAAAAAGCATAACATGGCCTGTATGTTCTTTTCCTGCAATCTGTCTCTGGAATTTAATTTCAGATCGTGCTTCTTTTGTAATTGTTTCCCTGTATACAACCTGGGGCTTTCCTACACTGGCATCCATGTGAAACTCTTTCAGTAATCTTGTTGTGAGAACATCAAGGTGGAGCTCTCCCATCCCGGATATTATTATCTGGCCTGTTTCTTCATTTGTCTTTACCCTGAATGTGGGATCTTCGCGTGATAACCTGGTCAGTGCATTTTCCAGTTTTTCCTGCTCTCCTGAGCGTTTAGGTTCTATTGCAATTGAGATGACAGGCTCCGGGAAAATCAGGTTCTCAAGGAGGATCTGTTTGCCTTCATTGCAGAGGGTATCACCTGTATTGGTAATTTTTAAACCGACAATAACACCAATATCCCCTGCACAGATAGCATCAGTGTTTTCCATTCGGTGGGAATACAGTTTTATTATACGGTTTATTCTCTCCCGTTTTTTCCGGTTTACATTATATACTGCCATACCATTTTTTATTAAACCTGAATATACCCTGATGTAGGATAAAAGCCCTGCCTGTATATCATTCTGCAGCTTGAATGTAAGAGCTGAAAATGGCTCATCATCATCACAAATTCTCTCTTCCTCCTTTTCAGTTTTTGGATTAATTCCTTTTACCGGAGGGATTTCAACAGGAGAAGGCAGAAAATCTACTATACCATCAATGAGAGGCTGAACACCCATATTTTTCAGTGACGCACCGCAGTAAACGGGAACACCTCTGTACTTTATGGTCGTTAATTTCACAAGTTTAATAATGGCCGTTTCTTCAAGGTCTCCCTGCTCAAGATATTTTTCAAGAAGCTCATCATCCTCTTCGGCGATTTTATCAAGGAGCTCTGTTCTGCACTTCTGCGCTTCATCTATCAGCTCATCAGGGATGTCATGATAGGTATACGTTAATCCGAGATCATCTTCGTTCCATCGTATAGTCTTCATTTTTATAAGGTCGATAATCCCCTTGAAATACTCTTCAGAGCCCATGGGTATCTGCAGTATGAGAGGGTTTGTCCCGAGTTTTTTTTCCATCATTTTAATGCTTCCCCAGAAATCGGCACCAATTCTGTCCATTTTATTGATATAGGCAAGCCGCGGGACCATGTATTTGTCAGCCTGATGCCATACTGTCTCGCTCTGGGGCTCAACACCATTTACTGCGTCAAAGATAACAACAGCGCCGTCGAGAACCCTGAGCGATCTTTCAACTTCGGCTGTAAAATCAACATGCCCTGGTGTATCAATTATATTTATTGTATGAGCTTTCCATATACAGCTTATCGAGGCTGCCGTAATGGTGATACCTCGCTCCTGCTCCTGTTCCATCCAATCCATAATTGCCTGGCCATCGTCAACTTCACCAATTCTATGTGAAAGGCCTGTATAGTAGAGAATTCTTTCAGTGGTTGTTGTTTTCCCAGCATCAATATGGGCAATAATACCAATATTTCTTAGATGATCTTTTGCTCCCTCTCCGGCCATTTTCCACCTTACTCCAGTTCATATATCAAATTTTGATAGAGATCTGTATATAATGTTGATTTACCGCTGTACAGTATTTCCTCTACTACTTTCTCTATTTCAGGGTTTATTCCTTTTATAAATCCAAGTTTTTTTTCGGATACAATGGATTTAAGAGAACCAGCTATATTGTTAATCTCATACGCAGCTCTTCTGTACCGTAACATCTGTATGTCAGTCTCAAGTAATTCATATAGGTAAGATATATTAAAAAGAAGTTCACTTATGATCTGTGAATAATGTCTTTTATAAAATACGTTTAAGGTAATTCTTGGAATGCGTATCGGCAAACTTTCTCTTAGAAGAAGCTTTAACAGGAACCTTTTTACACTGATGTATCGCTTACGCAACAGCTCAGGATCTGCATGAATTCCTGCTGTTTTTTCCCACATCGGGTTTTTAAGGAATTTGTCGATCATAGTGAATCCTGAAAAGATAATCCAGCATGCACCCATCTTTTTACACTCATGAATAAGATGAGAAAGAGCATCTTTATCATCGTTTATACAGGGGATGATTGGAGAAATTGAAACCCCTGCCGGTATGCCTTCGTTTCTTAGCTTGCCAAGAGCTTTTAGTCTTTTATAGGGAGCCGGTGATGATCCTTCGAGTTTATGTGAAAGGTGGTCCTCAAGGGTCAGGATTGTAAATGTAATACGTATAAGCTTCTTTTCTGAAAAATTTTTCAATAAATGTATATCTTCAAGGATCTGATCAGATTTTGTCATGATATTGACAGAATATCCTTTCCTGTAGAGGAATTTAAGGATATCCTGAGTTGATATATTGTCATTTTGATCCGGTGTATAAATGTCGCTTATCAGGCCAAGGCCTATAGTTTCCTTTTCTTCGGGAAGTCCATAAATAAAATTGAGTCCTTGAAAGCATGAAATTTTTTGTGTATTACAATAACTGCAGCTGTATGGACAATCCCGGTAGAGGTCAATATAATAGCTGCACCAGTGCCAGAAATCCATTCTTTTCAGTCTCGTAATAATAGGATAGGCCTGAAGTTTATTTTTTTGCACAATTTTTCCTCCACAAATAGTACAATATCATTTATAATTTTCGATAGATAAAAGTGTAACTTGAGGACAAAAACCAGGAATGGAGAGAAGAGAGGATATTTAAATGAATGCTAAAATATTTCATGGTGTGCCTTTTTATACTATGGACTCTGAACGGAGTGTAAAAAGGGCGGTTGTTGTAGTAAACGGAAAAATCAAATATATTACAGAAAATCCGAATGAAGCGCATAATTTATATCCTGATGCTGAATTAATTGAATTCTCAGAAGGATGTATCATTCCCGGCTTTGTTGATGCGCACCTGCGGCTTAAAGAATATTCAATCCTCTTCAAGGATCTTGATCTTTCAAAAGTAATGTATAAAAGTGATGTTATTGATAAAATTCAGGAGATTGTACCCGAAAAGGAGGATGGTGAATGGCTCCTTTCCGGCGGATTGGAGAGGTCCTTTATAAATCAGTTAACAAAAGATGATCTTGATGCTGTTTCTCAGAATAACCCGATCATACTATTTTCATGGGATATGGGTTCAGCAATTGTAAATTCAAATGCCCTCCAGTGTGCAGGAATAGATGAGTCCCGACAGGACCCGTTGGGGGGTAAAATTGAACGGGATGTGTACAATAAACCAAATGGAATACTGCATGAGCGCGCAGTTGAGCTTGTGAGGAAGGCTATCCCTGAAGACAAAACAAAAGTAGTTGATTCTGAAATTGAAAAGGGAATAAAGAAAATTATGTCAAATGGAGTTACAACCATCTGTGACTGTTCTACAAAATTAGGGAGTGAATCGATTAAAAATCTGATGAAGCTGTTGCGGCACAATAAATTAAAGGCGCGTATAGTTGTAATGGTGCAGGAGGGAGATGCGAGAAGACTTGGAGAAATTGGCTTTTCCTCTTTTTTCGGAAATGATTACTTACGGTTGGGCGGATTTTCAATTATGATTGACGGTTCTCTTGCCTCTTTAACAGGGTATATGAGCACCCCTTATAAAGGCGGTTCGAGCAACGGGATGTTGTTAATGGATGAAGATGAGCTTTATATTCTATTAAAAAATCATTATTCACACTATTTTTGGGCAGCGGTACAATGTACTGGAGACAGGGCAAATGAAATAGCTTTAGAGGTTTTTAAAAAGATATCAACTGAGCGGGGGATTCCGCGTTTGTTAAAGAGAATCGAATATGCCCTGACGTTAAAGGATGAAGATGTAGAGCGGTTTGCAGAGATAGATGTTACTCCTGTAATGATGCCCGGTCAAATTCCATCTGACAGAAAGTATGCAATTGAGCATCTTGGATCTGAAGCCAAACTTGTATACCGTTTCAGAAGCCTTGCAGCCTCAGGTGCCACAATAGCTTTTGCTTCAAATGCACCCTCGTCTACTGTAAATCCTTTTTATGGACTGTACTGTGCTGTTGAGAGGAAGGCCTTCAATGATGGACCTGAAATGAGGTTTTATCCAAGAGAGAGTTTGACAATTGCTGATGCGGTATATGCATATACCATGGGAGGTGCAAAAGCATGCGGACTGGAAAACGAAATCGGGAGCATTGAGGTCGGGAAGTTTGCTGACCTTGTACATCTTTCGGCTGATATATTTTCGCAAGATTCAGAGAGCCTCATAAAAACCGAGGTAATGACTGTATTCATAGGGGGTGAGGCAGTATTTAAAAAATAGTACCTTAATCCCGATTTTCTTGCCTTTCAGGCACAAACTTTAGTTTGCAAGAAAATATCTTTATAATCTTGAATGTGGCTTGTCCACATCAGGTTAAAGAAGAGCAGTGCTGAAATACCTTTCAACACGGTCTGGCAGTATGGTCACCACTTTGTTTCGCCCGTTATCCATGTGAAGAGCAGTAAAAACATTTGCGCCGGAAGAGGTTCCTACAAGTAATCCTTCTTCCTGTGAAAGCCTTCTGGTGGTTTCGATGGCTTCTTCATCGGAAATAGTAAATACCATATCTACAAGATTGATATCAAGGACATCAGGAACAAACCCGTCGCCGATGCCCTGAATCTGGTGAAGTCCCGGTTCTCTTCCTAATAGAGCAGCGCTGTTTTTCGGTTCTACTGCAACGATTTTGACACCAGGATTTTTTTCTTTTAAGAATGTCCCGATCCCCTGAAGAGTTCCGCCGCTTCCTACTCCTGCTACAAAAACGTCTATTTCACCGTGTGTATCATCCCAGATTTCGGGACCTGTTTGCTGATAATGAGTTTCCGGATTATGAGGATTCACAAATTGATTGGCAACAAAATATTTTTCCGGCTCTGCCCCGGTAATTTCTTTCATCTTTTCCAAACATCCCTGCAGGCTTTTCTCAGCAGAAGTGAAAATAATTTCTCCACCAAAAGCTTTAATAATTTTTTTTCGTTCTACACTCATATTTTCAGGCATCACACATATTACCCTGTACCCTTTTTGTACGCCTATCAGACTCAACCCGATTCCGGTATTTCCGGATGTAGCCTCTATAATAATCATACCAGCTTGAAGTTTTTTTTCTTTTTCCGCCGATTCAATGATATGTTTGGCTACTCGATCTTTAATACTTCCACCAGGATTCAGAAACTCCGCCTTGCAAAATACATTCCCTGAAGACATTTTTTTCAAACAAATCAGAGGTGTATTTCCAACTGCTTCAAGAACAGAATCTAAAAGCATAAAAAATCCCCTTATCTATTATGTATTAAATATATGATTAAGATAAAATAATGCAAACAATATTACGCTCATATTTAAGAGCTATCAACACAGAAATGAAGTTCTTGTAAAGTATCAAAAAGTAATATTTTACTCATAAAAAATATGCATTCATGGTAAAATATACAACAATTATGAGAATGAAAAATCTCAAAGATATATTTATTGCTGCAGTCATTTTTATGCTTACTTCATGTAATATATCCAGGGTGGATTTGTTTGAAATAACCACAAGCACACCCAATATTCATATTAAAAAAGGATCTTTATCGCTCCCCTGCTATATTGGATGCTACGATTTTGGAGATGTCGGTGTTTATATGTCCACAAACAATTATTAAATTAAGCAATGAAGTTTTACAGATTATACGGGGAAAAAACATGAAGGTAAGCTGTTTAGTTTTTCATTTGCTGACCGATTATATCTTCATGGGTATCAAAACATGAGAAAATAGGACCAGGAGGATATTGTTGACTTTCTGGTTCAGATGAATTACTCGATTGGTAAAGAACTTTTGTGCTCTAACTCAAAACAGCATATAACCACCTATCCGGAAAAGATATAATACCATATAAAAGGATTTAGAATTAATAAAATACAATAAAATATTTATTGACAAAATATAACATATTTGGTATATTTGCCTATCTTGTTTTTCAAGATGATTATTTTTATTCTTGGAGGATTTTTTTAACAATGCCAGAAGGAAAAGTGAAGTGGTTTAATGAGAAGAAAGGGTTTGGTTTTATCAGCACAGATGATGGTGATGATATTTTTGTCCATTATTCTGAGATTGAAACTGATGGGTTCAAAACACTTACACAGGATCAAAAAGTATCGTTCGAAGTAAAGGAAGGCCCCAAGGGCCTGCAGGCGATACATGTAAAGCCTCTTTGATGCAGCAGACCCCTGCCCTGCACTCTAACAGGGTATTTATTCCTCTTTTGATTTTTACAATAAAGATTAGTTCCATAAGAGGGGAATATCCTGCTTTTTTTTATTGTATCTCTCTAACAGGCTTTATTAAAAATAGTTAATCCTGGTGATGGAATTATTAAAGCACAAATGGCTTTCAAAACGGGTTTTTGCAAACCGCAGAAATGGTTATGTTAATTTCCCGGTTTTTTAGAGGTGCATAATGAAACAACGAGTTTTCAGCGGGATTCAGCCTTCAGGTATGATTCATATTGGGAATTATCTGGGGGCCATAAGAAACTGGATAAATTTATTGGATAAGTATGAGTGCATATTTGCAGTTGTTGATTACCATGCAATTACAGTAACCTATAAACCCACAGAACTTCAGGACCGTATACTTGAAGCAGCAAAGACACTTATTGCCGCTGGCCTTGAACCTGAAAAGTGCACACTATTTGTACAGTCCCAGATACCGGAACATACAGAGCTTACATGGATTTTTAACGCAATCACGCCGGTTTCTGACCTCGAAAGGATGACTCAGTATAAAGACAAAAAATTGCAGAATATGGATAATATGAATTCCGGTCTTTTAACATACCCTCTTTTGATGGCGAGTGATATTCTTTTATATAAAGCACAGGTTGTCCCGGTTGGGGATGATCAGGTGCAGCATCTTGAGCTTGTGAGGGAAATAGCGAGGAGGTTCAACAACCGGTTTGGTGTAACTTTTCCGGAACCGCAACCACTTCTTAGTAAAGCCCAAAGGATCAGGGGTTTGGATGGAAATGCAAAAATGAGCAAGAGTCAGAATAACTATATTGCCCTTATGGAAGAAGAAGATGAGCTGTGGAATAAGCTCAGGGTTGCTGTTACTGATCCTGCACGGAAAAGGAGAAACGATCCGGGAAATCCATGCATCTGTAATATATTTACACTCCACAGCTATTTTTCTTCTGATGAAGAGATAAAGTGGGTTGAAAAGGGATGTAAAACAGCAGATATCGGGTGTATTGATTGTAAAAAAACTCTTTTTAAAAATGTAAATAACCATATGAAACCGTTACGGGAGAAGAAGAAAGAGCTTGATAAAAATCAGAATTATGTCCGCAATGTGCTCGAAAATGGCAGAAAACGATGCAGCAGGCAGGCAAAGGAAACTATGGAAGAAGTGAGAGAAAAAATCGGTGTGTTATATTAATGCTCCTCATATAAGATATAAGATATAAATTTCTTTCTCTTTTGGTACAACATTATTATAATAAATGCAATAAGGTTAAGATATAATAATACATCACGAATCAAATTAGTATGTTCAGGCTGTATATTCCGGATAGGAGAGGGGGTGCAATTGATTGGCAGTTGTTAAAGTTGAAGAAGGAGAGAGTATCGATAGGGCCTTAAAAAGGTTTAAAAGAGAATGTGAACGTGACGGAATACTCCGTGAATGGAAGAGGAGGGCTTACTATGAAAAACCTGCAACACAGAGGAAAAATAAAAAGAAAGCTGCAGAGCGAAGACAACTGAAGAAATTGAGAAAAATGCAGATCAGAATGAAAAAAAGACGTTAATACATTTAAAGGCAGTAATAAACCTTTAACCCCCTTATTATTTGTCAATAAGGGGGTTTTTGTTTAAAATATTTTTTCAGGATCAAGGTGCTAATATGAATAAGAATAAAACAGTTTTAATAATGGGACTGGGCTTTCATGGAGGTGGGGTTGGAGCAGCTAATTACTTTACATCAAAGGGAGCCCGGGTTGTTATTACAGACCTGAAATCTGAAAATGAACTAAAGCAGAGCTTAGAGCTTCTTAAAAATAAAGAGAACCTCCGTTTCGTTCTTGGGAAACACTATTTCGATGATTTTCGTAATGCTGATCTTATTATTAAAAATCCAGGAGTCCCCTGGAATTCACCCTATATCCGCCATGCTCTTGATCATGGGGTTCCTGTAGAGACTGATATAGTTATATTCCTTGATAAAATAGGGCAGATTACCTCCAATATTATAGGAGTAACCGGAACTAAGGGAAAATCCACCACAGCATCACTCCTGTACAGGATTTTCAAAATAAAATATCCGGATACTCTTATCAGTGGGAATATTACGGGTTCAGTATTTGATATTATTAACCAGGTAAAACATAATTCCTATGTAATACTTGAGCTCTCCAGTTTTCAATTAGGAGGCATTTCCAGTAAGGGGTACAGACTGCATATTGGAGTCTTTACAAATTTTATGGAGGATCATTTAAATTACTATTTGAACATGGAAGATTATTTTCGCGATAAGTCAGTTCTTTACCGGTTTCAGAAAAAGGGTGATATTCTTGTTATTAACAGGGATAATGTTGTTTCCAATCTTGTGGAGTTGCCCGAAGAGGTTGAGTTAATCAGTTTCGGCCTTGGGAGCGGTTTCCACGGTGAAGGGAGTTTTACCCAAAAGAGGAAAATCTATTATAGAAGCAAGGAAAAAACAGATTTTATCATGGATATAAGTTCAGTTAAACTGACGGGCAAACACAATCTTTACAATGTTCTTGCTGCTGTCACAGCGGCATATAGAGAAGGGTTGACTCCTCGGGAAATCGAAAGGGGCGTAAGCACATTTAGTGGAATTGAGCACAGGCTTGAATATATAGGAAGCTATAAAAAATGCCGTTTTTATAACGATTCAGCAGCCACTACACCTGATGCAGCAATTCAGGGGATATCAAGCTTCAGCGGGAATCTGACTCTTATTGCCGGAGGTTCGGATAAAAATCTTGGCCTTGAGGCATTTACCAAAACAATAAATAAAAGGGTTACAAGACTCATTCTGTTAGAAGGCACCGGGACAGACCGGCTTATGAAAGAGGGATTAAAAAAAGACTATACAGTATTTGATAATCTTGAAAACGCAGTTTATGATGCCAGCAGACATACAAAATCTCCTGGAACTGTTTTGCTGTCGCCAGGATTCGCGAGCTTTGGGATGTTTAACAATGAGTTTCACAGGGGAAATGAATTTAAAAGGCTCGTTTTAGAGCTTATTGAAAAGGAGAAAGCTCATGAAAAAAGGCAGAAATCCTGAAGAACAGGGAATTATCGAAAAGGTGTTCAGATATGACCAGGGGCATATTTTTAATTTCTGGGAAAAATTGAAGGACAGAGAGAAAGATCATCTTGTCAAAGATATACAGAGTATAGATTTTGAATTATTAAACAGGGCAAAACTCCTTCTTTTTCAGCAAAATGGTTATAATCAAGATAGTTGCAAAAGAGAAATTCAGCAGCCTGATATTATTCCGCTTCCGCAGTCCAGGCACCAGTTAGAGAACGAAAAAAGTGCATATGAGGCGGGTGCCGGGTGTATTGGATTATCAAAGGCTGCAGTGTTAACCGCTGCCGGAGGTCAGAGTTCCCGTCTCGGTCTTAATATCCCCAAAGGCGCGTATACAATAACTCCTGTTAAGAATAAGAGCCTGTTCCAGGTTCACGCAGAAAAGATTCTCTTTATGCAGCAAAAATATCATGCCAGGATACCCTGGATTATTATGGTAAGCGAAACTAATCGAGATCAAACGGCTGATTATTTTCAATCAAACGACTATTTTGGCATTGATAGTGAGTATATACGGTTTATTGAACAGGGGATGTTCCCTGCAATTGATGAACAAGGGAAGATTCTTTTAAGGGAAAAATACAGGATATTTCTGAACCCCAATGGACATGGGGGAACATTTTCAGCTTTGAACGATTCGGGGGCAATCTCCTGGCTTAAAAAATTGGGAGTGGAAGAAATATTTTATTTTCAGGTCGACAATGTATTGGTGAAAATTCTTGATCCGGTTTTTATTGGTTACCATATCCTGAAACAATGTGGGATGTCTTCAAAGTGTGTTCATAAAGAGTATCCCAATGAAAAGGTAGGAGTATTTGTGGTTGAAGACGGGAAAACAACAATAATCGAATATTCTGAACTATTCAGGCTCGCTTCAAATAGCGAAGGCATAAATGTAGGGTCATATACTGCCGGCAGCATTGCGATCCATATATTAAATGTTGATTTTGCAGTAAAGGTAAACGAAGGTGGAATGAAACTTCCCCTTCATCTTGCCCATAAAGCTATTCCCTATACAGGAGTTTGTGGAGAAAAGGTGGAACCCGAACACCCAAATGGTTACAAAATAGAAACATTCATTTTTGATGCTCTGAAAAAGACTCATGGAACTGTTATCATGGAAGTGAAGAGGGAGGATGAATTTTCCCCTTTAAAAAATAAAGCAGGTGACGCTTCACCTGAAACGGCCTTTAGAGATCAGCTCAGATTTTTTGCCCGCTGGTTTGAAAAGGCAGGCATTACTGTCCCCTGGGCAGAAAATGGGATGCCTGTATTCAGGCTCGAAGTATCTCCTCTTTTTGCATCTATGGAAGAGGATTTTGTAAATAAAATTGATCATAACATGATTATAGACAGGGATACCTATATTGGCTGAGATTATTATTGCATCGAAAAATAAAGGGAAAATATCTGAAATAAAGAAGATTCTTTCTCTTAAAGAAGTTGAGCTTTTAGACCTTAGTGAGCTTTCCTTTAGCAGCAGTATCGAGGAGAGCGGGATAACATTCAGAGAAAATGCTCTTATAAAAGCGGAAACTGTTTTTTCCCTGTATAAAATCCCTGTAATTGCGGATGATTCGGGGCTGTCTGTGTGGTGTCTCGGCGCCGAGCCCGGTATTTTCAGCACGATTTGCAGGACCTGGTGCAAGCGATGAAGGAAATAATCGTTTATTGCTTGAAAAACTTCAGGGTATTCCTGATGAAGAAAGAACGGCATGGTTTTGCTGCGCAGCAATTTTTTACTATAGCACCGGAAAATATTTTGTGTCAGAGGGGAAAGTGGATGGGGAGATAACTCAATCACCGATAGGAAAGAATGGATTCGGGTATGATCCGATTTTTTTTATTCCTGAATACGGAAAAACCATGGCCCAGCTTTCAGCCCATGAAAAGAACAGGATAAGCCACAGGGCTCTGGCATTTCGGGGGCTTAAGAAATACATTGAAGAATATTTAAGAAAGCTTTCGTAAGCTATTATGAAAATAACCGTAATATTTTGGGCAGCCCAGGTGCCTGCACCCAGGCCCGTGTGCCTGCCCTGATGAGGAGCATCCTGACAAAAAAATAAACTAATAAGTTATTATTTTAAATGGTTAGTGGTTCATTTTAGCTTTTAAAAAACTTTATTTTCCGTATACTTAATCTATGGTCAAACCCCGGTACATCCTGATTGTTATTGTATTTACTATTCCGATAATGCTTTTCCCTTATATCATTAGAGGAGAAGAGCAGGAAAAATCCCTCTATGAGTTAATCAAATCAGGAACAGTCGAGGAACTGAGATCAGCATGCAGGAAAAGATCGGTCTCTGATAGTGGTGATCGACTTGAGCTTCAGAGAAGACTTTTAGAACATGAGTTGCTGCAGGGTTCAGTGCCGTTTAATGTCCTTGTGAAAGATGCACAAAGCAGCGACATTATACTTAATCATTCTGATTTTATCGTGTACATGGAAGATACAAACGGCGACGACCTTGTTCTTCTCAGCAGCAGGGTTGATATTGTATATGACGGTAAAAGGATTACAGCAGACGAAGTAAAAATAAATGTAAATACAGGCATTATCACAGGAAGTGGAGATATTACATTTACTGATAACGAAAAAGTATATATTGCAGAGAGCTTTTATTATAATGTAAATACTGATGAAGGCTATTTTCTTGATGCTTCAACCACTCTTTTGCATTTTATCTACAGCGGAGATATTATCCGGAAAGTTCACGAAAGTGAGAAGTTTGTCGCAGAAAACGTATCGTTGACAACCTGTGATCTGGAAAATCCCCACTACAGGATCGAGGCGGGGAAATTATACTTTTATGATGAGAGCAGGGTTCTCATTCAGAATGCCTCTTTTATTTATGGAAACGACATACTTTTCCGCCTTCCTTATTTTTACAAGAGTCTTGAAGAACCTGTGATAAAATCTTCACTCTATTTTCGGGAGAGGTCCGGGGTTGTATCCCAGAATACCTACTATCCTCTTAAGACGGATGAAAAAGAACTGAAAATAAAAGGGGATTTTTATGAGAGGCTGGGTATCTGTATCGGGTCTGATTATTCTGCCAGTTATCCGTCAGGCGGATCTACAGAAATAGGAGTATCTGCTGCACTTTCTAATAAAGTATACTTTTATGACGAAGTTACAGAGAATTGGAGTCCACTTGGTCCTCCTGAGTCTGAAATCTATGGTGTAAACAGGTTTTTGAGGTACAAACTTGGATTATACCAGCAGTTCCAGTTCGGGAGAAATTTTGACAATGAAACAGAGCTTAACTTCTACTGGCTTGCAGACCCCTATTATACGTACGATTTTGAACGAAGGAAAGAGAAGTTTGATCCTTTTGATCTAGTCGGCCAGGCAGAATATGACTACCCCCGGAAAGGGGATGGGTTTTCATGGTTTCTAAATAATTATTTCTATTACAACTTTTTTTCATTTTCTATTCAAAATAAACTGAGGTTCGAGCCACAGCGAAATACGGATGTTGATGAATGGTCGCTCCCAAATTACTATGAGTACAGAATTTACACCCTGGCCGCCCCGGATGTTGTGGTTTTACATCAGAAAAGCATTTTAACAGGCATCAGGCCGGCGCTGTTTTCAGATATCAGCTATAAGAGCTCTGTAAATTATAACCACACCCTTTATTATGATGAACACGGCAGGCCAGCGTCAGAGCTGCATAGGGCAGGGACCTCGGTGAGTTTTGAAAAAGATTATTCACTTTCAAAGTATATTAAGTTTACTCCGGAAGTTGAAGTCGGCGCGCAGAAACAGCATCATATTGAACCTGATAGTACAGAACTTGATGCTGACCGGCAGAATTCGCTTCTTTATGCCAGGACAAGCGAAAATGTTACTATCGGCAGCCCTGATCTCTATTTTAAATTGGCTCATAATTTGAAGTACAAATTCCTGGGTCCTGCGGATGATTATGAATACGGAAAATTCAGGATACACGACATCAGTATGAAAGGATATGCCGGTTGGTGGTATCTTACAGAGCAGATTGAGACTTCCCTTGATCTCAGGCAAACTTACTACTGGGAGGAAGCCAGGTACGAACCATTTACCCTTGATAAAAGTCGTTTTACCCCATTGATCAATACCTTAACCTTTACCCCTGTTCCGGTTCTCTCTTTAAGTGATAAGCTCGTTTATGATATTGCCGGTTCAAGGTTTAAAACAAATAGTTTTATTTTGGATTACAGCAGTAGTGCTCTATATTTACGGGATCGGGAAATTACGGTAAATTGGAATATAGACTGGGAACATAATTTTGTAAATCCGCTTCTGGATACTCTTCGTTCGATATTTGGCATAAATGCCCAGATTCATCGATACTGGACACTCTATTTTTCAGTTTTATCGAGGAATGATGATATATGGAGGTATATTCCTAAATCTGCCAGTGAAAGAGGGGTAAAGCGGATAAACCCGGTCGTGGATCTTTTAAAGTCTTTCAATTTCTTTAATGTTGATGACAGAAAAGCCTCTTATTTTAAGATGAAGGGCATTTCAATGGGATTTGTACATGACCTCCATGACTGGGAGATGAGGTTTGATTATACAGGAAACAGGGAGCTTTCTTTTGACGGAAGTAAATACCTCTGGAATAATACCTATTCAATAAGCATAGGATTGAAGGAAGTAGAAGGTTTAATTATCCATAGGGAATATAATGAAAGAAGATAACATTGACGCGTCTATTACAGTATGAATTGATGAAATACAAAATTGATAGTGCTGAAGAATTTAAAGAGGGGAAAAAGCCGGTCAGGCGGAGCCGGATATGAACGCATCTGTCATAATTCCCACCCATAATAGAGAGAAAGTCCTCTCGTATGTATTACAGTATTACTGTGGTCAGGACTATCCGGAAGAAGGTTTTGAGCTTATTGTCGTGGATGACGGCTCAACGGATGGCACCCTGGCTTTATTTAACTGCATGGAAGAGCTGGATGTTGACTGTTCTCAACCGGTTTTAAAAAAGTACAGCAGTAGAATACTGACAACGGTGCGTGGGTGGTACAGGCCTGATATGAAAAATGGCCTTTTTTTCCAGATGGAGGCAGTTGATGTAAAATTTATTCAGATAAAAAAATCCGGCCGTTCAATAGCGCGGAATATCGGGATCAGTTTTTCAGCATACCCGTTAATTATTTTTGCAGACGATGACATATTTGTTGAACCCGGGTTTGTGAAAAAGCACATTCAATCACATAGTTTGAACGATAGGACTGTCGTTATGGGGAGAGTAATTCATACACAGAATCTCGAAAATCCATTTGATGCCCGGTGGAAGCCAGTGGATATAAATACCGCATTTCTCTCAACAGGAAATGCTTCGGTTCTGAAACATCATATTTTTCAGGCCGGGCTGTTTGATGAAAACTATACCGTGTATGGCTGGGAGGATTTCGATTTAGGAATTCATCTGAAAGAAAATGGATTGAGGTCCATAAAAAGGGGAATATACGGTTATCACTATGATCCGGGACAAAAGTTTTTGGATACAGAAAAAATATACCATAAAGAAAAAGAACGAGGGTTCAGTGCTGTCTATTTTTACAAAACCCATCCGCTCAGATGGGTGAAGAGGTTTACACTTGTCAATAACAGATTAATACAGGGTGTTTTTCAATTGTTTGGGTTCAGGAATTGGTTTTTAGCGAAAAAAAAAATCTTTTTTCTGAAAGGTCTTTTTCGACTAATCATACGTTATAAGGGATACTTTGACGGGATTCTGGAAGGGAAAGATTATTATAAAATCAACAATAAAATGTAGGGGCAGGTTTGAAACCTGCCCCTCACGGTTAATATATGGAACAAATTGAAAAAAAGAAAGACTTGATCATTTTCTCAAATGGCCCGGGTGAGGTTTCTACCTGGGTGCTGCCTGTTGTGGAAGCAGTACAAAAAAGAAAAAACCTTTCACACCAGTACAGAATCATCCTTATAATTCATCCCTGTCAATTTGCATCAGGTACAGAATATCTTGTTGCAAAAAAGTTTGATGGAGTCGAAACAGTTATTGGGCCAAAAGAATATTTAAAGATTTTGTTTACAGGATTTGGTAAAAAGAAGTTCAGGTTCAAAAGAGAAGGTATACTTTTTTCTCTTGGCGGAGATTTAATGCATCCTGTGTTGTTTAATAAAAGAATTAAAGGGCAATATACTCTATATGCATATACAAATAACCCGGGATGGGACAGGCACTATGAAAAAATATTTATAAGGAGCGAGTATATAAAGGATAAGTCTATAAAGCGGGGTGTTTCAAATCAGAAACTCTATATAACAGGTGATCTGGTATACAGTTCACTGAAGTTTCACAGGAAAAGAGAAGATATAAGAAGCATGCTGGATCTTTCACAGGAGCAATCAATGCTTGCCTTCATGCCTGGGAGCAGAGATTTTGAAGTGATGTACATGCTCCCGGTATTTCTAAAAGTCATTGATGTTGTCACAGATAGATTAAAGGATGTAAAGGCTTTCCTTATAAAATCCCCCTATGTTTCATTTGAGTTAATCAAAAGGGCTCTATCAAAAGGGGGTGAAATAAAGGAAGTAGAAAGTATTGCTGGAACCCTTGTGCAATCAGAACAGGGACAGTACCGGGCTATAGAGTTTTCAAAGGGGAAAAGGATCCGTATTTTAGAGGAGGGGCTTGAATATTGGGGGAAGGGGATTGATTTTGCAGTCACTCTTCCCGGTACAAATACCATTCAGCTTGCCTATAGAAAAATTCCTTCTCTTGTTGTAGCTCCCCTGAATAAGCCGGAACTAATTCCCGTTGAGGGTATTTTTGGTTTCCTAAAATGGATTCCCTGGATTGGAAAGGTAATTTTGGAAAAGGCTGTTTTTCATTATCTTAAAAAATTTCAGTATGCATCTCTCCCCAATATGTATGTAAATGAAGAAATTTTTCCAGAACTTTTTGGAATTATTCAAACCAGTGATATAACGGATAAAATTATTGAGATACTGGAAAATACTGAACACAAAAAGATTAAAGAGAAGCTCTTCCGGTTCAAACCGGATCACAATCCCGTAGGCTTAATTGTACAGGAAGTATTTGATGCAGCCGTGGAGCAAGGAGAGAATTAAAAGATACCTAATGCGGACAAGCCGCATTTTCGATTATAAAGATATTTTCCTGCAAACTAAAGTTTGTGCCAAAAAAGCAAGAAAATTGTTATTAAGGTAATGGTGACTGCAAATAAATGCTGATTTAAGTACTTTTTTAACTATTTATAGGTATGAAATAATTTGCTGGAAAAATATATTATTTTTTTATTTGACAAAAAACATATATTATGATATATATGGTGTTAATTAATTTAATCGTGTAAAATAATGAGAAAGAACAACAATATAAAAGCACAAATCAGAGATACGAAGTGGTGGTGGTGGATTTGTTCCCCGTAGGGGATGATCCGCCGATCTGAGAAATAATACCGTGGATTACCCCTCAGGGGTGAATCCACGGTTTTTTTTAAACTGACCGTGGGTATAAAAAGCCTCCGGTCTTTTTTATTTCTTTGAAAATGGAGGAGGATGTATGATTGCTGGGTTGAAGAGATGGCCCCTTCGGGGGCAAGCAAAAATATTTGAAAATGATTATTATGGAGAGTTTTAGCAAATTTTATAAAGGAGAAGGAAATATGGAAAGAATAAAATTTACACTTGAAGAAAAAGATATGCCGACAGCCTGGTATAACATTCAGGCAGATCTTCCGGAGCCGCTTCCTCCTGCTTTGAATCCTGTAACAAAGAAGCCCCTTGGACCCGCAGACCTTGCACCGCTGTTCCCTATGGAGCTCATTAAACAGGAGGTGAGTACTGAACGATATATTGAAATCCCTGAAGAGGTACAGGAGATTTATAAGCTTTGGAGACCAACTGCTTTGTTCAGGGCACGGAGGCTTGAAAAAGCACTCGATACACCGGCGAAAATTTACTACAAGTATGAGGGGACGAGCCCTCCAGGAAGTCATAAGCCAAATACTGCTGTGGCTCAGGCTTATTATAGTAAAAAAGAGGGTGTTAAGCGTATTGCAACCGAGACTGGAGCCGGTCAATGGGGAAGTGCACTGGCATTTGGGGGTGCATGTTTTGGTATTGAAATTAAAGTTTACATGGTAAAGGTAAGTTACTACCAGAAACCATACCGGCGGGTGATGATGCAGACCTGGGGCGCAACTTGTATTCCAAGCCCTTCTCAGGATACGAAAGCAGGAAGGGATATGCTGGCAAAGGATCCTGACTGTCCGGGAAGCCTTGGTCTTGCTATCAGTGAAGCTATAGAGGAGGCTGCATCCCGGGAAGATACAAAATATTCGCTTGGGAGTGTGTTGAACCATGTTCTTTTACACCAGACGGTAGTGGGACTTGAAGCCAAAAAGGTATTGGAACAGATTGATGCATATCCGGATATGATCATAGGCTGTGTTGGCGGAGGCTCAAACTTTGCCGGAGTGTTTTTGCCATTCCTCAAAGATAAGATTGATGGGAAAAAACCTGATTTAAGAATAATAAATGTAGAGCCGTTCAGCTGTCCCACATTAACAAAGGGGCCGTATGCCTATGATTTTGGTGATGTGGCAGGTCTCGCACCTATTGTAAAAATGTATACCCTGGGACACGGTTTTATTCCGCCTCCAGTACATGCGGGTGGTCTTCGATATCATGGGATGGCTCCAATTATCTGCCATGTGTTGAACCTTGGTCTGGTTGAAGCAAGAGCTGTTCACCAGCTTGAAACCTTTGAGGCAGGGATAACGTTTGCACGGAGTGAAGGTATTATCGGTGCACCTGAAACCGATCATGCAGTAAGGGCAGTCATTGATGAGGCTCTGAAATGCAAGGAATCCGGAGAGGCAAAGACAATTCTCCTGGCTCATAGCGGTCATGGTCATTTTGATATGGCTGCGTATGAAGCTTACCTTGCTGGAAAATTGGAAAATTACGAATATCCAAAGGATAAGATTGAGGAGGCTCTCAAGGAGCTCCCAAAAGTGTAAAATAACCAGAGTGGGCCCGATTTTTTTCGGGCCCGCCTGTTAAATAGTGCTGCAACAGTCTATTTATTTGTCGCAAGTAATCAGTAACTCGTAATTTTTAATAAAGATTTACATTATATTTGATATTGGTATTGACAATACCTGTTAAATGGTTTATGGTTTTGTCTAAAATAAATTCTTTATAGTAGAAAAACGCAAATGTCGGTTTGACGTTTTACAGTTAGGTGAATTTTATGGGATCTGAAAGAAAAAATAAGGCTATCTCATACAGCGATATTGAACTTTTGAATCAGATTGGACAGGATTTTTCATCTTATCTGGATTTTGATAGCGTAATAGATATTATTATACACAGAGTAAAGAACGTATTACAGTGTGAAGCCAGTTCTGTTATCCTTTTTGATAAAGCAGAGGAGAGTCTGGTTTTTTATGCAGCATCGGGTGCAGGTGCACAAGAGGTTGAGGGGCTTGCAATTCCAAAAGGAAAAGGGTTGGCCGGATGGGTTTTTGATAATCAGAAACCAGTTATTATTAAAGATGTACATAAGGATAAGAGATTTTATGTAGTTATTGATAAAATTACCCATATAAAAACGAAATCTCTGATCTGTGTCCCGATTACAAAAGAGGATCGGAAACTCGGTGTTATAGAGGGGATAAATAAGATAGAAGGTTTTTTTGCTGAGAGAGACCTTGATCTATTAACAGCCATATCTCAGCTTGCAGGAATTTCAATTGAGAATTCTATGATTCATAAGAACCTTGAAGAGAAGAGCAGCAGGCTTGTTAAGTTGAATAAAGAAATGACGGAGTTTGTTCATATTGTTTCACATAATTTACAGACTCCGCTTGCATCTATCAAAGGGTATGTCGGATTAATACAGAGTGAAATGGCTCCATTGCTCGAAGCAAATAAAGACCTGAATAATTATATTTTGAGGATTGAAGAAAAATGTAAGGATACCTTCCAGTTTATAAAAAGGCTCCTCTCATTTGTAAAGCTCAAGGATAATACCATATCTATTCAGGAATTCGATCCAACAAGCGTACTTGATGATATTCTTGTGGTTCTTGAGAACGATATACGAAATAAAAATGCTAAAATAGTTAATAGCCTGAAGAAACAAAAGATTCGTTATGATCGGTTTATTTTTTACCATATACTTTTTAATCTCATCCAGAACAGCCTTAAATATTCAGCAAAGAATAGAAAATCGATTATTGAGGTGGGGGTTGAGGATAAGGGTAACAAGCTCCACTTTTTTATAAGAGACAATGGGCCAGGTATCTCGGAAAATGATCAGAAGAGGATATTCCAATGGTATGAAAGAGGTAACAATATGGGAACAGCAGAGGGTCATGGTGTCGGGTTGGCATTTGTAAAAAAAGCAGTTGAGATGTGCCATGGTGAAGTATGGGTGGAGACTGAAGAAAACCGTGGAAGTACGTTTTATTTCTCGATTCATGCATAGGTTTATTTTTTCTTTATAATCCCCGCAGTCTTTTATTTTGTAACTGCCTGTAAAAGCCCGGGCTGGGTAGATGCTACTCTCATCGCATCAAATTGGGTTTGATTTTCATTTCGATTTCTTATAGTCTTTTTCCCACAGCAAGTGTATTATCAAATAGAGAAACCTGTCGTTGACAATGGGACTTTATGAGAAAATACTGTACAGGGGCAGATATTTTCATGAAGGAGCGTGAAGAAATAGAAAAAAGGATAAAGTTTCTCTCAGCAGAGATAAACCATCATCAGGATCTCTATTACAAGAAGGCAAAGCCTGAAATATCCGATAAAGAATACGATGCACTTTCCGATGAATTATTATCATTGGAAAAGAGGCACCCTGATCTTGTGCTCCCGGAAAGTCCAAGCAGGAGAGTGGGTTCAGATCTCGACAATGAATTTCCTGAGGTGGTTCATCCTGTTCCGATGCTGAGCCTTGATAAGGTATATTCACGGGATGGTTTATCGGATTGGCTTGAAAAAACAGGCAGGGATATGAGAAACGGGCTTTCCTTTGTTATTGAAGAAAAGGTTGATGGGTCGACAATTGTATTACATTATGAAAAGGGTATTCTTCAGAGGGCTGTTACCCGCGGGGATGGGTATACAGGAAATGATATAACAGGCAATGTGCGAACAATTCGCGATATACCTCTAAGGCTCTCCGTGCCGATTACTGCTGTTTTCAGGGGTGAGATATATATCGATATCAATGGCTTTAATGCTTTAAATAAGGATATGGACAATATATATGCAAATCCGAGGAATTTTGCTGCAGGGAGTTTAAGGAGAAAGAAGAGCAGTGAAGTGGCAAAAATACCTCTGAGGTCGTTTGTATATGAAGGATCTTTCAGGGATGAAATCATACATGCTCACATTGAAGTACTGCACCTGCTTTCTGAGCTGGGTTTTCGGGTGGGAAAAGACATCGGTTTTTTTTCGTCTTCAGTCAATGGCCGGAGGCATGAGAGTATTTTCAATACCCACAGGGAATGGGTAAGAGGAAGCCTTGATAGCATAGATGATTATATTCAGATGAAGATGAAAAAGAGGGAAGACCTCGGGTATGAGATTGATGGCCTCGTTATCAAGGTGAATGAAAATAAAGCCCGTGATAAGCTGGGCTACACTTTACATCATCCCAGGTGGGCTATTGCATTTAAGTTTGAATCGCCTCAGGCGGTTTCGGAAATCACCCTTATTGAACCGCAGGTTGGGAGAACAGGGAGGGTTACGCCGGTGGCCCGGATAAAGCCGGTAAGTATCTCAGGGAGTACGGTGAGTAATGTAACGCTCCATAATCAGGATTACATAACTGGCCTCGATATTGCTGTTGGTGACAGGGTAGCGGTGAGCAGGAGAGGGGATGTGATTCCTGCTGTTGAAGAGGTGCTTGAAAAAAATGATAAGGGAAATAAAATATATGTACTCCCCGGAAGGTGTCCTGTGTGTAATACGCCGCTTGTCCAGGACGGTGCCCATCATTTTTGTCCGAATATTAACTGTCCTGCCAGGGTTTTTGGAAGGATCGCATTTTTTGCGGGAAGAGGCCAGATGGATATTGAAAACCTGGGTTCTGAGACAATTAAGCGTTTGATAGAATATGGACTTATTTCTGATATCCCTGATATTTATTTTTTTAACGCTGATGTTTTAATAGACAAAGAAGGGTTTGGTGAAAAAAAGGTGATGCTTATAAAACAGGGAATTGAAGAGAGTAAAAAAAGATCCTTCTCTGTAGTGCTGTCATCTCTTGGACTTGATGAAATTGGGCCAAAAGTTGTAGAACTGCTTATAGAGGCTGGGTATACTTCGATTGATAAGCTTTTTAATGCCGTTTCAATGCAGGATCCGGGAATCTTTGAGGATATACAGGGTATTGGTCCAAAAACTGCTGAAAAGCTTGTGCGGCAGTTGAACGAGCCAGCGATTCTACGAATAATAGAAAGGCTTAAGGAGTCAGGGCTTAATTTTTCCATTGAAACTGAGCAGGAAAGAGAACAACTCCCACAACTGTTTGCAGGAGAAGAATGGTGCGTTACCGGCAGTTTTGAATATTTTAAGCCCAGAGATGCTGCAATGGAGGAGGTAAAAAAAAGAGGGGGGAAGGTCACCACTGCTGTTACTGGCAAGACTACCCATTTGCTTGCAGGAGTAAATCCTGGCAGTAAACTTAATAAAGCTAAAAAGTTTGGGACAACTATCGTGAATGAAGAAGAGTTTATGAAACGAATCGGTATCTAGATAGTTTTTTTATACCATTGATTATCCGGATATCATATTCATCCTCATTGGGAAAAAATGCTTTCTCTTTCTACGATTGTCCGGTAAAGATTTTGAGGAGTTCCTGTGAAAGACCGGAATGTAAAAGGGATTATTCAGTCAATAATCGAAAAAGAAACGGATAAATTAATGGGGATTTCTTTTTCCTGTGTGTGCGGAAGGACACACGCAATACCGATTGAGTATCTTTCTGTGAAAAAAGGGGCCATTCTGGAGGTTAAACATCAGATGGATAAACTGGGTGTATCAGGGAATGGCGGTTTGATTTATGATAAGAGAATTGAAGGGAATATTGGAAAGAAAGTTTTACAGACCCTCAAGGATCAAGGGGTTTTCATTAAACCATACCCGGTTGGTGATGGGAACGAGATACTTAAGCCTGAGATTGAAGTGTCAAAAAGAATTGCAGACAGGATAGATACCGGAACAGATTATCTTATATCTGCCGGATCAGGAGTGGTCAGTGACCTGACAAAAAATGCTGCAGCGTTGGTTGAACTGCCTTTTATGCTTATTGCAACAGCGCCTTCAATGAATGGGTATACATCCTCGATGGCTGCGTTGACTGATAAAGGGATAAAAAAAACACTCTATATACCGTCTGCAAAAGCAGTCTTTGCAGATATCAATATATTAAAAGACTCACCGATTGAAATGATACGTTCCGGCCTGGGTGATATAGTATCAAAATCAGTGTGCAATGCTGACTGGAAAATCTCTCAGCTCATAAAAAATACCTATTTTTGTCCATTTCCCTACAGGCTAACTGCTAAAACCGAGCCGCTTTATCTTGAAGCAGCAGAACTAATCGGACAGGGTACTGATTACGGGATAAAAATATTAACTGATGGAATTATGCGTTCCGGCCTCTCCATGACGGTTGTCGGAACATCAACACCTTCATCGGGAGCGGAACATTTTCTTTCCCATCACTGGGATTTAATGGCATTGAAAGAAGGAAAGGAATCACATCTTCACGGAGTACAGGTTGGAGTTGCAACCATTATCATTCTTAAGCTCTATGATTATATAAGAAATTATCCTGTAAGGAAAAGATTGAATTTAAGCAAATTAAAGAAGAATTATCCGTCAAGAAAAAGTGTTCATACATTTATCGAACAACAATACGGTAAATATGCTGAAGAGATAAACAAAGAGTATTTTCAAAAGTATATGGACTGGAAGGATAAGGAAAAGGAGATAGAGTATATTATTGAAAAATGGCCTGATATATGGAATGAACTGGACCCGTATATACATCCAACAAAACCTGTTGAAGAGGCACTGAAAAAAAGCGGTGCTGCGGTATATTACTCCCATTTAGGGAAAACGACACATGAGGTGGCCTGCGACCTCAGAAATGCAATGCTTATCCGGGGACGCTATACAGCACTTGACCTTGCAAAGGATTTAGACATCCTGGATGAAGCGGCTGTAAAAATATTGTAGGGGCTGCCCTTGTAGGTGCAATTCATGAATTGCCCCTACATACATTTTATAAAATCCTGAACCTCCCCGATTTCATTTACAAGCTCAGCCCTTTTGTATCCATTGAGAGGAACAAGTA
>Ga0114925_10000162_pt1 | contig 25711 bp, 26 predicted proteins | sample SumtaG_2_FD_87287 | JGI IMG/M metagenome (GOLD analysis project Ga0114925, IMG submission 87287) | Deep subsurface microbial communities from Indian Ocean to uncover new lineages of life (NeLLi) - Sumatra_00607 metaG | ecosystem: Environmental > Aquatic > Marine > Oceanic > Sediment | place... | reverse complement strand
CAAGGTGAATATCAAGGTTAATTTTTGCACCGTCAAGAATATTTCTCATTTCAGCAAGACCAAGATTGTTTTTTTGTGACCGTCCTGCAGTATCCACAAAGATTATTTCAGATTTACTGTTGAGAATTACGTTTTTAAATTCCTCTCTCGAATTAATTACTATAAAGGGAATCTGCATTAACTGGGCATATTTTTCGAGCTGTTCTACTGCAGCAATCCTGTAAGAATCAATTGTGAGAAGTTCAACCTTCCGTTTCTGTAAAACCCCATAGGTTGCAGCCAGTTTAGCTATAGTAGTTGTCTTTCCCACACCTGTGGGCCCAACAAGAACAACCACAGAGGGTTTGCCTTTTCCTATCTGGATTGGCCCTGATGTCTCAATCGATTCCCGGATATACCCTTTAAACCTCTCCTCCAGTACTGCTGGATCCTGTACTTCTTTTAACGTCAATTCGCCTTCAAATTTTGACCTCAACTGTTCAATGTACTCCACTGAGAAATCATTTTCATTCAGAATAGTTAACAATTTCTCCAGATATGGCTTTTCGGTATCCCTGTCTTTTAAATCTGCTATTTCCTTTAACCGGGTTTTTATTTCATTCAATTCCTTTAGCAGGGCACCCTCTTCCACAATTTTGGATTGCTCTGACTGAAATGTTGACTTTCCCCTAATGGAAGCCCCAGCCTGAAGTGCTCTATCAGCCTGGAGAGCACCAGGATTGATTTCTTTCTTCTGTTGTAACCCTTGTATACTGTCCTCACTTTTTGCAACGGTGATTTGAGTAAAATTCCTGGCAAACAGACCTAAAAAGCCTCCTTCTTTTACTTCCTTTCGTCCAATAATGTAAACATTACTGCCCATTTCCATCTTGGCATTTAAAACAGCCTCTTTATATGTTGGTGCTTTAAATGTTTTGTAAATCATTATTCTCCTGCCTTATTCAAAATGCAATATTTCCAACGGCCTCCAGCCGTATATCCGTAGCAATTTCGAAACTGCTCAATACAGCAGCATGGGGTACTATGCTGCTCACGATATTACTGAATATAGCTCTAATTTCCGGCGAAGTAAGGAATACAGGTTTTAAACCTTTTTCCCGTATCTTTTTAACTTCATCGGTTATTCCGTTCAACAGCTTTTTCTGCTCTCCCGGCTCCATTGCGAATTTTTTTCCCCTCTCTGTCTCTACAATTGAATTTCGAATTTCCTCTTCTACCTCTTTTGAAACAGTGATTACGGGAATCTTCTTTTCAGGATCCGAGTACTGCTGGCAGATCTGTCTGGATAAGGCCTGACGTACAAGCTCGATAAGTTCATCAGGACCTTTAACCGACGGAAAATAATCTGCAATGGTCTCCATGATTGTTACAAGATCCCTGATGGAAACACCCTCACGAAGCAATCCTTTTAAGATTTTCTGGATATCACCGATGGTTGCGCCTGATTTTTTCACTTCATCAACAACTACTGAATAATCTGTACTCAGGGAATTCAGAAGTGCCTGAACATCCTGCCGGCCCAGCACTTCGCTGGCATAGGATTTTATCACTTCTGTCATGTGTGTGGCAATTACAGAAGGAGCATCCACAACAGTATATCCAAGTCTTTCTGCCTTTTCTCTATTTGCTTCATCTATCCAGATAGCAGGAAGCCCAAATGCTGGTTCTACTGTTTCTTCACCCTCTATCTTTTCTTTTACATTCCCTGGATTCATTGCAAGATACTTTCCCATCCGAATGCTCCCCTTACCTACCTCTACCCCCTTTATCTTTATTGAATAGGTATTGGGGTCCAATCTCATATTGTCCCGTATCCGGATTGGTGGAAATATCAAACCGAACTCTATGGCGCTCTGCCTTCTGATCATCGTTACTCTTTCAAGAAGATCCCCTCCCTGATCCGGATCCACAAGAGGAATGAGGTTGTACCCTATTTCAAGAGCTATGGGATCGATCTGGAGCAGGCCCAGTACATTTTCCGGTCCTTTTGTAACCTCCTCTTTTTCTTTTTTCAGCCCTAGTTTGGCTTCCTCCTTTACCTTCATACCTCTTCTCAGATAGAAAGCTAAAATACTCATTGTTGCTCCCAGAACAATAAGCGGTATCTTTGGAAATCCAGGCAGAATCGCAAGAAAAATGAGAAAACCCGCGCCAATCCATAGAGTTCTCGGCTGATTAAGCAGCTGCGAGGTAAGCTCTGTCCCGAGGTCATTCATTGCCACTGCCCGTGTGACAATTACACCTGTAGCTGTTGACATCATAAGTGAAGGAATCTGTGCAACAAGACCATCTCCGATGGTGAGCATTGTATAGGTAGCAACTGCGCTGCTCAAAGTCTCTCCCCTTATGGCCATTCCGATTATCAGTCCGCCGACAATATTGATAATCGTTATGAGGAGACTGACTTTAACATCTCCCTGTACAAACTTGCTTGCACCATCCATTGCACCGTAAAAATCCGCCTCCCTCTGTATATCAATCCTCTTTTTAATAGCTTCCTCTTCGGTAATCAAGCCTGCTGATATGTCGGCATCGATTGCCATCTGTTTCCCGGGCATTGCATCGAGAGTAAACCGTGCCGCAACTTCAGATACTCTTGTCGCTCCCTTCATAATTACTATAAACTGGACAGCAATGAGAATAAGAAAAATAATGATACCGACAACATAATTACCTCCGATAACAAATTGCCCGAAAGCTTTAATAATTTTACCTTTAAATGCTGGTCCTTCTAACAGGATAAGGCGTGTTGAAGATACATTTACAGCGAGTCTATATACCGTGGTTACAAGAAGAAGAGACGGGAAAACAGAAAGATCAATCGCTCTCTTCATATACATAACGGTTATTATCGTAATCAAGCCAATTGAAAAGCTTATTGCAATGAGGAAATCCAAAAGAATTGCAGGGATCGGCACAATAAGCATCAAAACGACAGCAATAACACCAATTGCTATGAGTATGTCTGTTCTCTTCCACCATACCCTGCTCTCTATTTCATCCGCCATATTCCCCTCCCGGTGCATGGCTTTATTTTTATGGCTTATAATTTTCAGAACAAAGTCGTAATATAAAATCCGGATAACTTTTATTATATATAATATCGGTACAATATGAAAAATGTAAACTAAACAGCATATTTGAAATACTTAATAAATATGTTATTTCCCTTTGTCTTTGTGGTTACTATCTTAATAGTTACTAAAATTTAAATAATCACTGCTTCCTTCCTCTTAAGTTTATAGACAAAAGCCAGAACTTCTGCAACAGCAGTAAAAAGATCTTCGGGAATCTCATCTCCGATATCAACCCTCCTGTAGATTTCCCTGGCCAGCGGTTTATTTTCAATAACTGTCACCTCATTTTCTTCAGCAATCTTTTTTATTTTTTCTGCGACCAGATCCCGGCCCTTGGCAATGCACAGCGGAGAACCCATTTTAAGTGCCTCATACCTTAGTGCTACAGCATAATGAGTTGGGTTTGTGATAACAACATCTGCATTTGGCACCTCCTGCATCATTCTCTTTCTGGCATAGTCCCGCTGTTTTTCTCTCATCCTGGCACGGAGCAGTGGGTCACCCTCCAGCAATTTCCTCTCTTCTTTGAGCTCCTGTCTGGTCATTTTTAGAGACTCAATATGCTCATGTCGTTGAAAAAAGTAATCAGGAATAGAGAGGACGAGGAGAATTCCGCTGATAACCATAATAAGCTTGAAGGCAATTGACAGGCAAAGGTGCATTGCCTGTAAAACACCCATATCAATGGTTCTAACTATTTCATACATATCTTTCCTGATGAGAAGAAATGCAACAACTGAAATTGCAGCTATCTTGAAGATAGATTTTCCAAAATTCATTGCTGCTTGTCTTGAAAAAAGTATTTTCGTGAAAAATCGTATTGGATTTGGATTAATTTTTGATATATCAGGCTGTATTGGTTTTGTTGAAAACTTGAATCCTACCTGCACAACATTTCCAATAGCAGCAGCAAAAAAAGCGACTCCTAAAATAGGCGCACATATTTTAAGCAGAAAAGGCAGTATAGGCTTCAATAAAAAAGTGACGTTTTTGCCTGAATTAACAACATCAGGTATAAGTGTCAGATAATATTCCATCAAGCCTATCAGGTTTCGAAAAATACTCTTAGAAATGATAAATATGACAAAAAAACCAAACAGTAGTACAAGAGCAGAGGGAAGTTCCTGGGTTTTAATGACTTTTCCTTCTTCCCTTGCCTTTCTCTTTTTATATTCTGTCGGTTCTTCAGTCTTGCCCTCATCCTCTGCAGCAAAAAGCTGTAAATCGAATAAAAAAGGTTCATGCAACTCATTAAAGAGCTCATCTAAAGGCTTTAATTCCCCAACTTTATTCATATCTTTAAATCCTTCACTACCTGCCAAGTGCATGAATCAAGGTTACGACATTATCAAATGCTCTGTTCAATGCACTGCCCATGCCAAATGCGACAGCACCGATTACCACTATCATTATTAAAAGCCCGACTCCAATCTGAACCGGAAACCCGACCATAAAAATATTCATCTGCGGTGCAGCCTTTGCAAGGAGTCCAAGTACAATAGACAGCAGAAGAAGTGTAATGAGAATAGGAAATGCAAGCTTTAAAGCAACAAGGAACATTGCACCGAATGAATCAATCATCGCCTTCATAACAGTTCTGCTATCATCCACTATTTTAAGTAACTGGACGGTTTTATAGCTGTCAAAGGTTGCCATAATCAGCATATGGGGCCCATTGATTGCGATAAAAACCATAAGGCCCATTAGTGCCCATAACTGCCCGACAAGAGTAATTCCGACCTCTGAAAACGGATCAATTACCTCAGCAATACCAAGTGCCATCTGAAAACTGAAAAACCGCGCAGCCAGCTGAAAGGCTGCGAAAATAATGGAAAGGAGGAAGCCAATAAGAATGCCAATAAGAGCCTCTGACCCCACTAACAGTGCATAGGCAAACATACTCTCAGGGACCGCTTCGAAGGAGTTAACCACCATTGGGAAAATACATACAGTTATATAGACTGAAAACACTGCCCTTATCCTGACAGGTATTGCCCCACTCGAGAAGAAGGGAGCCGCAACAAACATTCCAAACATCCTTACGAGTATGAGAAGAAAAATCTGAAAATTATTAACAAAAAAATCCATTTACTCTCCTAGCGTACCATATCAGGTATATAGCCAAAAATACGCATTGTAAAATTAATCATGCTGTTCACAATCCATGAGCCAAACACAATAAGGGATCCCAAAACAACAAAAACCTTAGGCACAAAAGTCAGGGTTTGTTCCTGAATTGAGGTTGTAGCCTGAAATATACTGACCGTAAGCCCAACCAGTAATCCAAGACCAAGCATAGGGGCTGCCATAAGCAGTATCTGGAAAACCGCCTGACCGATAATATTTGCAACGAATCCAATTGTCATCTTTTCCTCCTTATTAATAGAAACTGCTCACGATCTGATAGGTCAGCAGGTGCCATCCGTCAATCAGAATAAACAGAATTATTTTAAATGGAAGAGATATCATAACAGGGGGAAGAAAGATAATTCCCATGGACATAAGGGTACTTGCAACAACAAGGTCTATCACCATAAAAGGTATGAATAATAGTATTCCTATCTTGAATGCAGTTGTCAATTCACTGATAATAAAAGCAGGAATTAAAACGTAAGTAGGAACTTCGCTCTGATTCCGGGGCCGTTCAATATTACCAAGATTCAAAAAAAGAGCGATATCTTTCTCTCTGGTCTGCCTTAACATAAAATCTCTTACAGGAACAATCCCCCTCTGATACATTTCAACAGTATTTATCTCTTCTGCGAAGTATGGTTTTACAGCAACATTATTTACCTCAATTATAGTAGGGGCCATAATAAATATTGTAAGAAATATAGCCAGTCCCATCATTACCTGATTCGGCGGCTCCTGCTGCGTTGATAAAGCCCTTCGAATAAAAGAAAAGACAATGGCAATTCTTGTGAAGGAAGTAACAGAAATAATTATAGCAGGCGCCAGGCTCAGTACTGTTAATAGAAAAAGTATTTCCAGGGAAAGTGCAACATCACGGGGCTCCTTTGCCTCATCAAGGGTAATGCCGATCCTGGGGATTGGAATTCTTTCCTGTGCAAAATTTTCTGCAGGAGAAATGATGAACAGAAGCAGCATGAAAAATAAAGAAGCTATGACTCCGTTTACTATCCTTTTTATTTTCTTTTTCATTCCCCCCCCAGTTATAAAATCTTAAAGTGTTTTTTACTAGTTATAAATATTTATACATATATGTCAAAAAAAAATTACAGATCCTTCATTTTATTAATCCTCTTTTTGTAATTATTGAAATATGAAACCTGGTTTGACTTTGGATAAGCTTTTCCACCAATGAGTTTAAGGAATTGATCCTTGAAGCTTACGGCCCCTCTTGATTCTTTGCTGCTAAGAAGCCTGATTTTATCTATGGTTTCTTTATCTTCTATTGTAGTAATAAGATTTATGCTTGAATCGGATATACCCAAAACTAAAATTTTTTCTGCAACCTCAACAATCTGAATTACTTTGTTTGATGTTAGCGGATAGCTTGAGTGTACTTTAATAATTTCTGAATCTGCAATAAACTTATGTCTTTTTTTTAGTAAAAAACGGAAAAGAAAATATATACCTATGATAATAACAGCAAGGACTGCAAGCGTTCTTAATACAAGCATAGGATAGGATAACTTATTTTCACCAAAATCCGGTTCAGTATATTCATAATCAGGAGGATGCACTTCATCTGAGCCTACAGGTTCTGAAATATCTTCCTGTGCATTCAGCAGTACCGGATAATAAATGCAGAGTACGAAAAAACAGATTAGGATAAGACATGTATGAAAGATTATAGTACACGCGCTAATACGTTTTCTGAAAAAGATAAACAATAAGCCCCCCTCCCATTCATTCTGTTAGTACCTGAATCCTGAATGTGGCTTGTCCACATTAGGGTAATTCGTGAGAATTATACAGGTATAATTAATGAATTACCACATGTGCCTTTGTGTCTTTATACAGCTTTCATTATTCGATATTACTTATACGCGCCATCGGGCTTATGATATCAGTAACCCTTACGCCGAAATTTTCGTCTATTACTACTACCTCGCCTTTTGCAATGAGCTTACCGTTTACCAGAAGGTCAACCGGCTCTCCAGCCAGTTTATCAAGCTCCACAATAGTTCCTTCACCCATACCTAAAATATCCTTGATGAGCATCTTAGTTCTTCCCAGTTCAACAGTAAGCTGCATTGAAACATCCATCAGCAGGCCGATGTTTCCAGTTGCTCCCGGTTGTGGACCGGTTGAAAGCGGTGCAAATTGTACAGCCTGTACACCTACATTTCCCATACCTGATGTTGAATCAGCTCCAACACCAAAGGCAGGAATATTTTGCTGCAGACCTGGTTGAAATACATTGTCTCCCTGGGGCATCTGGGCACCCATCTGCTGAACATTTACTCCCTTCTTACGGAGTATTTCTCCTGCAATCGACTTAGCAGCATTTATGTCAAGAATTTCATCAATATTGGAAGAATTCCCATTGGAGACAAAATCATAACGTATTCTTAAAAAATTTCCTTCCGGAGTATCCAGATCTACAGGATCTTCACGAATCTCTGCAGTTAAACTCTCTGTTTTCACCGGTTTGCCGGTCTTATCTTCAATGACATTATTAGATGCTCCTGACATCTGGCTGAAACCTTCAGTGAGTGCCGATAGAGCCATTTCGGTGAGCTCCCCCTCATCCCCTTCTTGCGCCATCATTAATGCTGCGACCTGTTTTGCAGCCTCTTCAGATATGACATAAGAGTGTTTCCCGGTCACTCCTTCATTATAATTAGCAATTATTTGAACCGCTTTTTCAGTTATCCCCGAGATATAAACATCTTTTGTAAGAACTTCTAATTTAGGGTTTGATATTTGTGTGTTTTTTCCCGTAATAGTAGACAGGGTAGCCCCCATGAACCCGGCGATTTCAGAAGACAAAGCACGAATTTCATTTTTTTCACCTTCTGTTAACTGGCCCGGTGTTTTCTCAGGCTCAGCCATTCCACCCAGGTCATCTGCGCCCTGCAGCAAAGCATCTATTTCTTCCTGGGACAGAGAACCATCACTCATGTTATTTTCCTCCTTCCATTTCTTTAAACATTTCGTCTTCATCCATCTGTGTTTCAAGTTTTCTTGTAATTTGCACAGCCATGTGAGTTCCTACAACTCCAGGCCGTGCATAAAACTTTTTCATATTTTCGATTTTCAATTCCATCTCATCATCGACTTTTGTATGTGCCAGTTTTATAATGTCTCCCTTCTGTAAACCCATAACATCTTTGACACTGATTTCCAACTCCCCCAACTCTGCTATGAGTGAAATATAAACTGTATCAAGTCTTTTTTTCAAAATTGCCAGGTTCTCTGAGGTCCCTCCCTTTCGAATACTCGAATACCAGTATTGAGCAGACAGTTTTGATATGATAGGCTCAATGGTAAGATACGGTATGCAGAAGTTCGTCATTCCTTCCACATCACCAACCTTTGTTTCAAGAGTTATTAAAACAACCATGTCACTCGGAGGCACAATTTGTGCAAACTGCGGATTTGTTTCGATATTTCCAAGGCGCGGTCTTAAATCAATAACATTTGACCATGCTTCACGCAGATTTCCTAAAATCCTTACTATAATCCCCTCTATAACAGAGAGCTCAATATCAGTGAGCTCCCTGTTTATCTTAGCAGCTTCACCTGGACCACCAAATAATCTATCAATTATTGTAAAAGTAACCGACGGGTCGATCTCAAGGATTGAGCTTCCTTTAAGTGGATCCATATTTATCACTGCAAGAGTTGTTGGATTTGGGATAGAACGGAGGAACTCCTCGTATGTCAGCTGATCTACCGATGCAACATGAACGTGAACAATAGTCCTTAATTGCGCCGATAAAGATGTTGTTGTTAACCGGGCAAAAGTTTCGTGCATCATTTGAAGTGTTCTTATCTGATCCTTCGAAAACTTATCAGGCCTTTTAAAATCATAAATCTTTATTTTTCTTGTTTCAGCTTTTCTTAAGGCCTCTTCACCCTCAACCTCCCCGGTTGATATAGCGGTTAATAGCTGATCTATCTCGTCCTGAGACAGAACTTCGGTCATAATCTCCCACCCTTTTTTAATTATTTATTGTGTAAGGTCAAACACGTGGGTTTTATCCCTCTATGTTTGCACTTATAATTAGATAATATCTTATTATTAAAAAAAAATCAATAATAATTCCATGCATCCAAATCAGCTGTTTTGACCCAACAACTTCCATAAGCTATGTCAAAACAAATTCAGTAAAGACTACTTTCTTAATTTTATCAGCAATTAATATACTATTTATCCTATTTTTAATCTCACCCTTGAGGATTTCCCTCTTTTCCTGTGTGTTCAAATCATTATATTTCTTTGCTCCGACAACAGAAATGATAATATCACGAAGCTCAGCTCTTCTTTTCACAAGTTCTGTCTGTAATTCCATATTTCCTTCATCATATCCAAGTTGTATAGTCAATTTCATGAAATGCGGGTCATCAGTATCACTTGTATTAACACTAAAGTCCGAAAGGTCAAAGTATGAAAGTGGCTTTGCTTTTTCTGTTAACTCAGGAGACGTCCTTTCGGTCCGGGGAGGTTTTCCAACTTTCTGTGCTACAATATAGGCCACTGTTCCTGATATAAAGATCAAAACCATGGCTGCAGCAACCCAAATAAGTATTTTTATTAGCGGTGGACCGAAAATTTTTCTTCTAATCCTTCCAGCTTCTAATGCTTCTTCTTCTGCAGTTTCTTCTATATCTTCAACAGCCTCGTCAGTATCCCCCATAATAGACCCCTTATTTTTTATTTTTTACGAATATTCCTTCTTTCTCATAATTACAATTTCCACCCTCCTGTTGTAAGCCCTCCCCTCTTCTATATCATTGGTTTCAACAGGCTGGTACTCACCGTACCCTATTGCCTGAAGATTTTTCCCGCTTATTCCATGCTCTTCATTTAAAATTCTTATAATCTTTACTGCACGGGTAGCCGAAAGCTCCCAGTTTGTCGGGTAGAGTTGGTAAAAAGGGCTTACAACAGATACTGGAGTATTATCAGTATGCCCTTCAACTCTAATTATATTTTCACTGAATTCCGGTTCTTTCAAGAACCGCCCGAGCTTCTCTACAATGCGTAATCCTTCCTCCGTAAGTTCCGGACTCCCTGATTCATAAAAGGCATCAGCTACAAGAGAAATGACTATTCCCCTCTCATCCTCCGTTATCTTGACCCTCCTGCTTTTCACCTCGGGTTGAAATATGGAAACTGCTTTCTCAATAGCTTTTGCGAGCTGGTCACCCCTTTCCTTGGCAGGGAGACTCTCGACCTGCTGGCCTAATTCTGCAAGCACCCCTTCAGAAAGGGTCATTCCCCCACGGAACATACCGAGTGACCCCCGGAAGGCTGAGAGAATCAGCTGCAATTCCCTGCCTTCAATCTCAGCTGTGGTAAACATCAAAATAAAAAAGGTCAACAGAAGGGTGGTCATATCGCCGTACGTAAGAAGCCATGCAGGCGTGCCTCTTCTCTCTTTTTTTTTAGGCCTTGGCATATTATTACTTCTCTCCTGTTTCCTCTTCTACCTCAGCTCTCACTTCAGGTGTTAAATAAGATACAAGTTTCTCCTTTACAATTCTTGGATTATCACCCGATTGAATTGAAAGTGTTCCCTCTATCATAATCTCCCGCAAAAGGGTCTCCTGGTTATTCACAATTGTTAGTTTATTTGCAATCGGTATAAAAACCAGATTTGCAAGAATTACTCCATACAGGGTCGTTATCAATGCAGTAGACATCCCGGGGCCGATTGCACTTTTATCTTCTATGTTCGCCAGCATAAGGATAAGCCCTATAAGCGTTCCTAACATTCCAAAGGCTGGCGCCAGAGATCCCCAGTCCTCAAATATTTTGATTCCTTCCTGATGGCGTGTAATCATGTGGTTGAGCTCTGTTTCCATAATATTTCTGATTATCTCAGGATCAGTCCCATCCACAACAAGCTGTATCCCCTTTCTTAGAAAATCATCCTCAAGCTCATCTAGATCATCTTCAAGTGCTAAGAGGCCTTCTCTCCTGGCTTTCTCAGAAAAGGTAACAATCATGGAAATAATTTTTCCCGTTTCCATGGACTGTACTCTAATGGCATTCATTGCAACTTTCATCAAACCAAGAGTCCTTGTCAGGGTATTTGAAATCATAATTGCAGCAAAGGAGCCTCCGATTGTAATAAAGACAGATGAAATACTGATAAATCCGAAGAGTCCGCCGAATCCTCCAGCTACAACAATACCGACAATAATAACAAAAAAACCTATTGCAAGTCCGCCAAGTGTTGCAATATCCATCGCAAAAAACCTCCAGCACCTATCTACATACTAAAATATTCGAAAAATCATTAAGCTTTATATTTAATATACCTCAAAATACGCAAGATGATGAACAATTACTCTAAAAAAATACTATCATTGATTATGGGTCAACAGACAAACATCCTGATGTGGACAAGCCACATTCAAGATTATAAAGATATTTTCTTGCAAACTAAAGTTTGTGCCTATTGTGCAAGAAAATCAGTATTAGTACCTTACTAACAATTTCCTTGCTTTTTTGGCAAGGAAATTCTAAAATCAAGAATGCGGCTTGTCCGCATTAAGGTACTATTCTTCATTTCCAAACTGCCCGAGCTTCTGCCGGTATCCAACAATTTCATCAAATATTAACTCAGGGCTTTCCTTTACCACAAGTTTTTTTCCCGAAACCAGCGTTATCGTTGTGTCAGGTTTCATTTCAATGGTCTCTATCTGGTGCGGGCTTAACCAGTATTGTGTATCATTAAGCCGTGTTACCTTTATCATATTAAAACCTCATGACAGAAAAAATAACTTTAGCCCTCTAAAAGCGGCATGAATCTATTTTCTATTCAGATGCTAAAAATCTATATCAATGATAAAAGGCTATATTACACCCCTCCTGAATTCGTTACCTCTTCAACGTTAAAAGTTCCTGAAGCATCTGATCAGATGTTATAATGCTTCTTGAATTAGCCTGAAATCCTCTCTGGGTAACAATCATATCAGTAAACTGCTCGGCCAGATCTACATTACTCATTTCCAGAGACCCGGCTGTTATTTTGCCCCTGCCGCCTGTTTCAGCAGTACCGATATTTGCCAGTCCGGAATTGCCCGTTAGTCTGAAATTATTATCCCCTTCTGCCGTCAATCCCTGAGGATTGGTAAATGTTGCAAGCCCAATCTGGGCGATCGGCGCCTTGTTACCATTTGTATAAATCCCAGTGATCACTCCTGAGCTGTCAACTGTATAGTTCTCAAGATACCCCAATCCGTAGCCATCCTGCTCATATGCCCTGGTAGAAGACGGTGCGGCAAATTGTGTAATTCCATCATAACCACCTGCTGTCCCCAAATCGATTGTAATAATCTGAGCTGTTTCCTCTGCTGGAAAAGTTACATTCAGTGCACAGGCAAGACTCCCCTCTGTAATTATATCTGCAGGTGCGCCAGGTATTGTAGGATTATCTTCAATTGAAATAGGCGCTCCCAGATTATTAAATCTCATGATTATTGAGTTCGAGTCATTGGCATTAGGCCCTCCTGCATCCAGGGTTAAGGTTGCTTCATCAGCACCCTCCGCGGAAGCTGTTACCAGCCAGGTATTGGGTTCTCCCCGTACTCTTGAGAACTCTACTGTCAACCTGTGAACATTTCCTATACTGTCATATGCATCGATATTTGTTGTTACCGTTGCATTTAGCAGTTCCTCAGCCGTAGGAGTACGGTCAACCGGCAGTAAGGGAGTCTCTGAATTAAGATTACTTTTATATTTAATAATCTCCGTGGCTTTTGCCGGATCTTTTCCCCCAATCGGGATTATGATGTCTTCGAGAGTCCCGGTGGTATTTATCGTATATGTTGTCCCAATCTTAACTGCCTGCCATCCCTGTACTCTGAGTCCATTTGCAGGATTTACCACTGTCCCGTTTTTATCAAGGCCAAACCCGCCTGCTCTTGTAAAAAACTGCTCTTCTCCTTTTTTCAGGATAAAAAAGCCCTCACCCTGGATTGCAAGGTCCAGGCTTAAACCAGTTGTCTGCAGGCTCCCCTGGGTAAAGATTTTATCGATGCTTGCTATATTCATCCCGAGTCCAACCTGTTTCGGGTTAACTCCCCCTTTTTCAGCAGTAGGGGCAGCAGCTCCGGAAACTGTCTGAGAGAGAATATCCTGGAAAGAAACCCTGCTTTTTTTAAACCCATAGGTGTTTACATTTGCAATATTGTTACCTAAAACATCCATTCTGATCTGGTGGTTCCTTAATCCTGAAACCCCAGAATAAAGAGACCTCATCATGGGCACACACTCCTTATTTCATTAGCGTAGATTTTGCCCCTCCCAGAGTTAAAATTAATGAGTATACATCGAAACCTTTGTAACATCGTCTATACTGTAACAGAAACCATTAAAAGAAATCATCGGGCCTTCATTTCCGAAGGTTATCTCCGTAACCAGACCACTGTTAAGCTCACCTGTTACGCTGTCAAAAACCTCTGCCTCTTTTCCTAAAAGAGCATAAGACATACTGGATTTATAATTTGTTATCAGATTCGTGAGTGTTTTATTCATTTCAGTCATCTGTTCCAGGGAAGAAAACTGTGCCATCTGAGAAATGAACTCTTTATCTTCAAGAGGTTTTGTTGGATCCTGATTTGTAAGCTGTACAATAAGTAATTTAAGGAAATCCTCTTTTCCGAGAGTATTCTTTATCTTTCTCCCATTTTTTATAAGAGACTTATTAAACCCTTCTACTTCAATCCTTGTTTTAAACAAATCTTTCGAATTCATAGCTAATTGATCCATATTCTTCTCCTATACAGTAACATTCACAACAGTTGAAATCCACGGTAGACTCAGTATCATAACCGTGTTTTCATTTAATTCTTTATCTTTATCTGCACTGTTTTTGGTATTCGATTTCTCTCCTATGCCCTCCCCGGCAGTATTAAATCCGGCCTGGCTGTCATTTACCTCAACCTGGAAAGAACCCAAACTGAACCCATGCTGCAGCAGATTCTGTTCGAGTATATTGAGCTTACTTATTATTAAATCTTTTACTGACTGATTATCTACAATAATGACCGAATTTATTTCATGTTGATTGAGCTTCAGATTCAGCTTTATTTTTCCCAGTAATTCGGGCTGTAGAACAATGTTTGCTTCCCCCCCTCCCTTACTTACGATTAATGAAAATTGTTTGACAATCTCATTAAAAATTTCATCGGCATTTTTTAAAACTTGATAATCTGGTTTCACCAGTACTTTTGGTATGTTGCTTTCATACCTTACACATGCAAATGATAATTCTTTCCCACCCTGAGATGCCTCGCCTGCCCTAAAAGAGTTCCCATGTGTCTGTTCATTTTTCAAAAGATTTTCAAAAGCATTCGCTTTTAATGCAGTAGTAGTAAATTTTTTAGTCCCTCTGAAATTCGTGCTTTTCCCTTTTACACCTTTTTCTACAATTTTTCCCTTACTTTCGATAGTATTTGATAAAAGCCGTTTAACGTCGGCCCTGACTGGCTGTTCACTTTTACCTGATTCTGGTTTCTTAAAATAAAGTTTTTTTCCCTTTTTCACAGAATATTTCTGAATAAGTACTTTTCTATTTTTAAAGTTTGCAATCCTGTAATGAATGCTTCTGTTAATGCTTCTGTTAATGCTTCTGTTAATGTGCGTCGTTTCTGTTTGATAATCATGATCCCGAACTTTATTACCGGCTTTATTTATATTCCCTTTCCCTTTAAGAATTATATCCTTCAAGCGTCCAGCCCGTGGTGACTTCCCTTTGACATACTTTAAATGAGCATTAAGATTTTTAAATCGAATCCGGTTTTCTCCGGCGCTGTTCTTCTTTTTTATTCTATTTTTCGCCGGTGCACTGTCTGCTTTTCTTGAAACAACCCTTTGTTCTCCCTGCAGATTTATATACTGATTTAATAAAGAAATGAACTTTTCCTCTTTGCCATTTACTGTATTTTCCCCCTTATCCTCCGGAGGTTTAATAGTATGGATCTTTTCAATATAAAGAGTATCTATCATTATCCTTAATACCCAACCTTTGTCATTTTTCTCTGTATTGTTGCAGCCTTTTCCGGATCCATTAGACTGAGGAAATAGGGTACAACAGACATCCGTCCTGCCTCCTCAGCAGTCTTATCAATCTGACGGAGAATATCTATCGCAAGCAGATCATCAAACTGCGACAGCCTTTCAACTGCCGCCGGCGGAGGCATATTTGTGAAATATTCTGCCTGCTTTTTTATATTATCCCTATAATTATCGTACTCCCGAAGTTTTTCACTTAGTACTTTTTTCTCTTCTTCCACGCCTGTCATATCTTCCTTAAGTTTTGTTTCCTTCTCTTTTAAAGCAAGCTCTCTTGTTTCCAGCTCCTGTTCCTTTAACTCGAGTTCCTTTATTTGAACACGCATGATTTCTTCCCTCTTGTTTAAAAACTCTTTCTCAAGAAGAAGAAGGTCTTCAACCGGTTCGCCCCTCTTCATAAAAGACGGAAGATATTTATCGTAAGGTTTGATAATTCTCCTGTAATTTATCAATCCCAGGTGGTCAAACCAGAAAATCCCACCGAACATAATTACAAGTATCAATAGCAAAAGAAAAATTATCTTAATAAGATTTGTTATTGCCGATCCTATCTTCACTTAAAAACCCTCTTCATATTCATATTTTGAAAAGGAATCATAATATTTCAATACAGATTCGATAAAATTCTTTGTTTCCGGTATATTCGGTATTTCCTCCTTCACCTTTGCAGGCCCTGCATTATAAGCAGCAAGTGCCCGGTTTAGATTTCCCTCATACAGATTAATAAGTTCACGTAAATAGCTTGTGCCGCCCAAAATATTCTCTTCTTCATTGAAAGGATCTTCAATCCCCAGAAAACTGGCAGTCTCAGGCATTAACTGCATAAGACCCATAGCTCCTTTATTCGAAACAGCAGAGCTCTGGAAATTCGATTCCTGTTTTATTACTGCCTTTATGAGCGGCTCAGGAACCCTGTACTTTTTTGATGCAGCTTCTATTATATCTTTGTAGTCAATTCCTGTGGAGGTGGCCTTCTCTTTATAACCTTTTTGAACCTGCACTCCCTGTTTCTCACTGTTCTTCTCAACTATTTGATTTGATTCCTGTTTAAACCGGGATTTCATATCCGGATAATAAGCGGCCCTTTTAACTCCAAACTTTCTCTTGATTTCATCAATTCTCAAAAGGACACTTTCAATACTCTGGAATACGCTTCCATCAGACATTACATTTCCTCCAACGGGACATCTTCAATTGTCAGCTTCTCCCTATTTAATCCTATTTTCTGATTTATGTCATCCAGTTCATCATTCTCAGCTCTGTTAAGATCATCCGTATATCTCTCAAATTTCCTCTGTTTTAGATTTTCAATCACTTTTCTTTCCTTTTTTGCCTCAACGAGCACCCCGAGAGCCTTATATACTTCATCCTCCTTTGCTATTATCCTGCCGGCTAGCTGTTCGATTGTCCCGTGGGTCCTGCTGATATAGTTGTCTACAGCAACAATCTCCGACACAGTAAATGTCCCTTCTTTATACGGGTTTTCCCGAATGAAAGCCTTATGATTTACCCTGACAGTTTCCATTTCGTTTTCAACCTTCAACAGGTCAGCCTTTCTTTTTGAAAACTCCCGCTGTGCCCCATCCTCTGTCTTTTTCCTGAAATTCAGAATATTTTCAAGCCTGAAAACAAACTTTTTCAAATACTACTCCTCTTTATCATTGAATATCGAAAAGAGCATCTTTTTAATCTCTTTAAAGCTGAACCCTCCATCCGTGTCCTGCTTTAAAAATTCCGTAACTTCATCTATCCTTTCTATTGCCCAGTCTGTTTTTTCATCAGATCCTTTGACGTACGCACCGATTTTGATAAGGTCCTCTGCATCGTAATACAAGGACAATACCTGTTTCAGCTTATCAATGTATCTCCTGTGTTCTTTAGATGTTATGTCCGGTGTTAATCGACTTATACTTGCCAGTACATCTACTGCAGGATACTGATTTTTTTGAAAAAGCCTCCTGGATAAAACGATGTGTCCATCCAATACGCTTCTGACGGCATCTGAAATTGGCTCATCTATATCATCCGCCTCCACGAGCACAGCATAAATACCTGTTATCGAACCCCTTTCAGCCATGCCACTTCTCTCGAGGAGCTTTGGCAAAATTGAGAAAACACTTGGTGTATACCCCTTTGTTGCTGGTGGTTCACCAACAGCGAGCCCTATTTCCCTCTGAGCCCGGGCAAACCTCGTAACAGAATCCATCATAAAGATAACATCCTTTCCCCGGTCTCTAAAGTATTCGGCAATTGCTGTTGCAAGGTAAGCACCTCGTATCCTCGCTATCGGTGCCTGATCTGATGTAGCAACAACGATTACCGAACGCTTCAGCCCCTCTTCACCCAGGTCCCTTTCAATAAAATCCCGAACCTCTCTTCCCCTCTCTCCGATAAGTGCAATGACGTTTACATCTGCACTCGTATATTTTGCTATCATTCCTATCATGGTGGTCTTTCCAATACCGCTCCCGGAGAATATACCTATTCGCTGTCCTTTCCCAATTGTTAAACAGCCATCTATGGATTTGATCCCGGTTGACAGGACCTCTGTAATTCTTTTTCTTTTCAGAACATGGGGAGGAGTATTGAATATGGGATATTCTGTGGCATAGTAAATGGGCCCTTTCCCATCAATCGGTTTTCCTAAAGCATCAACAACTCTCCCTAAAAGGGCTTCTCCTACTTTTGCTGAAAGCGGCCTGCCGGTTGCAACAACCTTTAATCCGGGTTTAATACCGCTTTCATTATCATAGGGTAAGAGGAGGGTTATGCCGTTTTTAAATCCAACAACTTCAGCAGGAATTTCCACAGGACCCGCTGGTCCCACAGGACCAGTAGTTCCTGCAGGACCTGCAGGTTCTACAGAACCTGTTGGTCCTGTGGGAACAATAACCCGGCACAATTCTCCAACACTTGCCAGCGGCCCCTTGCTCTCTAATAGCAGACCAACAGATTTACTTACCATTCCTTCATATAAAATGGGATCTACATCTTCAAGAGCAACCATATATTTTTCAAATATATCCTGCACCATAATTTCATCCTTTTATTGGTACTAGCTCTCGAATTTTTTCCTCCAGCACATTAAGCTGTGTTGAAATACGGGCATCAATATCACCAAATGAAGTTTCTATTATACAGCCCCCGGGATCAACCCTGCTGTCTTCTTCAACTATGATTTGTTCCAGATTTTCCATTAATGAAATAAATCTTTTTTTATTTTTTGTAGTGAGATCCAGATCTTCGGTATTCACCCGTATAGTAATTTCCGTTTCGCCTCTTACCTTTTTTAAGGCTTCCTTTATATTTTCAATAACTACCTTTCTTTCTGCTTCTGATATAACTTTTACAACCTTCCGGGCAATAAGCATAACAAGATCTACAAGCTGTTTTTCAGTACTTTCTACTATAACCTTTCTTTTATCGATTGCTGCGTTAAATATGGTGTGCAACCTATCTATAAGCCGCTCTACCTCCTCTTTGCCTTTATTGAACCCATCCTCCCTTCCTTCTTCATATGCCTTTAATTTTGCTTCCTGAATAAGAGCCACTACCTTAGATTTAACCTTCTGTTCCAGTTCATGCGCCGCTTTTTCTGCATCTTCATGAATCCTTTTCACTTCGTCCTCTGCCTCTTCCTTTAACTTCCGGGCATCAACACTGTTTTTCTGCATTACCTTAAAAGCAGCTTCCTCTGCTTCTTCTTTTATTTGTTTCGCTTGAGCTTCTGCATCCTCTTTTATTTTTTTTGCTTCTTCCAGGAGTTTTTCTCTCTCATCCTCAACGCTGGGTAAGGGAGCCTCTTCAAATTCCTGCAGCTCTTTAAGCTCTTCCACTTCTTCAACCTCTTCAACCGGCTCCTCTATTTCTTCCTTCACACCTTTTATCTGAGGAGGTGTAATTAAAACTTTTGCTTTAATCTCCTTCACTTCAAAAGCTTTAAATATCTTTCTTGACAAAGTTGCCTCCAAATCCTAAGGTCGTCATCCAACAATATCAACATGTAGTCACAGTAAATAATTTAAAAAATATCAGCCCCGGACAGAATCAGCTCTATACAGAGAGCAATGTAATGAGCAATTGCTTTACATAACAAGTTCGTCCTCACCTGCACGGGCGACGACAATTTCACCGGCTTCTTCGAGTTTCCGGATAATACTAACAATCTTCTGCTGGGCCTCTTCCACATCTTTTAACCTTACAGGCCCCATAAACTCCATGTCCTCTTTAAGCAGGCTGCTCGCCCGCTTACTCATGTTTCTGAATATCTTGTCCTGGACCTCAGAATCCACACCTTTCAATGCTTTCGCAAGATCCTGAGTATCAACCTCACGCAATACCTTTTGAATCGCCCTGTCATCGAGGAGGACAATATCATCAAAGATAAACATCCTCTTCTTGATCTCTTCTGCGAGTTCCGGATCATCCTCTTCAAGAGATTCAATGATCGTCTTTTCTGTACTCCTGTCGACAAGGTTCAATATATCTACAATCGAACCGATACCGCCTGCGGCTGTATAGTCCTCACTTGCAAGAGTGGACAGTTTTTTCTCAAGCACTCTTTCAACTTCCCTTAAGACATCAGGTGATGTTCTATCCATTGTTGCAATTCTTCTTGCAACATCTGCCTGTATATCATCAGGAAGAGCACCAAGTATAATCGAAGACTTATTCGGCTCAAGATATGCAAGAATAAGGGCAATTGTCTGCGGATGCTCACCCTGAATAAAGTTTAAGAGATGACTGGGGTCTGTCCTTCGTATAAAATCAAAAGGACGTACCTGAAGCGATGACGTCAATCGGTTAATGATATCAATCGCCTTTTGAGACCCAAGTGCTCTCTCAAGCAGGTCCCTTGCGTAATCTATTCCCCCTGACGAGATGAAGTCCTGGGCCATCATGAGTTCCTGGAACTCCATTAAAACCCTGTCCCTTGCGCCGGGGTCAACTGTCTCAAGTCTGGCTATTTCAAAAGTAAGCTGTTCAATCTCATCTTCACGCAGATGTTTAAATATCTCCGAAGATATTTCTGATCCAAGCGTTACCAAAAAAACGGCAGCTTTCTGTCGTCCTGTAAGCATTTTCTTTGCTACGGTTACATGACTGGTTTGCACCGGTCTTACAGGGACTTTCCCCATGGTTCCCTCCTCTGATTTACTCCTCTGATTTACTCTTCAGCAATCCAGGTTCGGATAAGCTTTGCAACCTCTTCTGGATGATCTCTGGCTAAATTCATAACATTTTCCTGCATTTCAAGACGCGCTTTTTCTTCTGCTGAAAGTTCGAGCTCAGTACTTTCCACCTCAGCGGTCTTGAGAGCAGCTTCCCTCATCAACTGCTGCTGGCGTGCAAGCTCTTCTTCTTTTATTCTCTTCCTGCGGGAAATCTCACGTGAAAACACTCTGTATGCAAGAGTAATAATAAATATTGCAAACAGTGCTATAAGCGCTGAAAGCAGAGTTTTTCTTATCTGTTCTCTCTTCTTTAAATAAACATCTTCCAGTTCAAACTCTTTTACCCTATCAAACTTTATATTCTTAACTATAACGGTATCCTTTCGGGAAGGGGTATAACCAATTCCGCCCTTTACAATATCTTCTAAGCTCCTCATTTCCTCAACAGTCCGCGGAATATACTCCCGTTTAACCCCTCTCTCTTCCGTAAGCATAGGTTTCCCCTGTTCATCAAAGAGCTTTTTCCATGATCCATCAACCCAGACAGCAACAGACACCCTTTTTATCTTATAAGGAGCCGATTTAATATGAGAAACCTGCTGGCTGACTTCGTAATTTTTCACACTTTCTGTCTTTTCATACTTTGTCCCCTCTTCAAGTGCCTCTTTATATCCTGGTGGGATATTCGGCTCCACTCCCGGCGGCCCTTCGGGAACAAACCCGACACCTTCAAAATACTCCTTAGTATCCTTTTCGCTTCTCACCACGTTCAGCTCAATTTCAGTCTCATCATACGGTGTTTCAGGATTATCCTCCCTTTTAACAATTGGAATAAACTCAGTCTTTTCAACCTTCTTCTGGTCAAAATCAAGCTCAACTTCAACAGCCACATCCACCTTATCATCTCCAAGCACAGCCTTTAATTTATTACTAATTTCAGTCTGCATTTTTAATCTGAGCTTTTCCTTGATTTTCCATTCCTCTTTTGCCCTTACCAGATAGTTCACTTCCTCATCTGCATCAAAATCTGAAAGAATATTCCCGTGATGATCGGTAACAACAACGTTTTCCGGCTTCAGTCTGTCAGCTCCGAAGGCAATTAAATTAATAATACCCTCTATCTTTTTCTTGTTTGTCAGGATATCAGAATAGGGTGATGGAGTGATAATGACAGAAGCAGTATAGGGCTCTTCATCATCTATGTACAGCTGGGGTTCGGGCATGGTAACCTGAATACTCACATCTTCCACATCTTCCAGGAGTTTTATATGGCGGGTAATTTCACCAATGATTGCTCTTCTCTTATTCACATCTCTTTCAAAGTCAGTGGTTGTCCATTTTTGTATATCAAAAATCTCCCAGCCTTTTATCCCTTGAGGAAGAAGGCCCGCCTGTCCGATTTTCATTCTTAGATAGGCACTTGTATTTCTATCCTTAACAACTATGTATTCGCCATCTCTGGTTTTATAATCCACACCCCATTCGGTTAGCTTGTTGGTAATTCTCATGTAATCAAACTGTTCAAGAGGTGATTCAAATAGAAGTGCTTCTATTTCCTTAGATGAGATGGATATCAGAAAGAAGAACCCCACAATGACAAGGGCCCCAACACCAATGAGGATTAACTTCTGTGTTTGACTCAGTTTAGAAAATATATTTTTTGCATTTTCCAGCATCTTCTTAAAAAATGCGTCCATTTTCCCCTCCCATAGGTTTCAAACTATTAATCTGTCATTTCATATGAATGAGCTCCCTGTAGCCCTGTGTTATCCGCTCAACAATTGACTTTGTCAAGAGAAGTGCTGTTCTGGCTTTTTCTGCTGCAATTGTTACATCATGAATATCAACGGTGTCAGGCCTGACCGCCAGCAATTTGGTAAGCCGGTCAGATTCAAGCTGAAGGTCATTTACCTTGTAAAAAGCATCTTTTAAAGCATGTGCAAATCCGGATACAAAATCGCCGTTCTTTTTATTGGTTTTAAGTTTCCCCTCCATAAAGCCAAAATGTGATTTATGAGTTGCCAATAAAGTAACATCATCACCGCCCACTTCATAAAAATTCATCATGTCTCCCCTCCATTCTTCCGGTATCCTGTTGCTTTTCTTCGTTTTGTATACAACCGATTTATTAATGTACTAATGTATTTCTCATCATACTAAATATTTCAGACGTATTCTACCTGCTTCCAATTTCCAGTCCCTTCATAAACATCTGACCTGCATTCTGAATAACTGTAACATTCGCCTCGTAAGCTCTGCTTGCTGAAATCATATCAACCATCTCAGTAACTATATTCACATTTGGAAACTTCACATATCCTTTCAGGGGCCCTGACTTTATCCTATCCGGATGAGTCGGGTCATATACCAATCTCGATGGGCTTCTATCATCCTCAATTTTGATAACCCGGACACCCTCTCCTACTCCTCGCCACAGTGCCTGAGGGAGAAACCGAGTACGGAACTCGAGTTTATCATTCCTTGGCCTTAAGATAACTCTTTTTCTACGGTATGGACCGCCGTCTGTTGTCCGTGTTGTATTTACATTCGCTATGTTGTTCGAGATGACATCCATCCGCAGTCTCTGAGCTGTAAGACCTGTAGATGCAATGTTCATGGTAGAAAAAATACCCATAATATAGGCTCCTTAATATAATAGAACGCTACCTGATTACAATTGAAAGCAGCCTGAAATTATCGCTTATACGCTGTGCCATTGCCATATATCTCAACGTGGTCTCCTTAGCATCGACCATTTCTTTTTCAATATCAACATTATTACCGTCATTCCTGTATGAAGTTGTATAATCAAGATGTACAACAGGTTTTACCTGCCGGTAATCCTTTGGCCTGTAGAAAGAAATGTGCCTTTTGTGTGTCAGGGCTGCAGGGAAAGGATGAGGATCATAGGATTTAAGCGCCCTCCATAACTCACTTTCAAAAGCGATGTCGCTTCTCTTGAAATGCGGTGTATCGACATTGGCAATATTATCAGCGATTACTTCCTGGCGCAAGAGAGATGCAGACATTGTCCTCTGAAGTATATCCTGTGTTCTCATAAAACCTGAATCTAAGAACATGTTAACATCCTTTTTTTCCTTCTCATACTCGAATACATTGTCGGAATAAAAGAAAAACCCTTAACAGCACCTTATCTTGTTTTTTCGGCAATTTACACCCTCACCCTGACCACCCTTACGGGGGGTAATAAATATTAATAAATTATAATATGTACTTTGAAAGATCCTTGTCCTCGATTATATTCTTCAGTTTAGAGCGCACATATTCGACAGTTATTGGTATTATCTGATTCTTTAAATCCGGAGCCGTAAATGAGACATCCTCAAGCATGAGTTCCATTATGGTATACAATCTCCTGGCACCAATGTTCTCAGTCTGTGAATTAACAAACGTTGCTATCTTTGCAATCTCCTCAATTGCATCAGGTTTGAAATCGAGCTCAACTCCCTCTGTTTGAAGAAGTGCTGAATACTGTTTAATAAGGGCATTCTTTGGCTGAGTAAGAATTTTTTCGAGATCCTCTGTTGAAAGGCTGCTCAGCTCAACTCTAATAGGAAATCGCCCCTGTAGTTCCGGTATGAGATCCGATGGCTTGCTCATATGAAATGCACCTGCAGCAATGAAGAGGATGTGGTGCGTTCTTACTGCGCCATACTTCGTCGTAACTGTAGAGCCCTCAACAATAGGAAGAATGTCCCTCTGAACTCCCTCTCTCGATACATCAGGTCCCTGGGTGCTTCCCTTGGTAGCTATCTTGTCAATCTCATCCAGAAATACAATTCCCATCTGCTCAGCTCTCTCAATTGCAACCTTTACAACCTTATCCATATCAATTAACTTATCTCTCTCTTCTTCCTCGAGTAATTTCCGAGCCTCCTTTACTGATGCCTTCTTTCTCTTTTTCTTTTCAGGAAATATACTGCTGAACATGTTCGACAGGTTTGTATCCATATCCTCCAGACCTGTGCCTGCGAACATTCCGAGTACCTGGGTTTTCGGTTGTTTCACTTCTATTTCGACTACTTTTTCGTCAAGTTCACCCTTTCTTAGCATTTCCCTGAATCGCTCACGTGTCTTTCTCCTCTTTTCTTCTGCACCGATCCCTGTACTTCCACTCCCTGTGCTTGCTGCCGTACCTTTCTTTGGAAAGGAAATAGGTGGAAGCAATATATCCAGAAGACCGTCTTCTGCTCTTTCTTTCGCAATCGTTTCAACTTCCTCACTCATCTCTTTCTTGACATCATTCACCGAAATATTGGTTAAATCTCTTATCATACTCTCAACGTCTCTTCCAACGTACCCCACTTCCGTATATTTGGTGGCTTCAACTTTTATAAAAGGGGCACCGCTGATATTTGAAAGCCTTCTTGCAATTTCCGTCTTACCCACTCCTGTTGGGCCGATCATAATAATGTTTTTCGGCGCTACTTCATCTCTTAATTCTTCAGGCAGGTTTTTTCTCCTGTACCGGTTACGCAGGGCAATTGCAACTGATTTTTTTGCTTTTTCCTGTCCTATTATATACATATCAAGTTCCGCAACAATCTGAGCAGGAGTCAGTTCGTCTTCTGATCTTCCCATGATATCTCCTCTACAATAATATTCTCATTTGTATAGATACATATTGAGGCAGCAATCTTCAAAGACTCTGTTACCACGTCTTTCGTTGACATGTTTACACCGGACCGTAAAAACGCCTTCGCTGCTGCTGATGCATACGGACCACCGGAACCGATCGCAAGGATCCCATCTTTCTCCGGCTTGATCACATCTCCTGTTCCTGAAATAAGAAACATATTCGTCCGGTCTGCTACAATCAACAGTGCTTCGAGTCTTCTCAACACCTTGTCGAGCCTCCATTCCTTTGCCAGTTCGACCGCCGCCCGTGCCAGATCACCGCTGTATTCACTCAGTTTCCCCTCAAATTTTTCAAAAAGTGCAAAAGCATCTGCAGTTGCACCGGCAAAACCGGCAAGAACCTTTCCTTCAAACATTCTCCTCACTTTTATGGCATCACCTTTCATAATAGCCTTTTCCATCGTCACCTGGCCATCACCGCCCATTGCCACGCTGTCTTTCCCCAATAGAGCAAGAACTGTGGTTCCTTTAAACATATAACCTCCTATTTTGCATGAGGATGGTACCTGTTGTATGATGTCTTTAACCTCTCTCGTGTAACATGTGTATAAACCTGTGTCGTTTTCAGGCTTACATGCCCT
>Ga0114925_10000161_pt1 | contig 25723 bp, 20 predicted proteins | sample SumtaG_2_FD_87287 | JGI IMG/M metagenome (GOLD analysis project Ga0114925, IMG submission 87287) | Deep subsurface microbial communities from Indian Ocean to uncover new lineages of life (NeLLi) - Sumatra_00607 metaG | ecosystem: Environmental > Aquatic > Marine > Oceanic > Sediment | place... | reverse complement strand
TGATTACCAAGCTGTGGAACGCGTTCAGATTTGCACATCCGCATTTAGAAAATTTTGAACCAACGGAAACGCCAAAAGATCTCGGCGTGGTCAACGAATGGCTACTCGACACGATCTCCCGCTCATTTGAAAAGTATCAAACCTATTTTGAACAACATGAGTTTAGCCTCGCGCTCGATACCGTAGAAAAATTCTTCTGGGCTGATTTTTGCGATAACTATTTGGAGCTGATTAAAAACCAGTTATTCAATCCGCAGGAATATGAAGCTGATGCGGTCTATGCAACCAAATGGACCTTGTACCAAGTTGGCCTGCGTATTTTGCAACTCTATGCCCCCTACATGCCGTACATCACTGAATCGATTTATCAGCTGCAATACCAAAAGCAAATTGGCGTTCCTTCTATCCATCAAACGAAGTTTCGTAAAATCCAAAAGCCATACAGCTTTGAGTCAGCTCAAACGATTATGCCTCATATTATTGCGATAATCACGAATGTTCGTAAATTAAAAACAGAGCATCAGCTGTCACTTAAAACACCACTTTCCAATTTGGTTATTGCAGGATCAGCTGACATGCTCGATACAATTAAACCGCACGAACAACTTATTAAGGGGATCACACAGGCAGAAAAAATATCCTACTCGGATCAAGAGGTAGGGGTACAAAAACTGGAGGGTTCTGCGGATCAGTGGATTGCTCACGTTGGATTGGAAAAGCAATGATTACCATACTCAATAATCAAAAAGTTGCCGTTAACAAGGAGCAGCTCAAAAAAGATGCCCAGCGCATTCTTGAATATCTGGAATACTCAGATTTTGATTTAGGGATCATGCTCGCTGATAATCAAACCATCCATGAGTACAACAAAAAACATCGGGATAAGGATAAACCAACCGATATTCTCTCATTCCCCTTTCATGACAAGCTCAAGGCAGGAGAGCGCATTGTGGCGCAAACGGATGAGCAGAAGAATCTGGGGGATATCATCATATCTCCTGAGTATATTCAAGAGGATCTGCCCAACTGGGGACAATCATTTGACGAGCGCATGCGAGTACTTTTGGTGCACGGCATCTGCCATCTGCTTGGGTATGATCACATCAAGGATGAGGATTATGAGCTAATGCAAAAGAAGGAAGATGAATTGCTCAACCTTCTTCAATCATCGTAACTTCAATACCTCACCCTTACGGAATGCCAAAATAAGCAGCCCGATCAGATTTGGTATCGCAACGATCATCACCAGCGTATCCATGATCGTCCACAAGAGACGCATCGGCATGATCGCACCCACAAAAATAAAGCCAACTATGACCACCATGTAACAACGCACAAGGAGCTTGTTATCTTTAACGAGAACGCCAAAGCTTTGCACTCCATTAAAACTGTTTCCCATCACCGTGGTGAGCACAAAGAGACTAACACTGATTAGCAATACATACTGGCCAATGCCGGGAGCATTCAGCTTGAACACTTCATAAAGCAACGTGCTCCGAAAAGCACCTATCTGCCAAATACCGGTCATGAGCACAAGCAACCCCGAGAGAGAAGATAGAAACGCATCCGCGAGCACCGATCCCATTGCAAGCACTCCCTGATCGGATGGAATTTTTGTGTCTGCCAATGCGTGAGGAATCGATGAGGTTCCGATTCCCGCTTCCGAAACAAAAATTCCACGAAATACACCTTCTCGAATTGCCCGAAACACCGACGCACCAAAAAAACCCCCTACTGCTGCAGCTGGCGTGAACGCGGACTCAAACATCTGTTTGATCGCAGCGATCATTGCCCCTGGATTGCGAGCTAAAATAGAGAAGGCAAAGAGCACATATAACACAAACATAATAGGCACCAATCGGCTTGCAATTTCACCCACTCGACGCGCTCCCCCACTCAATGCAATCAAAACAAAAAATGCCAATGAAAGCCCCACCATCCAATGGGAAATCCCCTCAAGCGCCAAAATATTAGCGAGCGTATTTGACTGCGCGCCCGACCAACTAACGAGCACAATGATAATAAGATACCCATACCAGTTTGATAATGCACTGCTGACTGATTTCAAATATTGGATCGGGCCACCAAGAATAAATCCGTTAGGGAGTGCTTCGCGCGTGGCCAGCGCAAAGGTAACTTCCGTATATTTGGTCACCGACCCGAAAAACATATAAAATAAAAGCCAAAACATCGCTCCGGGACCCCCTACCATAATCGCCAGTGAGGGGGTTACCACATTCCCCATCCCAATCGTAGTAGCCATAGCAGTGAAAAGCGCATGGAACGGATTAATCGTATCTTTCTTATCATCTTGCGATTCTGATACTCCTTTAGTGATCAACCGGAAAAATCGTGGCCAAGCGCGCAGCTGCACAAAGCCGGTTTTGATCGTGAGAATAATACTGACCCCAAAAAAGAGCAGTACGGCCGGATAATCGAGAACATTATTATTCAACCAACTAAAAAAATCATTCGCCGACATCATTATATTCCTTTAAACCATACTGTATTAGAGAGCAAACAGCGTACGATACGTTACGGCTGCTTTGATAAAAACGATAACGCTTGCCGCATTATCTGATCGAATTCAACGCCCGATCCTGAATTATTATTACGCACAAAATTCACTGCTTGTGTTATCTCAGTTCGTGAATAACTCAATGCCGACAATGCCTCCATCACCGTATTCCAGTGCGTATGATCACCCGATCCTTCAAGAGACACACCCGACTGCAACAGCTTATTTACCTTGTGTTTCAGATGAACAATCATCTGCTCTGCCTTTTTAGCCCCAATGCCATTCACCTTACTGAGCAGTTTTTCATTACCCGCATAGACCGCTTCGAGAAAGCTTTGCGCACCAAGGCCAGCAAGCACGGCAAGCCCAATGCGAGGCCCCAAACCAGAGCAGCTTATAATCAAAAGAAACACCGTTTTATCAAGTTCCTTCTGAAAACCATAGAGAGACGGCCCTTGCTCCTGATTCCAATGAAGATACAGATACACCGTTTGCTTTTGACCCACCTTGAATAGTGTCTCATCAGGAACCACAACATCGAGAGCTATAGGGTCCGCAAGCAGGGTAATCGCCTGTTTTCTGCTTGATTGGACCAGTCCCGTAAGGGCATATATCATGGAATTTTCCTCATTGTTGGGGCCGCAAATATGGTTACAATGTACCTGAAAAACAGGCTGGTTGGCAAGCGGCCTATAATCGGGGCTTTCTTTCACTATTTATTGACAAAAGATCCCCCCATGATAGAGTAATTTCTACCTTATTTGGCATGATTTTGCGGAAATAGCTCAGTTGGTAGAGCGTTGCCTTGCCAAGGCAAAGGTCGCGGGTTCGAATCCCGTTTTCCGCTCCAGTCTTCGCTTATCCGGATCTACCGACTCGGTAAGCTACGCCTGGCGCAGCCAGCCTATGCGGATTCAGACTAAATTGATTAACGGGTCTCAGTCTGCACCCTATGGAGATGCCAAATTACATTAAGATAGTTCGATATTATGTGAGGATTAGAAAATTATGAAATCTATCGTGGAAGAAGCTTCATCGATTGGCAAAGCAATCGAACAAGCATGGATTCGAGCCGGAAGCCCAGCTGATTTTTCAGTGAAAATATTTGAAGAATCTCGAAGAAATATGTTCGGGCTCACCACACAATCAGCAAAGATTGGTCTGTTTTTTGACGGAAAAGTAGGAGTAACCGCAACTCCGCAGCCAGCCAGAGAAAAACGACATGCTGCTCCCAAAAGGGAACCGCGTCCATCACAGCCAGCCACCACATCTCCTAAACCAAAAAGAGTCGCGTGGCCAACAGATATGGTTGATTTCGCCAAGGGGTGGATACAACAAACACTCAATATTATGGGTCTGCCAAATATGCAGTTTTCTGTAACGGTTTCAGGAAATCTTGCAAAGATTAAATTTGACAGCTATGTCACCGGCAAAGAATCAACTGACAGAATGCTTTTCAGCAGCTTTGCCCATTTGATGATGACCTCGTTACGACAAAAATATAAAAAATCACTTCACCATATGAAGGTGGTGCTTATCAGCAACTAACGAAACAACATTCATGGGGGGAAACATGTTGTTAAGTCGGGATGAAGCTACTATTATCGCTCAGTGCACACCAAAGGGATCCGGCGCTCTTGCGCTTCTTCGCCTTTCAGGCATTAATACCCTTGATATTGCAGATAAAATGAGCACTCTTGCATCAGGTAAAAAATTAATCGACGTGCCCACGCACACCATCCAGTATGGCTCTGTAGTAGATCAGAAGGGGACAGCCATCGATCAGGTTCTTTTTCTAGTGATGCATGGCCCCAAAACATTTACCGGACAAGACACCGTTGAGATCAGCTGCCACAATAATCCATTTATTATAGAAGCTATTACCGCAGCAGCACTCAAATCAGGAGCTCGGCTTGCACAAGAGGGTGAATTCACCAAACGAGCGGTTCTAAACAAAAAAATGGATCTCATCCAGGCTGAAGCGATCAATGATCTCATTCATGCCAACAATCAACAAACACTAAAGCAATCACTCGCACAGCTTAACGGAACCCTATCAGCATGGATTCACCAGATAGAAAAACAACTTATCAAAGCAATCGCTCTATCAGAAGCAAGTTTTGAATTTATTGATGAAGAAGATATGGCGTTCGGAACCCAAATAGAAAAAATTCTTGCCGGTATCATGGACGATATAGAAAAGATCAAAGAATCATTTGATCAGCAAAATCAAATACGGAACGGGATCCGTATTGCACTGCTCGGATCGGTTAATGCAGGTAAATCATCCTTATTTAATGCATTGCTTGGCAAAGATCGTGCAATCGTTACTGAACAACCAGGAACCACACGAGATGTGATTGAATCGGGCCTGTATCGAAACGGAACCTACTTAACCATGGTGGACACAGCCGGCCTGCGTCAAACGGAGGACAAAATTGAAAAAGAAGGGATTAAGCGATCCGAACAAGAAGCGCAGAAGGCAGACATTATTCTGCTGATAATAGACGGATCACGCGAAAACAGCAAAGAAGAACAGGCAATCTATCACGAACTCCATACTACTCATCGCCACAAAACGATCGTCATTAAAAATAAAGCGGATATAGCGAAAGATGTGGATATAGTTCCTGACGCAATCAATGCGTCATACAAGCAACCAAAGAGTATTGAGACAATTAATCATGCGATTGAGCGTACGATTAATCGTCTATTTACCACCGTCGCATCACCACTTCTTCTCAATCAGCGCCAATTTAATCTACTATTGCAGCTAGAACAAAAGCTGATAGAGATATCCCCCCTCTTGAAAGGAACAATTCAATATGAGCTCCTTTCATACCATCTAAGCGATGCCGTTGCTCATATTGCCGAACTTACCGGAAAAACTATTAGTGAAGAAAGTATGGATGCAGTGTTTCGAGAATTTTGTGTGGGGAAATAGGAAAAGGGATCAATTATGAAAAAAGTATCTGCTATCGTAATCTTTATATTTTTCTGTTCGGGACTTGCTCTTGTATATCTAGTGCCTGAACGAAATCTCTCTGAAGGATCACCATACAACCTCACGACTCACAACAAGGATAAAAAGAAAATATTGATTTTCTCAAGCAGAGGAGGTGGGGGACATATTTCCGCTACCAACGCAATAACTGAATATTTGGAACCGGAATTTTGCGTAGGAAGCACCTTTGTTTTTTCCAACCTGCTACAATCGATTGATCTTACCAGTAAATTTCGACTAGATAAGAAAACCTCTGTTGACTCCTACAACGAATTCATGCGAAAGAGCTGGCATCGCATGGCAAATTTTGTCGCTCGAGTAGGTTCCTGGTATTTTCTACTCAGAAAGCAAACAATCAATAAGCTCCTTGAAAAATATATTACTACACACAGACCAGACCTGATCATCTCGGTGGCACCGATCGTCAATAATAATCTTCTAAAAGTAGCTCAAAAACTAGACATTCCTTTCCTGATAATACCCACCGATTTAGATGGAAGCAATGCAACACTTGGTATAAAAAAACCTCACTACAACAACTTTCGTCTTGGCCTTGCCTATGATGATCCATCGATTCTCAAAAAAATAGCCGGGGCTGCCATCGACAAAAAATATATCTCTTACGTCGGTTTTCCTGTAAAGAAATCCCTCTTTGCTCCAAAAAATCAGCGGACTACCAAGAAGGTCTTTGGTATCCCTGAAAATAAACCGGTCATTTTGCTTATGATGGGATCACAAGGGTCTGGACAGCTATATGCATTTAGCAAGCAAATTGCAAAGATAAAGATTCCCGCCCACCTAGTGATCATACTTGGTAAAAGTAACCACTTAACGAGACAGCTGCACAAAGTCTGGTTCCCTAAGCATATTTCTCACACTATTCTTGGATTTACCAATCGCATACCAGAGCTCATGAGTGTGGCAGATCTTCTGGTTACCAAATCAGGAGGGGTCACCGTCAATGAGGCTATTTACGGACAAGTTCCCATGCTCCTTGACGGCACTTCAACCGTATTGCGCTGGGAAGAGTTTAATCATGATTTTGTTAAAAATCACGGCCTGGGCAGAGTGGTTAAAAAGAGCTACCGGATCCCACAAATAGTCACAAAAATGCTCAGCAAAGAAGAACAGGGCAGAATGAAAATGAACTTCGCTCTGTTTGATAAGAAAAATCCAGAACACGAAATTAAGCTACTCGTCAAACAAATGCTATCGAGCTAATAAAAAGGGAGAGCTTTGGCTCTCCCTTTTTATTAAAGTCGTTCGTTTCTTCTATTAGCTGTATACCACATGAAGTTCTACACGACGGTTTGGTTCTTGCTCGTCGCGTGATCCATCTTCTACAACGAGATTGGCGCTTCCGTGCGCTTTTACCTTCACGTCTTCTTCACGAATGCCGCTTTCAACTAGCTGTTCTGCTACATGTTGTGCTCGTTTTGCTGAAATTTCTTTATTGTATTCTTCAGATCCAGCTGATTTGCATGCATATCCATCTACTACCACCGTTGCTTCAAATCCATCTGCTTGTGCTTCAGCAAGGAGTTGCTTTGCTTTATCAGCGCTTGATCGTACCTTATCAGCTTCATTCCCTTGGACATCTGCACTGTCAAAGGCAAAATACACTGGATCAAGGCTGCTATCATCATCTTCATTAGCCCATGCAAACTCTTCTTTTCGCATTGTTTCATCATCGGCATCAGCGAGGTCAAATTCTCCTAGCTCATTGAAGAAACTTTCCATATCAGCATCGGCCAACTCAAACTCATCTGGAGCTCTATCAGGGGCCATTTGGGCCACTTTTTTGGATTTTTTTGGCTGAGAAGCTTTTTTGTCTTTCTTCTGCCAACAGCTAGGAAGGCTGAGCAGTAAGACTATTAGGAGCAGAGATCCCTTTTTGATCATCACATATCCTTTCATTTTTTTTGAATTTTGAACGACCTACTCACTTTATCCCCGAGAACTTATCATAAAATTTTTCATATTGCTACTCATCTGTGCAATTATTCGGTATATTGGTTAGTAAAGGGGTAGTACAAATAGAGATTTTAGGTAAAAAACTGATGAAAAAAATAATAATAAACTCCAATCCATGGCAAACAAGAATTGCCATTACGCTCAATGATACCCTGGAAAATGTCTATTTCTCCACCCATACTCAGGAGATATTAGAGCGTTCATTTTTCAAGGGACTCGTAACCAAGGTGCTGCCTGGCATTCAGACCGCATTTGTGGAAATAGGGCGCGAAAAGGCCGGATTTTTACACATTTCCGAGATAGACCGAGAAATGGCCATCGAGAATATGAGCAAATTCGCTCAGATAGAATTCGATGAAACAAGCCGCAAAAAGTTACGGTATCAAAGGCCGAACATCGCAAAGATCATCAAGGAAGGGGACTCTATACTGGTCCAGGTTAGCAAGGAACCGGTCTATGAAAAGGGAGCCAAGCTCACGACCTGCTTCACGCTACCAGGAAGATTTTTCGTGCTTACCCCCAATATTCCTCGCTTAGGAGTTTCCAAAAAGGTGGAGGATCGTGAGGAACGAAAACGATTGAAGGATATCGTACAAGCTCATCTGCCCGAAGGAATGGGGGGCATCATACGGACAACATCTGAGGGACGAAGCACTCCAGAGATCACTGAGGATATTCGATATCTGATCAAAACCTGGAACAACATTCAAAAGAAGTTTGACGCGGCTCAGCAACAAGAAAAAATTTATGAGGATATCCCTCTCTCTTTACAAGTAGTTCGAGATTATCTGGACGATGACGTTGAAGTAGTTATTATCGACGATAAAAAAAAGCAACTGGAACTCTATACGTTTATTAAAAGTATAGCTCCTGAACATGCGTTCAAGGTGAAACTGTATAATAACCCCACCCCGATTTTTAAAGCATTTGATATAGAGCAGCAAATTGAAACCGCTCTTGAAAAAAAAGTTTCTCTTAGATCTGGAGGATCTCTGGTTATTGAGTCTACCGAAGCAATGACGGTGGTAGACGTAAATACTGGTAAATTTATCGGTAAAGCAAATCTGGAAGATACGATATTCAAAACCAATCTAGAGGCAGCCGAAGAGATTGCACGCCAACTGCGATTGAGAAATATCGGAGGGTTGATTGTGATCGATTTTATCGATATGGCGATCATCAGCAATCGAAGAAAACTGTACAACTTTTTAGAAAAAATATTGCGCGAGCGAGACAAATTCCAATCAGTTGTTCTAAAGGTATCCGAATTCGGTCTCGTGCAAATGACGCGAAAACGGTCAGGTAAAACGTTAATTCAACAATTAATGCAAATTTGCCCAACCTGCAGCGGCCTGGGAGTAATTTCTGCTATACAAACAGATAGTTTTACCATTTTACGCGCAATAGAGTTGGAATTAGAAAAGTTGAAAGGAACAAAAGAGATAGAGATTGGAATCAATCCAATGGTATTTGACTATCTATCTTCGGTGGAATACAACGCCATCTTTTCTCTTGAAAAACTCCACAAGGCAAAGATCACCCTTCACTCAGATCCAAAACTTAAAACCACCCAATACAAAATTGTGAAAAAGTGATACACTCTTGCTATTGCAAAATCAGCAGTTAAACCGTTATATCACCGCATGAAAGGGAATGATGACGCGACCTGTTCCTGCTCCTGTTCTTGAAACCTATCCTGAATATGAAGCAATTATCGGTATCGAAGTTCACGTACAGCTCACCACTAAAAGTAAAATTTTCTGTACATCGCCCCACGTAAGCAAAGAACCTAATACCGATATTTGTACCACATGCGCTGGTTATCCAGGGAGCTTGCCCGTCCTTAATAAGGTTGTAGTTGATTACGCCATTCGTGCAGGCCTTGCAACAAATTGCACTATTTCTCAAGAATCACTCTTTGATCGCAAGCACTACTTTTATCCAGATTTACCCAAAAATTATCAAATAACTCAGCAGTTCAAACCTATTTGTACAAAAGGATATGTACCTATTCGTCTGAGCGATGGCAGTACAAAAAAAATTAATCTTACTCGTATACACATGGAAGAAGATGCCGGTAAAAATATTCACTCCGGAGTCAGCAAAGAGAGTTTTGTGGATCTTAATCGCGCAGGAACTCCTCTTCTTGAGATCGTAAGCGAGCCGGAAATTTCCAACGCACAAGAAGCAAAATCATATCTAAAAACTTTGCGATCAATCGTACAATATTTGGGTATTTGTACCGGTAATATGGAAGAGGGGGCCTTTCGAGCCGACACTAATATTTCGGTTCGTAAACGAGGGGCAACAGTATTTGGCACTCGCGTAGAGCTCAAAAACATCAATTCGTTTAAATTCATCAGCGATGCAATCGAATATGAGCTGAAGCGACAAATAGAGCGTGTCGAAGATGGCAAAACAATACAACAAGAAACGCGTCTATGGGATTCAAAAATTGGTGCAACCTTTGCCATGCGCTCCAAAGAAGAAGCCGCAGACTATCGCTATTTTAATGATCCTGATCTACCAATAGTTAAGGTAGGCAATGAATGGATTGAAGCAGTACGCAAAGAGCTTCCCGAACTTCCCCATGCAAAGTTTGAACGGTTCACCACCAAAGAAGGATTATCAGCATACGAAGCGGATATTTTAGTGGAGGATCTTGATCTGGCCAACTATTTTGATGAAGCACACAAGATCAGCACGAACAAGCAGATTATTAACTGGATTCTTCGTGATCTTCTCGGCTATATCAAAGAAAACAATGTCTCCCTCAAAGAATGTAACGTCACCCCACAAAAATTGGCAACAATCGTTGAGATGCTCGAATCAGGCAAGATAAACAATCATGCCGCCAAAGAGGTATTTACCCTTGTTGCACAAACTGGTGGCGAACCTGCTGATATCGTCAAAGAAAAAGGGCTTGAACAGATCGGTTCTATTGATGAGCTTGATGCAATTGTAAAGCAAATCGTGGATGAAAACCCTGATAGCGTAGCTGCTTATAAACAAGGCAAGGATCGCTTATTTGGCTTCTTTGTCGGACAAGCGATGAAGAAAACGCAAGGCAAGGGGGATCCAAAGATTATTCAAACGTTGCTCAAAAAGCATTTGGCCTAATAACTTCTTTTACTCCATGTACTAACAACTTATTGCCAGTGGTATACCACGTGACCATGAATCTGAGGTGCCGCATAAGCTAAGGCCTGTCGTTGCATTCGTTCACGTTCGAGCTCTCGCTTTTGGTGAATCTTCCATTGCTCAAGCCATGCTGTTTTATCATGATTCTTAATAAATGTTTCATTTGCTCGTACACGATTGAGATCATAACCAACCCGTCTTGATAGAGATTTTAATCGTCTACCCAACTTTGAATATATACCAACCTCATTGATAGCCGCTATAAGCTCTTTCTCAATATCCCTGAGCGTTTCATCATAGGAACGCAATCGTAAAAATGCCTCAACAAGCGGCATATCCTCATACTCACATCCCGAATTCTGCAAAATTCTACTGATGTTGGCATCATTCATCTGCACCCGATATAAAGATTGGTCGACCAACTGCTCATACTGTTTTTGCGCCCATGCATACCGTGACTTTGCTGTCCAGTGAGAGAAAACCCAGGCAGACAATGCACCCATTCCAGCAAACGTTCCTAAACCTGCAAGGAGTGGTGTCTTAGCATTTTCATTAACGGCATATTGAGGTCCGCATGGCAGATTAAATAAGTGCCCCCCTTCAGTCGTAGACTTTCTCAATGGCAAAATCAATTGCCGGTCAAGAAAGTTCTTTACCGCTGGATTTGCTACCGGCAAACAGGCAATATATACACCAGTGCCCGCTGCTAATCCTACTATCGCGGCTCTTGCTACTACCTGTTTTTTGGTAAGTGCTTGTATGGATTGAGCACCGACTATTACTACCGCCAACAAACCTAAGACTTTTTTATTCATAGAAGACTCCTCTGCACATGTTAAAATGTTTAAGCTATCCCCTATTATACTGCAAAAACCCGCAATTTAAAGGGGGAAACTCCCGATAGAGACGTCTCCATTTTTGAGCCCGATAAGCCCTTCATTAGATAAGTTAGCAATAATACGCTGAGCCCTACTGTTATCACAAGCCAATAAGTCGATCAGATCATCGAATCTGATCATTCCTCGGCGGGTCAATAATCGAATAATCTGACCTCGAATCTGCCGATCAGAACCCTCAAATCGGCTCTGTTTAGCGTAATGAGCACTGCTTCTATTAGAAATCTTGAGCTCCCGCTTGAGCATCACCCCATAATCCATCAAAGCATAATACCATTCCCTTGGATTAAAACGATCAACTGTTTGGGCCACAAAAGGCAGGATTTCACGATCATGAACAAGATCTTTTTTTTGAAAAAATGTATATAAAAACACCGTGCGAATATTGGTCTCAATAAACACCGTTGGTGTATTAAAGGCAAACGCACTGATTGATGCTGCCGTTGCTTGCCCAATACCAGGAAATGTGATCAACACCCCTTGATCTACCGGCAACGTACCATCAAACTCCACAACTACTTTTTTGGAAATTTCATGCAGATACTTGCCTCGTCGATTATAACCAAGCCCCTGCCAAACCAATAACACCTCATGCAAGGTTGCTTGCTCCAACGCCGCAAAGGTAGGGAATGCCTGCATCCATTCTTCAAACTTATGAATCACTCTATGCGTTTGCGTCTGCTGCAGCATCAGTTCTGATATAAGTACCCGATAAGGATCTGAAACGTTCCGCCACGCAAAAGAGCGTCCCTGTTTTTTATAAAAATCCCATATCTTTTTCTGAAATAAACTGACCGTATGTTTGCTAAGCTTCATGATCCATGGATTGTTTTTGCATTTTTAAGTTATGGTAGATAAAAGCTTATAGTATAAAGGAAACCTAATGAAACACACAAAAATTTCTATTATCGGAGCGGGAGCGGTTGGCTCCACTATTGCCTATGCGCTCATACTCAAAAATATTGCAGCGGAGATCTGCCTGGTAGATGTAAACGAAATAAAACGTTGTGGTGAGATTTTGGACCTTTCCGACGCTCTTTCTTTTGGCGCCACCGCGCTTATTCACAGCGAAACCGCCAAAAATGCGGGTAAATCCGATATCATAATCATTGCAGCAGGAAAACGACAGGAGCCTGGTCAAGATCGTATCGCACTACTTGACGCCAATAAAAAAATTATCAAATCGATTCTGCAGGAGATACAACCAATCAACAAAGAAAGTATTATCATCATGGTAACCAATCCAGTTGATATCCTTACCCTCTATGCACAAGAACTCGTTAACCATCCACGCTCACAGCTATTTGGCTCAGGAACGTTCTTAGACACACAACGCCTTCGAGGGTTACTTTCTCAAAAAATACATATCGCCGAGCAGTCGATTCATGCCTACATTCTTGGCGAACATGGAGATACACAATTTCCGGCCTGGTCCTGCGCTCGCATTGCCGGTATCCCTCTGCAAGATTTTTCACTCACTGAAAACGACCTTGAAAGAATAGCCCGTGAAACCCGCGATAAGGCATCTGAGATCATTAAATGTAAGGGAGCAACTTTCTACGGCATTGCAACCTGTGTGGCTGCATTATGTAGGACAATAATCTTTGATCAGAAACGAGTAACTCCCGTTTCTTGTTACTTAGAACAGTATGATCTTTGCATGAGCGTTCCCGTAGTTCTCGGGAAAAATGGAGTAGATAGTATCCTACAACTCCCTCTTAATAAAAGGGAAAAAGAACAGCTTAACCAATCAGCAGAAGCTATTAGAAAATATATTGCATCCTAACACTACAAACTCTGTGTATCACCCACGCGCCCCACTCGCAGGGTAATCAATTTGCTCTTGAGTACTTTCTTAGCAGCATCAGTCATATCTACCAAAGAGATACTATCCAATTTTGCAGCACGTTGATCAAAGTAGTTGATAGGTAGTTTATAGCGATCCAAAAACAAAAGAGCGTTTGCAATATTGTAATTTGATGCAAAATTATCAACCTGCGCATTAACGATTGCTCGACGGGCTTCGTCAAATTCATTCTGATTAATCATGTCCGCTGCTGTTTCGATCGTATGTTTGATCGCCTTTTCTGCCTCTTTTAATCGATCAAGAGAAACAATCGTTTGCACTAAAAACATTCCTGGTTGCTCATCAGCTCCCGCAATCAACGAACCACCTATCGTATAAAACAGTCCCGACTGCTCACGAAGCTGAAATAGCCGAGATGCCATAGAGCCCAACGCGCCACCACTAAATATTTGATCGAATAATAACAATTTATCATAATCAGGATGTGTTCTTTCAACTGAGAGCCCCGCAAAACGCAACACCACTTGATCACGATTTATAGGAAAATTAATCTCATCTTTTTCAGGTTGCTTGATAGATGGGAATACAACCTCTTTGATAGGAGGCCCCTGCCATGCACCAATCGTTTTTTCTAACAACGCTTCATTGTCACCATCCTTTATATCTCCCACAACAGCCAGTCGTGCTCCTTGAGGAGAAATATACGTTTGGTAATAATCCATCAGATCTTTTTGGTTTATTTTTTTGATTGATTCAATAGTACCAAGACTGGTCTTGCTATACGGATGTCCTTTATATATCTCTTCTTTAGTGAGCTGTCCTGCAAAATATTGTGGGTCATCCCAAAAATTCCGCAATCGCGCAAGAAGCTGCGTTCGAACCTTTTCTATCTCATCTTTATTGAATGTGGCATTCGTTAAAAATTCCTGAAGAATGGATAGACCAAACTCAAAATCATCCCGCAACATACTCAAGGCAATACCACCCGGATAGGTGGCAATACTCATCCCTCTTGATTCGATTGCATCAATCAATTCATCGGCCGTGTAGTTTTTCGTTCCCTCAAGAAGCATTTTGCTTACAAACAATGAAAGACCAAGTTTGTGTGATGGATCAAAATAATGCTTTGCCTTCAAATCGAGAAGCAGATCTATTTTAGGCGTATTGTCATTATAATAAGAGAGAACCTTCACCCCATTCCCCAGTTCCATAGCTGCTGCTTTAGGGTAGTCAAACCGCTCAGGATCTTTTACGGCTACTGTTTTTGCGTATACCGGTTGCTCCACCGGCTCTTTACGATCACGAGCAGCTAGAATGCGATTATCCTCTTCATCCGATTCTTTCTGTAGCTTCGCCCACGCCTCCCTTTCCTGATCCGGCAACGGAAGCACAAAACCCTTATGCATCACCGAAGGGCGTAGATAGGTGACCACCATATCATGCATCTCTTTTTTCAGCTGATCTCTTGGTTTACTAAGATAATTAAAAAGATAGTTTTCATCACCAGTAGCCAAATAAAATTTTCCAATCTCATATGCCTGATTTTCAAAATTTTCCATCAAGGAATAGATGGACATTTCTGTTTTTTTGATCGCTCTCGTGAGCTCCGTATCGGTAATACCCTCTTTTTTAACCAGTTCAATTTCATCAGAAATACTTTGTTCTATAGCTGGAATATCCCGCTCACTTCTCGGTTCAGCCATTACAAAGAATAGACCATAATCAAACAGCTCTTCACTACTTGCAGATACCGATGTAGCAATTTTTTGTTCGTTGACCAACTTGCGATATAAACGGGACCCTTTGCCGCTCCCTAAAATACGAGCAAGAAGCTCAAGGGTACTATCTTGCTTAGAGCGAATGCCCGGCACCACAAAGGTAAAGAGCACGATTGGCTGTTTCACATCCCGATAGAGCGTTACAGACTTTGATACAATATCCTGATTATAGTAATGATCCCGTTTTTTGTAGGTGGAATCTGCCGCAATAGAACCAAATTTTTCTTCTGCCAACGCAAACACTTCTTGCGAATCAACGTCACCAACTACTACCAATGTTGCATTGTTGGGCAGATAATGTTTCTTATAAAATTTCTGAAGATTTTTACTCGTTACCGTCCACAAATCCTGCTTATACCCAATAATCGGATGATGATACGGGTGATCGGGAAAAATCATACCAATCATTTCATCCACTAAGCTTCTATCATAGTGATCTCGGTACATTTTCAACTCTTGAATCACTGCCTTCATCTCGGAGTTGAGCATATAATCCTTAAAAGTACAGTTCGTCATACAATCAGCCATAATATTGAATGACTCTTTCCAATGCTGCGTAGGAAAATTAAAGAGATAGCCCGTGTAGTCGTAAGAGGTAAACGCATTACAAGAACCTGAAAGCATATGGGTAACAAAATTAATATCTGATTCAGACAATTTTTTCGTTCCCTTGAAAATCATATGCTCAATAAGATGAGCAATACCTCGCTCTTTATCCATTTCATCTTTAGAACCAACGTTGTACCAAAGCTGAACGGAAACTTTTGGAACCGTATGAATAGGACGAACCAAAATAGTCATCCCATTACTAAGAACATGTTTTGAAACAGTGCCTATATTAAGCGTGTCATTATACTGCGTATTCATTGCGCCAAGATCCTGTACTATACAAAAAAACGATATAAAAAATAAAAATAAACCACACACAACTCACCCCTTCATCTCCTTAAAAGGACAAACCTACTCTCACACTATGAAAAGAAAAATAAATCATACTGCCTATTTTCCTTTATATTCCAGCAAAAACTCATACACTGAATATTAGGATAGTCTATCAACTAATACAAGTTAGCCAACCATGATTCAACAAAAAATAGCAATGCCTACATTCCAAAGAATTCCCATCATCCTATTACCTCTCATCGCCCTGATTGGCACTATCGCAAGTTTCCACCTCCTAATAAGCTATGATTTTTCCTACCTCATCATAGCTATTCTTTATAGCCTACTCATTGCATTGATAGGGATACCAGCATACTACATACCCACCATTCGCACTATTGCAGCTCTCATGCTTATTACCATTCTATGCGGTTTATTCCGAAGCGCCTCTCTATATCACTCCTACCACTCATTTCCCTTTTCAAACGAACCCGCCACGATACAAGGCACCGTGCTGAACAAGGTAAAAACAGATCAGCCCCATATGAGCCAATACATCGTAATAGCACTTACTTCTGTACACAGAGAAACATCCTCCCTTAAAACAAACCATCTGATTCGGATATATGTTGCCATTGCTCCCGATCTAGAAGTGGGGGACAGGATAAAAATAGACAATATACCGATTAAAAAACCAAACAATGATAACTTTTGGCGATATCTCATTAAAGAGGGAACTCTCACCACCATATTCACCAAAAAATTGGAATGTACCCTTTTGTATCGCCCCACCTATTCAGTCCGTAGATGGTTTTTTACGTATAAGAATAACCTATTATCCAGCTTCCAAAGCCAGCTATCACCCGCCACCTTTCATCTATTTGCCTCTCTATTTCTCGGAGTAAAAAATAAAAAAGCACTCGAAACAGTTAATCGGCAGTTTAAATATTGGGGAATATTGCACTACTTAGCACGATCAGGACTCCATCTTGCGGTAGTTATTGCGATCTATGAAGCAGTTCTTCGTTTTATTCCACTCCCTTTTATAGCCCAACACCTTCTTTTGCTCCTGCTGGGAATTTTATATTACCTTTTAAGCTGGTCGAGCATATCGTTTATACGAGCATTTATCATGTTCCTCTACTATAAACTGTCTGCCCTCGCTCAGATACCCACCCACTTTCTTCATATCCTCCTTGCCACCTGTTATATCATCCTACTGACTAACCCCATGCACCTCTTTTTTCTTGATTTCCAGCTCAGCTTTTGCCTTACCTTTGCCCTCGGTTGGTTAAATCTATACAAGACAGATCAAATTACCCCAAATTCGGTAAAGTATTGATTATAAGGCCATTGATCCCGTAGGATAAGTCTTGATCTCATACATTGAACTTGAATAAGGGGGAGTTATGAATAGTAAGCGTTATGCGATCTTTTTACTCATCACATTAGGATTTCTACAAACCAAAGCCTCTACAGGCGCTCAAACCTTTGAGCAACAATTTTTCCACACCAATCAGATGCCATTCCCGCTTCCCGATATTTATCCAACAGATCCTATCCATCTTGAAATAGCACCAACAGAAGAAATCACTCGAGCCACCATCAAAAAGCCATGGACCTTCATGGTCTATATCGCGGCCGATAATGATCTACGAGCATTTGCAGCAAACAATATAAAACAGATGGCCAGTGTTGGATCGAATAAAAACATAAATATTGTAATCCATTTAGATATCCGCCTAAACGGCAACAAAAAAATGACCCGTCGCTACTACGTCGAAAAAAACAAAATTACCCCAATAGATCCACACGCACAGAATCAGCATATGGATAGTGGCAACCCCCAAACACTCGTCTCTTTCTGTGAATCTGCCACAAGACAGTATCCCGCACAAAACTATGCCCTCATCCTTTGGAATCATGGAACGGGCATAATTGACCCTCGACATTATAAAATTATCAACCCAACCGATCTATTCATGTTTAATCCACAAACCAATAAGATCGAACTTGATCGCTCTGTGGGATACCTCGACCTTCTCTCCTACAAAGACCTAGACCTGAGAGGAGTTTGCATGGATGGAACAACCGGAAACTATCTTACTAATCAAAAAATGGAATCCGCCCTCCATGAGATTTGCACCCGAATCCTAGGACACAAAAAATTAAACATTCTCGGATTTGACGCCTGCTTAATGTCTATGCTCGAGGTAGCAGACATTGCCAAAGAATATGCAGACGTTTTGGTTGGCTCTCAAGAAGTTGAGCTCGGGACAGGATGGAACTATGCCCGAGTATTACAACCATTCACCTCAAAAAATCTCAGCTGTACCGCATTCGCCCAACATATCGTTCACGCCTACCGCGATTCCTACGATCAAATAACGAATGATTTTACCCAATCGGCAATCAATCTCTCCCGTATCGATCAGATAGAACAAAATATAAGCGAAGTTGCACGCATTCTTGTTGAATGTCTAACGCACCAAAAGAACAATTCAGTAAAAAACACTATTAAACAGTGCCGGAATCGAAGAAATTGTACCAGTTTCGACGAACCAAGCTATATTGATATCCATCATTTTTACACAAATCTGCGTGAAAACATTAATAAATTCATCTTCAACGACCAAAACAAGCGATCACTCATACAGGATTTAAATCGCACGTTGGTACAAGGTGACAAACTACTCAGATCGTCCGTCATACAAAATGTTGCAGGGAAAAACCTAAAAATGGCCGGGGGGCTCTCGATCTATTTCCCAGAAACCCGCATCCATGAGTCATATCTGAAAACAAACTTTGCAAAAAAGACCGCATGGCTTTCTTTCATATCTCGTTACCTACGATAAAAAAGCAACAGATTCGTCATTCTAAAAAATTACAAGTATAGTAAAGGCAAATTTCAATCTTGCCACCAAAAAGCAACAAGGAATATCATGAATGCAACAACTCACAAACAACACCTGCTCAATATGCTCTACGAACCTTATAAGAAATGCAAAGGCTGCCACTTTAAGATGCCCCTCGCCACACAGATCGTATTTGGCGAAGGTAACCCAGACACAAAAATACTATTTATAGGAGAGGCTCCAGGCAGAGAAGAAGACCTACAAGGAAAACCTTTTGTGGGACGCTCAGGAAAACTCCTCACCCGAATCCTTGAATCAGCAAAAGCACCAAGAGAAACCATCTTTATCACCAATGTAGTCAAATGCCGCCCCCCAAACAATCGGCGGCCTCTTCCAGCAGAAATCGCTGCCAACAAACCACTTTTAATGGGGCAAATTAAAATTATTAACCCCCAAATCATATGCACCCTTGGCTCTTCTGCCTTTGAGGCACTGATCGGCCGTCCGGTCAAAATAACCAAAGAACGAGGCAAGCCCTTCCCCTGGAACGGTATCACGGTGTTACCCACCTATCACCCAGCCTATATCCTTAGAAACCCTAAAGAACTCGAAACTCTGGTCCGCGATATCAATACCGCTCTCAACCTATCATTCAAATAGAAAAGTTAGTGGTGGATAAGTGGTGGATAACTTGGTGGATAAGTGGTGGATAACTTTGAGTACAATTCTCAATATGCCCCGCTATTCAGCCTATCGGAAGAAAATATCTCCAAACTATCGATCTGGACGCAAAATCAAAAAAGTAGTCAAAAACTTATCCACCACTTATCCACCACTTATCCACCACTTATCCACCACTCTTTGAAAAATTGATTTATCGATCTGGTCGGCCGATTGGGCCATTTACCCCCCGAGTTATCCACCACCAAGGGGCTAGACTACTATTACTATATAATAATATATATATATATAATAATAATAGGCCGGGTGGTGGATAACCTACTCGACCGATACCCGACACCCAGGTTTTAGGTTGCAGATTTTTTTTGTTTATATTAAGCTAGAAAGCATTAGTTGAGCATTATAGCTCCCTTACCGTTCCCTTTTGTAATCAACTTCAGCTAAAACGAAGGACACCGTGAATCTTTTTGATGTTATAGAAGAGCTCGTTATTGAACGAGGACTCGATCGCGAAACACTTAACTCTATTATTTGTGAGGGTATGTTAGCTGCGTACAATCGCAAGTACCCAGAGTTACCCCTTAAGGTTGAATATGATGGTGAAAGCGGAACAACCAATATTTTGATAGAAAAAGAGGTTGCTACTTCCGTTCAAGATGCAGATCTTGAGATAGGTCTTAAAAAAGCCCGAAATATTAATAAGAAACTTAACGTTGGCGATAAAGTGTGGGTTCCCTTTGATGGAACCATAGGGCGTATTGAAATTTTAAAAGCTCGTCAGGTAATTGCAAATCAGATCAGAAAAGTTGAAGCATCTCTCATATACGACGAGTTTAAAGACAAGCAAGGTGAGATCATTCATGGCGTGATACATAAGTGTGAGCGTGGTGGTACGATTGTTAAATTTGATGACACGATGGCATTGCTGCCAAAATCGCTGACACCGGCGGGCGATAAATCAATTGTGGGTTACCCTATCCGGGCATTGCTAAAAGAGGTTCTAGAGGAACCTCGTAATGATTATCAGTTGATTCTCGATCGCTCCTCTGAAGAATTTTTGCGTAGATTGTTTGAATTGGAGATTCCTGAGATATTTGAAAAGCTTGTTGAGATCAAGAGCATTGTTCGTGCTCCGGGGTATAAGGCAAAAATTGTTGTTGCTTCCAATGATTCAAACATTGATCCTGTTGGTACCTGTGTTGGGGTTGGGGGTAGTAGAATTAAACCTATTTTAAAGGAGCTTGGCACTGAGAAAATCGATGTGATTCCGTGGACAGAATCCAAGGAAGCATTGGTAAAGCAATCTCTTAAGCCTGCTCAAATTGATCGAGTTGAGTTGGTTGATGATACTTCGGCTAATGTGTGGCTTAATGAGGATCAACGGGCACTGGCCATTGGTAAAATGGGTCAAAATATATCGCTGGCTTCTCGGTTGACTGGTTTAAATATTCAGCTAATGCAAAAAGATGTATCCGATTTGAGTGAATTGGAAGGGATGATTGAAGAGAAGCTCGAAGTGGAAGAATAGTTTTTTATAGAGAAGATGGTACTGTAGTGTAATTAGGTAAGAAAGAAATATGCGCGTATATGAACTTTCAAAAAAGTTGGGTGTGCCGGCTAAAAAATTACTAGAAGTGCTTCGTCAAGAAGGCATACAGGTGAAAAGTCATATGTCTGCTATTGATGATGCCGCCGTTGTGCTACTACAAAACAAATTTGGCGCCCAAAAGAAATCTGAACCGAAAGCGCCAGAGCAAAAGAGTAAAGGCCTCATGCAAACACAAACGCAACAGTCTGAACAAGCAAAGAAATCTCGGCCAACTAGTAAGTCGACTTATAAATCCTTACCATCAGTTTCTGGCAGTATTCCTGCGCCCTCAAAGGAAGCTTCTCCTTCTTTAGTAAACGAAATTGTTTTGGAACCGATGACTGTTTCAGATGCAGCTCAAAGGATGGGTGTTGCAGTGAATGATGTTATTGTAACGATAATGGGCTGGCGTATTATTGCTGCAAAGAATCAACTTATTTCTAAAGATACTGTTGCAAAGCTTGCAGAGCATTATGGGGTTGAGGTAGTGAAGTCGCGAGAGGTGGGTAAGGAAGAGCTTACGCCGCTTGTGGTAGAAACGACCGGTACGTTAGAAAAACGGCTTCCGGTGATTGTAGTGCTTGGTCATGTTGATCATGGCAAAACAACGCTGCTTGATTTTATCCGTAAAACAAGAGTTGTGGCCAAGGAAAAGGGTGGTATAACGCAGCATTTAGGTGCATACGAAGCAACCACCGACCACGGGAATCTTGTCTTTCTTGATACCCCAGGACATGAAGCGTTTCCTAAAATGCGACAGCGTGGGGTGCGCGTTGCTGACATCGGTGTGTTGGTTATAGCTGCCGATGATGGTATTATGCCGCAAACCGTTGAAGCTATGAAACATCTAAAAACAATGGGGATCCCTATTGTTGTTGCGATTAACAAAATTGATAAAGCCGATTCCGTTCGTATTGAAACGGTAAAGCGACAACTTGCTGAGCACGATTTGCTTCCGGAAGAGTGGGGAGGTCAAACTATTTGTATTCCTATTTCAGCGCTCGATGGTACCGGGGTTAACCAGCTTCTTGAAATGATTGCGTTGCAGGCTGAGTTACTGGAGCTGCGTGCGGGCCGTACGGGCAATGCGCGTGGTTTTGTGTTGGAATCAAAGTTGGAGCGAGGCAGAGGGTCGGTTGCCACTTTAATCTTCCAACATGGTATTTTGCGTGTTGGTGATCATTTTGTCTGTGGCAAAACCGGAGGAAAAGTAAGTTCTATCAAGGATTCGTTTGGAAAAACTATCCAAGAGGCAGGCCCATCAATTCCTGTTTTAGTTGCCGGATTTAGTGAGCTACCTGAAGTTGGAGATTTATTGCGGGTTGTTTCCAAAGATGAGTTTAAGCGGGATAAACAACAACAGAGGACCCATGTTTCTTTTGCTTCGCAAGCAACCTCAGAAGATACCATTAATATAATTATTAAGACTGATGCCAACTCATCAAAAGAGGCGGTAACTGACGCGATTAATAAACTGACTAAGAAATCAGATATTGGCTTTGGTATTGTGTATGCGGGTGTAGGCAATATTAGTGAAAGTGACATTGAATTAGCCTACAACACGGGTGCCACAATTATAGGGCTTCATGTAAAAGCTGAATCAAATGCGCGATTACTTGCTAAACGACGAGAGGTGAAGATAGATCTTTATACGATTATCTACAAACTCCTTGAGGCTCTCCAGGAACGAGCCGAGAAGGCTAAACCAATAGAAAAGGTGCGAACAAAAATTGGTGAAGCTATAGTGCGTCGTGTATTTGATATCAAGGGAATTGGGGTGATTGCTGGCTCGTATGTACAGGATGGGCGATTCTCCAAAGATGGCTATGTTGTGGGATGGCGTGGCAGACAGAAAATAGGAGAGGGAAAAATCACCAGTTTGCAACGGGAAAAAAAGACCGTGAAAGAGGTCCATGCTGGGTATGAATGTGGGTTTGTAGTAGAAGGTATGACTGATTGGGAAGTGGATGATCGCGTGGAATGCTTCGTGAACCTTCCTAAGTAGTATTAGACGTCCTGTTTTTGGTGAGAGTGGGATAGTGTATGAGCAACATCGCCATTAAAATCATTTTCTCTTTTATTTTTTCCTTTATTATTACGCTGTACCTTGTTCCTTTTTTGTGCTCTCTTGCACGGACGTTACGGTTTGTGGATGTGCCTGATGGGAAGATTAAGCGGCATAGCCAGGAGACTCCCTATTTTGGTGGGGTTGCGATATATTGTGGTTTTTTATGTGGACTGGCATTCACGATGCCGTTTCAAAATCAAATCTTTTTTCTACTGATTGGTACCACTTTATTGCTACTCCTTGGTTTAATTGATGATTTGATCCCCCTGCGGGCATATCAAAAATTTTTTGGGCAGTTCATTGTTGCCCTTTGTTTTTTAAAAGCGGGGTTCTATCTAAAGGAACATATATTTTACAATGTGTGGAATATGCCGCTCTCGCTGCTTTGGATCCTAACGGTTATTAATGCATTTAATTTAGTTGATGTGATGGATGGTTTGGCCACACTGCTTGCGATTGCGGCCACTATAACCTTTGTGGCGATTGCTGCCTACTTGCATCATATGGTAGTGCTTATATTACTTGCGGCATTTTTAGGGCCGCTTTGTGCCTTTTTTCTATACAACCGTCCGACCGCTCGTATCTATTTGGGGGATTCAGGCTCGCTTTTTATAGGAGGATTTTTGGCAACTATCCCCTTTTTATTCGATTGGGGTACATATAATCGTTTGGGATATCTTGCTCCGATTATTATTTTGGCCATTCCCCTACTGGAATGTTTCTCGCTTATTCTTATAAGGACGATAAAAGGGATTCCTTTTTATCGTGGTAGTCTAGATCATTTTTCGAGCTATCTACTTGCTCATGGCTGGCATAAAAAAACTATTCTTTTTTATGTGGGAGCCCTTTCTTTTTATCTTGGTTTGGTTGCATACCTCTTTACTATTGGTTTATTAGTAACAATTCCCACTGTTTTGCTGGGTGTGCTGTTTCTACTTGTATGGATCAGTACGCTTTTATGGGGATAAAACAGTAAAAATGGTGTTGCTTTTGTGTTGTTTTTACAATTTAAACACCATGTTTTTTTGAAAACGCCCATCTATTAGACATTCCTGTGTTGTTGCATTTTTGATGCACATTCTTTTTTTCGTTTTTTGTTTTTCTCGGACCATACTAGGGATGTATTTGACATGACTTTCAAAGTTACTCCTCTTAAATAGGGGGAGGTCTTGATGAAGTATGGTTGAGGCACTGCTTACTGAGAGAGTAATAGATAAGGGCTAGAAGAAATAAGCTTACTGCAATTCCTTCTTAGCTCGAGAGATTAGACCTTATCTATTGCTCTCTTTTCGCCTCAAATTCTTATCTTAAAATCAGCTAATATATACGGTTGTTGCTTATATGAGGTCCCGGATGACTGCCATGTTACGTGCATCATCTTCCAGGGATTCTTTTGGCGTCTCTAGTACTTTGGGGATGTGGGCCAGCTGGCTATCAGTAAATAAGAGTCGAAAGGCGTCCAACCCTATCGCTCCTTTACCAATATGTTCATGTCTATCTGCTCGAGACCCGAGCGCTTTTTTGGAATCATTTATATGGATTGCCTTGAGAAGGTCAAGACCAAGGATGGTATTAAACTGTTCCCAGAAGGCTTTATATGTTTGAGAGGTCCTTAGATCATATCCTGCAGCAAATACGTGGCATGTATCAAGGCAGACCCCTAGGCGCTTTTTATAGTTCGACGCTTGGTAGATTGATGCTATTTGCTCAAGGCGATAGCATAGATTTGTTCCTTGGCCTGCCATGGTCTCAAGCAGGATAGTGGTGTTGCCCGGTGTTGCTTTGAATACCTCATTCAGTTGTTGTGCAACCTGCTGTAATGCCTGTTCTTCGGGGGCGTCTCCTGCCGATCCTGGGTGAAGCACGAGATAGGGGATACCGAGCTGTTCACATCGTTTGAGTTCATCAGCGAGCGCCTCTGTGGATTTTGAGAGCGTTTCGGGGTTGGATGATCCAAGATTGATCAGGTAGGCTGCATGAGCGATTACTGATTGTATATTAGAGGCACTCCATGCCAGCTTGAATGCTTCAATATCTTCTGTGGTCAATGGCTTTGCAAGCCATTGACGGTTACTTTTGGTAAATATCTGGATGGCAGTGCACCCTATTGATTCGCCACGGTGTATGGCTTGATCAGGCCCTCCGGCGATAGAGATGTGGGCACCGAGTAGTAGGGGGGTGCTGGTTTTTGGCATCTGGATACTCCATATATGGGTGGGATACTGTGGTGATTATAGGGTATTTCGGGGACCCCGTCAAAATGCCGCACCTGTTGCAAAATCGTTAAAATTAGGTAGTATTGATATATATGAGCTAGTGACTTTTTACTATTTCTAGGGGGTTTTCGTGGAAAAGCGATCTTTTATTCTAGTAGTTGTCGTTATACTGTTTTCAGTACAGGACATTTCTGCTATGGCCAAAGAAGCTGTGTTAGGATGCATAAACGAAGATGCGGCTACTGACGTTGGACAATTAATCGATAAAGGCCTTGATCTTAACTGTGCGTTTAAAGCTAAGCGAACCATGCTTCA
>Ga0114925_10000160_pt1 | contig 25726 bp, 21 predicted proteins | sample SumtaG_2_FD_87287 | JGI IMG/M metagenome (GOLD analysis project Ga0114925, IMG submission 87287) | Deep subsurface microbial communities from Indian Ocean to uncover new lineages of life (NeLLi) - Sumatra_00607 metaG | ecosystem: Environmental > Aquatic > Marine > Oceanic > Sediment | place... | reverse complement strand
ATGGCTTCTCAACGCTCCAGACATGATAACGTTTCCACTATGAAAAACCAAAAACGTATTGTAGCGTTTCTTTGTCAATTCTTTATTTCTTTCGGCATCGCTCAAAGTTTCAAGATATTCATTAAATGAAATTTTAGTTTCTGTCCAGGTGTAAGTGGAACCAGGTGAAAAATTATCTCCCATATCTAGCTCGTGAACCATAAGTTCTTTATAAGGACACTCTTGACTAGGAAATTTAATATTAACACCAGTGTAACCAAAACTCGTTTCAAGTAATGAGTTATATTCAGTGTTGCTATTGAAAAATCTATCCAGGTTACTTCTATTAACCAAGAATCCCAACGAAAAATCAACATTTGTCATAACTACTTTGAAAGTTACTCTAAGCTTGTCGGAATTAAGAGCTACTAGCGTATGATCTCCTAGATCGAGAATATGTTTCCACAGATGTTTTACGCATTCAACAGCATGTTTATTTGTCTTGACACCTGTCATTTGAAATTTTCCATTTTTTGACAGCTTGAAGTTCACAAATTTATCCATGACTTTCATTACTATTGACACCGCATTTCTAAAAAACTTACCCTTCTTTTTCTTAGCCTTCCTTACAACCCCCTTAACATTATCAAAATATTTAAGGGTTATTATTGATCCAGACGGAAGATCTTTATTTGGATCTTCCGTAATAGTATTTTTACGACGTCCTCTTCGTTTTTTAATAAGGATATAATCTGCCACTGGCAGTTTCTCATATAGTTTTTGTATATCGTAGGACGCGTTTGTTTGCGCTATTACTGTTTTAGTTGATACCTGGATATTTTTGAAGTCAGGCATCACCGGTTTCGTGTTTTTAGTACTCATTTATTTTTTAAAGACCCCTTTTAAATTCATTTAGGGATTTATAACAAAATCAGGAAATTCTCGACTAAACTTTTTCACAGTGCCTCCGTGATCTCGATAAACTTTACTACGAGTTGTAAAGTGCCTTTTAAGAGTGGGAAAATCATCAACGATATCGAATATAACAGGTTCACCTTCTTCAGTCCTAAAAACACGACCTAGATATTGTATAAAATATTGCTCCACATCTGCAGCGATGATTAACCCATTAAGCTTGGGATGATCAAAACCCACCCCTGCTTTTTGCACAGTAGCGACTAAAACTCTAGCATTTGTGTCAAAAGAACGCTTGACACCGATTAAAGACGTTACATCCACACCTTGTTCTTTCAACATCTTTTCTATTGTTTTCCCGTGCGAAACTCTCTTACATAAAACTAAAAAATTTCGATCAGGAAAAAATGATATGATTGATGTGATTAGCCTATTGCGTTTCGGAAAATTAGCTTGAGAATTTAATAACGCATTCCAATCTAATACACCGGTGTTAGTTGTTTTGATTTCCAACTCAACTTTCATGAAATTTTTTGTTTCCACTTTATAGACTGTATGAGCTCGAAATAGCTTACGGTGTAATTGTTTACTACCAAAATAAGAAGCAAGTAGTGTATCCAAACCATCTGGCCTCGATGGAGTTGCACTAAGTCCTATAACATATTTAGGATTCACATATAAAAATGCTTCGGATAACTTTTCTGTTCCAAGCAAGTGCATTTCATCGGCAATTAAAGTACCAATGTGAGAAAATTGATCGGGAAATTTACGAACATTTATAGCATTTATAATGTAAAAATCCTTATCTGGTGAGATTTTCTTTTTGGTTGTTATTTTTTGAATTTTAGCTTCTGGGCAAAATTTAAGAATAGAACTTTCCCACTGATCCATAAGTAAAAGTCTGGTAACGACAATTAAAGTCGGGAGTTTTATTCCGACGCTAATGTTAATTGAAGTCGCAGTTTTTCCACCTCCTGTATACAAAGAAATAACGCAGCAATTTTGCTTGTTAAGTAACTTTACAGCCTCTTTTTTAATTTCTTTTTGTAACGGTCGCAAGGTCGCCTTAAATTTTATTTTCATAGCTCTGAATTCTTTTCTATCTCTTTTAGGTAATTTCAACTTGTTTAGTGCATAATAGAAAGGTAAATAAATATATTCACCGCGTATATCGAATGCATAAATTGTTTTTCCGTCATCGTTACCGCTAACCTTTGCGTAATATGAAGGATTTGTTTTAAATTCTAAACCGTCAGCTATTTTTTGCCTTGTCTCATCAGATAAATCTTCTAAATTAACTTTTATAGACATTTAATATATAGATTTTTAACTATATATTCATTTTATTCATTCAAAGTATGAAGTATCCTCCGAGACCTAATGCGATAATTATCATAATTACGATTAAAATAATAGCTGTATGATTTGGTTTATTTTCAGAACCGGGCGAAGCAGACGGTGAGGACGGCGGTGGTGAAATTTTAGGTTGTTTTGTGGACGAATAAATTTTTTGAGCTTGCTGTAAAGCTTTTTCGCCAATTGAGACACTAAATCCTGTTGAACCAAGAACAGCGCCTATTAAAGATCCAGTACTTTTCCCAGGTGGTGGAGGATTTTTAGCGATATTCTTCACCATTTGTTGAAATTTGGATTTGTCAACAGTACCGAGTGACTCGGTATTACAAGAATCACCGTAACAATCCGCTTTTAACCCGTACCATTGACCACCGAAGATTATCGGAGGCGTTGGCGGAGGTGGTGGGACTGCGTTGAAAAAACTATTATCAATATCACTAACTTTTATAATATATGAAGCTGAAAATTGCGCGTACGGATTTACAGGATACATAGCTGTTAAATAGTAACCACCACCAGCTTTACCACCACTCGTCCAATTCGTCCCCCAACTATTTCTAACTATCCAAAAATTTTTGAGCGAACCGCCGGCGTCTTCGACTGTTTTCTGTACAGCTGAAGTAATCCAAGGAAGTTTCAAAGCAGCTTTTTCTAATTCTTCGGATTGTCCCCAACCGACTAGTGCAACAGCGTGACCGCCGTCTAACGTTGTTTTTTGACTGTCGCAGCCGCCTCCATAGTAAATACTGCCATGTTCGGTTTTTAACCATGAATTTGTAGATAACGTCACTTGATTACCGTTTTGATCAACGCGGGTTTTTCCTTCCACACCAGCAGACATGAAATCCATAAACACGGGGTAACCACCGACAATCGTCCCATTTGTATAAATTAGTTCTTTCATTCTCCCTTGACTATGTTTAATAATATTAGCTAGTTGTGCTGTATCAGAAAGATCAGCGGGGTCACCTGTAAATGGTGCATTGGTAACAGGTATTATTTGCGGAACAAACCAACTTCTGTCAGGCATTTTAAATCTATACTGGTTATGATCTTTATCACCGGCTGGTTCTAGAAAGCATAGACCACTTTCGTACCCTTCAGAAGTAGTATTCATATTCTTGAAAGCGTTATTTAATATATTTGATCTTTGCTTCGGATCTACGGATTTACACTTTGGATCACCCTTACATATGTTTACGTACTGTGAATAATCTTGACATGTGGGTTCATACAACGACCATCGAGTACAGTCACAGCCTCCAGCTGCTGGATCATCGCTAGTACCTTCATAACCTCCTAAACACATACCCACCGCAACGGGTGCGGCTCCCATGCACCCATTTCCAAGAGAAAGCGGTTCACCAGTGTTAGGATCTGTTCCACAACTTTGTTTTCTATCCGGTCTAATAAAAGCACCGGTGATAACAGACATGGGGTCCAATCTAATTTCTTTTTCGGAGATTCTTGAAAATGTGTCAGACATTGCGGTGGCTGTAGAAAAAGCCCAGCAACTACCACATGAAGCCTGGTCTAAAACACGTGTTTTGTCTTGTAAAATACCATTTCTTGGGTCAAAAGAAGCCGGAAGTTCAATTCTTTTCTGTGACGCTGCTTGTAATTTTTTTATTTGCGAAGTAGTTACGGTTGGAAGTGGTGTATATTGTGCTGTAAGTGGTGCGATAACTGTATTTACTATGTCTGCTCCCTCACCGTATTTACTAGCTGTTTTCGTAACAATTGTATAATATTGATTCATTTATTATACAGTCTATTTTTTAAGAAAAAGCCCAAAAATAACATATTTACTATTTCTAGATCTTCACATGGTTTTTGCGCTTTTAGGAAAAAGAGTTTTAATTGTGTTAGTTCTTCTGGTGTCAAATCATTCTCTTCGAGTTTTTTTATGTACTTTTGTAAAAAATCACGTAAAAATATTTCATCCCGGGACGACATTTTGAAATATTCCTTCAACTTTAAATCTTGAAAATAAATGAGTATTTCTCGTGAAACAGCACTACAGCTAATGGAAAAGTATCCTGATAGAGTTCCTATTAAAGTTTTTACAAAAGATCACATGGATTTACAACGTACCAAATTCTTAGTACCACTTGAATTAACGTTAGGAAATTTCCTGGGAATAATCAGAAAATATTTGAGGTGTGTTGAAAACTATGAGGCATTATACATATTTATCGGTGGAAAATTATACCCTAATACATTTACAATTTCAAAAATATGGGAAGATCAAGCTTCCAAGTATTTTTTATCAGCCATAGTTGCTAAAGAAAATACGTTTGGATAAATCTTACACTTAAGAATTTCATACTTCAAATAAATGATGGAAAGTGAAAAGATTATTTGTATTGAATGCCCGATATGTTTAGAGGAACTTGAAGCGGGTGTTGAAACACCGTGTGGGCATCAGTTTTGTACTCATTGTTTAGTTGGTTGGCAAGAAAAAGAAACTAATTCACCCTCTACACCTCCATACACTTGTCCTTCATGTCGTGGCGAAATTCCTTATATAGAATTAGAATCTTTTTCATCTAATTCCGAAGATGAAACAACAGATTGCGAGTCTCACGACGATATGTATGCAAATACGAATAGAAGAGAAAGTAGCGATTCATTTATTGTATTTGAAAGACCCAGAAATAATTGTAAAGAATCCCATAAAAAAACATTAGCATGTGTTGGTTGTAGTTTATTTACTACTATCGCTGTTTTTTGGATTATGGGCCTGACCCAGGCTCTGTAATTTTTTACCATAATCTATACAAGATAGTCTTGTATAATATTGTCCGTTCCAAAAAGTCATAATAAAATTTATGAGAACAAACGAATACGTTAAATCAAATGGTTTTTTGAAAAGGTAAGGTAAAGCCAAAAAGCAAGAATACATACAACCTGGACTTCTCAAAAAACTCACGATCCATGAATAGCACTCTTTTTGGTACATTTTCCTGACAAATCCCATTTTTACTCCCCAAAGTAAAGAATAGTCAATTAGACCAGGCAGACCGGATAAGAAAAATAATGCTACTCCGGTGACACGTGATAAACTAAAATATGAAACGGTACCAGCAACACCCATCATTGTCAAATGATGAATCCAATCTTGAATCGTCAGTTTGTTAAAAAATATTACGGTATGATACATATGAGAAATCATTGCCGTGTAGTATGCTAGTGTCGTCCTTGTAGTTGGTGGTGTAAAAATGGCAGACGATAAATTTGTTAATGAAAATCTTACATCACGCCAAGTAAGTAAGAATATCAAGAAATTTACCTGCGAGTGTATAAAAAACCATCTAGCATTATGGTTATTTTTTGTTTTATTTATGGCAAACTTGTCGTACACGCATTGAGATATTTTATCTAAGACGAACATCAATGAAACAATCGAAAATAGTTCTAACATAACTTATTATATTTTATAATAAGTTGCGAGATTATAAGTTTATTTACATACCACTGGCATTGCGAAACCTGCAGCTGCGATATCCGTTTGTAAGGTTACTATTGTTCTGCGCAAAAGTATTGGTACGGTGGTATTGCTGAGGCTCACTGTAGCCTTCAACTGTGTGTCTTCCACGGGTATTTCTGGCGATTTGATTCACCACCTGACCCTGGGCCTTTTCGTATGATGTGCGATCATCACGAGCAGTTGGCTGGCAAGTTGGTTCAAATTGACCCGCGGGTTGCAAGTTAAACGTACCAGTGTATCGTTGAGTGTTATCCAATTGCGCATCTCTGACACCGGCGTCTTGGAAGTACATGTTATTTTTGTAAATATCAGCGCGGATACCCTCGTCACTCAAGTTAATGTACTCAAAGTACTGAGGTCTCTGCTGATTTTCTACAATAACACGGTCAGCGGCACTGTTACATCCAGCGCGTTTGGTATAAAAAGAATCAGGGCATACGGTGCGGCCTGCTAAGTCCACTCCTTGCCACACGGGGCACATTACATTATTAGGATTAAGAAATCGATCAGACTCGATGCGAGCAGCTGATGCTGTGTCGACTTTACAAGTTCTTGTTGCGGCTTCTAGAGAAATCATGTTTCTTATAACTAAAAATAAAAAATAAATTTTTTTACACGGCTGGTAATATACGATCGTATATTTTGATCAAATCTTTTTTTGTTAGGTCAAATTCTTTACCAACGGGTAAATCCATCCAATTACCCTTGTCTTTTAATTCCTGTAAAAGAATATCCAGTAATTCTGTGCTATTTAATTTTTTTGCTGGTATTTTCCAAGATGGATTTAGTTGTTTAATCATTCCTTTTAATGTCACGGTGTTATTACTTTTAGCTTTTATCCCTTTGTTTATTTTTCGGGCCTCCACTGCTTCAATAAAATTAGCACCCGTAGGAACCGGTGAATTTTTGTACTGATTTTTAAGTGGTAAATTCTTACGACTAGGTTGTGATGTTAAATCTGGACCTTTTTTAGTGGATGGATACAAATCAGCTAAATCGATCGTAGTGAAACTATCTCCTTGGCCCAATCCCAAATATCGTTGTTTTCGTTTTAAACATTCTTTAAGTAATACTGTGAGATTTTTAACCACATCTGTGTTTAATTCAAAATTACAATCATACCATGGTACATTTCTTGCCCAAGATGTTTTCGCCCCACAAAAAACACCACTTGTCTCTGATATCATTTTACGATTAAAGCACCTGGCACATTTTTCATATACCTTACTATCTCTTAATATAGTAGAAATTGTTGTTCCATCTTCGGTTTGTTCGAGTTTGTTATTTAGTATTCCAATAACTTCTTGGGCGATTGGTAAGTTTTCTCTTGACACACTAAAAGTTTCTTTGCCTTCATCCAATTCTTTTGCATTCAACTCAACAGCAAAAACGCTGTTTTCCACAAGCATTTCCTTCACAAGGGGTGTTTCCAAATCCACCAGTTTTCTTATTTTACTTTGATCACAAATCAACTGACTAGAAAGATAGTTACCTAATTCTGATACATATTTATCACTTTTATTTTCTATTAGCAACGCCCCTTGGATCTTTCCATTGAAATCGCGTTTATTCTCCCGAGCAGTATAATAGACTCCGTCATTTTCACATAAGTATTTGAGATCAAAATTAGATACTGATGAAGGATGGACCAATAATTGTTCAAGAGCTTTTAAAACAATCATTTGATTTTTACTTTTACTAATGCTCAGAAGAGTTGGAAAATCAGCGTGATCAAATTCTCTGAAAAAATTTACAAGTCTTAAAATTTCTATGTTTATCAGATTCGATTCGTAAAATAGATCAAAATTTGTACTGTCTAAAACAATTTTTTCGGAACCAGAGACTAAATCCATATTAACGTTTTCGCATTTGTAATCACACAAAGCGTAATCACATTCTCTAGAACCAGGTGGACCTTTGCGAACATTTCGTTGATAAAATAATGGACAATCAAAAGCAACCTCTTTCATATATCGTTCAACCGTTCTGATTTCCTTGTCCTTTGAGATAATTCTATAATACTTTTTCAAATCTATAGAATCCCAGTAAACCAAAGAATTTTCCGAACCTGTGTCAATTTTCATAATTTTCTCCTGATCTTGTTTAAATTCTAACCCAATTCCTGAGTCAAGATCTGGAATGGCTGCATACAAATAAAGCTCGACATTTACTTCTGTACCCAATATCTCATTAATTTGCTCATGTGAGTTTTTTCTAATAACTCGTCCGATTGCTTGGTCAAGGCCAGAAAAATTCCACGGGGGATCTACTATATGCATTTCCTGGACGTCTTTGATTGTAAATCCTTGTGTAATTGTCTCGGTTCCAATAATGAGCTGTATAAATTCACCCTTTGCGTTTGCCCGTTGATTATAAATGTTCATTAACGGTGTTTTGTCAACGTTTGTTTGCCCACTGAAAAATAAAAATCTTTTTTGCTTTGTTCCGGGTAATTTTTTCTGTTTTGGTCTACCCACCATAAGTTTATTTCGTTTTTTACCCCCAGTAAAATTACTATATCCAAATAACTTTAAAATTTCAACAAACATATTTGCACCACTTCCAGATACAGGGATAATGTAAACAAAACATTTTTTATTACCGTAGGCGTTCAATAATTTTCTGATCATAACAGCATATTTAGGGGCTACTCTGTATAATTTTTTGAGTTTTTCTTCATTAGTAGAGCCGCTAATTATCTTTTTTAATCCATTGAGTATTGATCTGGGTTTCCGCTTTAACATCGCCCTAAGTCTTTGGCCGTAAAACACCTTATCATTTTCAACGTCTAGCATGTTAGGCGATTTCCATTTTCCCGATTCTGAGCCAACAATAAATAAACCCGCCTGCTTAGCGCCTTCAGCCAATGTATTTTGTCTTCCAAACGGTGGAAACTTTTTACAATAGGTTGGTACCCGCGTTTGGGTTGGTAGGTTTTCTGACCACGAATACTTACTTCCATCCATCCTTGATTTATATATAGCATTGCACCAAGCTCGTAAATAAACAGCTGTAAGAGTTGGAGACATTTTACAAGACACTAAATTTAAATCTAGAGATTCTATAATACCAAGCAAATTTCTATTGAAACTACTTTTGGCTTTTGTAGGGTCTTGTGAGAATTCTATGTCATAGTATTCTCTCATGAATTCTTTTTTCGTTGAATTATCGGGTGCTTTGAGATAAGAAACTTTTCCTCTCATTGCTTCTTTTAAAATAATTTGTGATTTCCACGCATCACTCGACAATTTAGTAGGTGATATTAAATTTAGGACTCCTACTATTTCAGAGGCTCTGTCAGCCATTGGAGTAGCTGACATAAGAACAACTTTAATATTTTCAGCTACTCTAAAAACCCGGTACAATTCGTTATATGAATTTATTTGATCCTTTTTCTTTTTATCAAGTTGCGATTGCTTTTCTCGATATAATTTAGGATTTTTCTGTTTGTCAATTTTACTTAACTCTTGTCGTAATTTCTGGATCCCTTCTCTGTCTATCTCGCCCTGTTCTTTTATCTTATGTACTTCGTCAACTATAAAGATTGAATTGGAAAATATTTCACGAATTCTGGTATCACTATATCTTCTAATATTTTTAGCCAAAACTTGAGGTGTAACGAACGTGTAGAAGGGTAGATCTTTATTTCTGATATTACCAGCCTTGCGCCGTCGGATGGCCTTAGAAACTTCGCTGTATTCGGAAGGAAAACATCTTGTCACGAGCTCCATCTTTTGTTGTGTATTAAGATCTTTGCTGGGCGAGATAAAATACGTTCTTTTCATAATTCCCTTATTTGCTTCAGCTATAGCAAACGCTGCGCAAGTTTTACCAGTCCCGACTTCATGAACAACGAGTAAATTTCGATATGCGGTATGGGGAGCTAAAAATCTCGCTAGGACTTTTTGATGCTTTAAAAGTCCAGACTTGTGTGATTGCGGATTTTTTGGTAGTTTTTCGTCATAAAACTCTTTGAGATGAAAAAGTTTGCTTTCAAAATCTCTAGTATTTTGTGTAATGGGATAAGTAGATAAAAAATCTTTCACTTCCATTTATTTAGTTAAATTTTTCATTTACTTAAAAATGAAAAACAGAAATTAGTCACTGTCCTCGTTTTCGGATGAAGAATACATCTCTTCGTCTTCATCTTCATCTTCTTTAGCGTCGGAATCGTCTTCAGATTTTTCGTCTCGAGAAAGAGAATGTTGCTCAGAAACCGATTCAATATTCGTATCTTCTTCTCCATCTTCCGATAAATCATCATCCGAATTACCAGAATCGTTTTCTGATCCAACTACTTCAACTTGTTTATTATCGTAATCCAGAAAGCTCTTAACTATTTCGTTGTCCCATGGTAATTTACATCTGATTTTGGGGCGAGAACTTTCCGTCTTAATCTCGAAACCTAGAGATTCAAAATGACATTCATCAACATGTAATAGAAAAATATTAGATCGACCTTTGACTATAGCTTTTTCGTCCACCGGATAAGGTAATCCTGTAGTCCCAGTTACGATAAAAATATTCATGTTAAATTGATCTCCTAGAAACGATAAATATTCTGTGCCAACCCATGTACTTGGATTAGAAAAACTCTTAATTAGATCTTTTAGTCCTCGATTTTCAGCTAAATCTACCGCTTTTTCCAATATTCTTTTGTAATCAAGTACAGCGCATTCTATTTCCGAACTTTCAAACTTTTCTTGAAGCGATTTGATTTTTTTCTCTATACTTTCTACACATACTTTCAACTGCATTTTTACGAATATAGATTTGCGCTCTTTCATCGTCTTGTATTTTCCGAACTTATTTGCACAATTTTTTGTGAATTCATTCATATCAAATAAATTTTTGCTTGTAACACTGGATAACAAATTGAATGTAGATGATCCCTTAACACAATCCTTAATCCATTCTCTGTCTTTTCTCCCGGAATAACGTTTTGGTTTCTTTATAAATTTTACAATCTCAGACTCCAGTGATCTTATTTGTTCAAGAAATTTAAATTGGCATGGCTCACCGTTTTGCAAACTCTCCCAATTAGAAGTATCTATTTTGGATCCGATGGTTGATCTAATAGATTTTACTTTATCTATTTTATCGGTATAAACTTCTGTATCTCGATATGATTTACTGAGAGAAGTTACTATGGCATGAAAAAAACAGGATCCGTCAGATATTGTACCAATTCTCCAACAACCTTTTTCAAACATTGGTGAAGTAAACTTAGCAAATTTACCACTACTTAGGATTGATGGTGCTAAATATTGTTGCTGTTCCATTTTTAATTAAATTTTTGCTTTTTTAAAACAAAATAAATGGACAACTGCCCAGAAAGTCTAGAAGCTCCTTATGTATATGTGAGCAAAAACAAAGAAACTTGGACGATATTTCCAAATAGTAATCCGGATCCTTTCAAGCACCCCAAGGCATGCATTGATTCTATGATTTCAACGTGTCCTAAAAATATATCACTGGAGGAGTGTATTAATTTATGTGGATCGGATGATAAATGTGAATTTGGATATTACGTAAAAGGAAAGAACTCTATTTGTCTGCCTTTGTATACGTCTGATTATTATCCCGAAGCAAATCCATTATTGTCTGTGAAAAATAAAAAATGTTTTGCTGAAACCAGACCTGATGGGGTCAAAACTTTTTCCTTTATGAAATCTTCAAAATCCGATTGGTTAAAAATTGAAGAAAAAGAAGACGATGAGCCCGGTTCTTGGCCTCTATTGGGAAGATCTAGTGCCAATGCGGTTTTTATGGGTGATAAATTACTATTGTCTGTGAAAATAAATGGTAAAATTAAACACGTTAAAATCAAGGGCAACAAACTAGTATTGGATGATGAAGGTACGGAATTTCAAATTTTTAATAAGTATGGTATATCAAGAGACATTTTAGTTGACAAGGTGAATTTTTATAACACCGTGTCATTTATCCTAGGTGATACTAAATCTGCTGTTATTTTGGAAGCCAGATCAGGTATGGTTGTTCCTGAAAATCACTATAACTGGGTTCAAGATCAAGATACACAGACATTTCAAATTATACCCATAACAAGCGGTAATTTGTGCGGTGAAGAACCTTCAAAATGCGTTGTGTCTTACGGTGACGAATTTTTTTTATCGCGTTCGGGGGGGTTTGTTGGTGATAGCATTGAAGAACTATTTAATATATTATACGCTTCAGAAAATGGTATTAGTATTTTTGACGACCAATATCATCCACCTGAAAATGTTCCAAAAAATCTTATGGTAAGAAATCTTTCTGACTTGAGTAAAAACACTCCGGATGGTGCTAAATTCTTTTTTACACCAACCAAAACTGTGTATTATTGTGAGACTGGTAGTCAGAATAGTTGTAAACCTATAAAATTGAACAACAAAAATGTAAAGATAGACAAACAATCAGCTTTTTTCAATGGTAAACCTTTATTTTTGCGTAGTGATTGTTTTGGTTCTTGTTCTTGGTCTCAAAAATCTCCGGTAGTTACGAATGTTTTGACTAGTTCAAATAACAGACAAACTAAAAGTTCCGAAGATAAAACAATAGACTGGAATTCTTGGACCCTAATTTTTTCAATAGTAGCTGTTATAGCTATGCTAATTTTAGTAGTGACTTGATTTTTGTTATTAAAATTAACAAAAATCCAAATGAGAGACGTATCTTTAAACTTACCAAGATTAACGGCCATTTCCGTGCACGTTGAACTTTATCCTTTTCATATGCTTCTTTCACGCATATGTTTCGTATCCCCAACGTTTCATCTAAAAGATGCGCGGCTTTTTCACGAGCCGTCCTAAGACCGGAAACGCGCTTTGTCATTTTCTTCGGCAGTGGGGCTCGTGGAGGGGGGCGGCAGGGCTCCCACCTAAATCTCCATACCAGAAACAATTAATCAAGTAGTTAGATATTGCTCGTTTACGTAATAAACATCCATAATTTTTAGGGGACAAATTATCATTGCTAGTCTCGTAATAAGTACACATCGGTTTTGAGTACTAGCAATGACTCTTCTTCATCTTTTTAATTTTATGCTTCCCCTTCTTTTAATTTTTAGTGTTTAACTTTTTAAGTTACTGAAAATCGGAATATCCCGTGTACACAGTAACATCTCCTGACTGTGTACTGGAACCAACTGCATTGTCAGTAGTTGCCATTGTGTCAAGAAGAGCATTTGCCGAAGTAGAAGCAAAAGTAGCCTGAGTAAGGACAGGTTGTCCCAACGTTCCGTTCATGGCATCTTGTTCGACAAGTTCTGCCATAACCGCACCAGCCAGAGTAGAGAAACCACCACGAGCCTTGCTGTCCGAGATAAGCGCGATAGTGTCCTGTACACTTTGTCCCGAAGTACCGAACAGTGCTCCAAATGCACCAGCTTCAAGAGTATCGTATGGCTTAGCGGCCGGCATCATTGCAATTGGGCAAGGAGCGATTGCAAGATCACCTCTGATATAGTCCACTGCACCATTGCATCGAGCACGTTTCGATGTAGAGTACATAAGTCTATCAACACTGTAATGAGAGCTCATTGTTCCGTCTGCGTTTGTCACAGAAAATCCAGCAGCTGGTAATTCGCTGCCAGTGAATCCATCAGTAGGCAATTCGACTCTGTTCAAAGCATGGAAATCAGATCCCAACACATTGGCTCCGTAAGCGTCCTGGATAGTACCTTCAGGTCCGCATCCGAAAGACGAACTGGTAGGAATCAAGTGCGTTTTCACAGAATGACCATGCTTCTTGTGTCCGTGACTGTGCTTCTTGTGATTGTGATGGGGCTTCTTGTGTCCGTGACTGTGCTTGCTAGCACCATCGTTGTATCCCTCGATAACACCCGCGGCTGCTTCAAAATTTCTAAAAGTGGCCTGGGCGCTATTTCCAGGGTTCATAAGTGCTTGGACCTGAGCACCATATGTGGCACCAGCTCCTGCCATATTAGTACTTTGGCTAATATTGTTCATGTCATATTGAGCATTTCCGAAGAATACACTGTCGGGTAAATCTGAGGTCAGTTTTTTACCGCTTCCAAGTGTAGCCATCGATTTTTGCTGTGCTGGCGTTATTTGGACACCAGCCCCACAGCCTTGCGAGCTGACTGGATAAGTAATAGTTTGGACGGATGGGTGAAGTGTGCCAAAACCTGTCAAAAAGTTTTCGACGATCTCTGGTTCAGATTTAGATCCCGACAATTGCGAGATTAAAATCGCAGCTGCCGTGATTCCAACTACTGTTGCTAAAATTTTTCCGGAAGTCATTTTTTATATAAAGAAAAATTTTAAATTTTTTTTGGTGTAATTCTATTTTAAAGTTTATTTTAACCTCGGGGTCTAGACATACCGCCTCGAGTAAAACTTTGAGTATGTGATGGGAACCTGCGCTTCTGTTCGAGATTTGCGTTGGCCTTTCTCATTAAGCGTTCTTGCATTTCAGTGCGAAAAGAAATAGTATCGTCCATAAATGCATCATTAGCGATGGATCTGGCAAACTTGTTTTGTTTTGCGAAGTAATTACTATTCGGCATTGGTTGTGTTCCTACGCTTGATGGAATAAAATCTACTTTACTACGCGATAAATAATTAGGTCTCTTGTATGCGTCTACGTCATCATAATAAAAACGAACTTGCCCGGTGACGGGTTCTACGTAAGAACGATAACTCGTACCATAGCCAGTAAATCTGGGATCGTAAATGTCAGAGATATGTGTTTGCTTGTCATAAGGTTGTAGCTGCGTTGATTTTTCGTGAGGTATTTCCATTACATTGGGATCGTGACCAATAAATGTCACACCATTGCAATCTTTCTCGCATGTAACCGGTTCAAATTGCTGGGTAAAGGAAATTCCTATATTAGAACTAATAGGCTCGACTATTTGATTTCTCGTGTAAACACCCGGCTGTAGCGTAGAAGTATACGTTTGCTTGTTATATTCTTTGAAAACATGATCTTTAGCGCACTCTCCAAAAGCAACATTGCTAGGTAAGTTATCATCCAATATTTGTTCGGGAAAATAACCATCACTCCTCAAAACATCACCAGAAAACTCATAAGGACTGATCTCTACTTTTTCAATGGGAGTTTTCTTCTTCCCACATTCTCCATAAGCCTTGTAAGGATAATCATATGTTTGTTGAAAGTATCCGACTTTTTTCTCAACGCTAGTTTGTTCTTCAGGTTTACTAAGTTCTTCATAATTCTCCACAATATCTCTCGCAGGTGGATAAGTCGACTCGACTAAACTCGTATTTACATCTTTACCGTTATAATCAAAGGTTTCACAACAAGACTCCTGGCCTATTGAATCCGTGCAAGTAAATGCTTCTCCAGAAACTAAATATCCAGATCTTGATAAATCTTGATTAGTAGCCGAGTTTATTCCTGGTCGCACAACAAGACTGTTCTCTTTCCAAGTTTCCGCAAGTGGAGGATCGACCATTATAGGTGGTATCATAGTTCGCTCGGCCGGTTTTCCAACTAGTGCTTGGTTAGCGGAATAGAAACTCGGACCAAAATTTTGCACTCTGGGCGGTGGAAATCTTCCGGGATTGTCGATATTTTTACTGCATTTCTTTTCTCTTCTACCACAATGAGGTCTATAAAATTCAACGGTTGGTTTGTACAAATTTTCACTTTTTACAGATGTTTGTGTATTTGTGCATATTTGAAAATGCTCTTTACAGTTCATATTTCTTAGAGAATAGAAAAGAATTATAATAAAAACTATTCCAACTCCGAAGAAAATCAGACTTTTGAGACCGCAACAAGGGATTAATAATATCGTGATTAATACTACTAATCGTGTTAACGCATTAAGTTGTCTTTCTAAACTCATACTTGTTAGAGGAATAGGATCTAGTTCGCAAAATAATTCTACGAATCGCTCTAGCCAAAATTTATTTTCGCACGTTAGCATTTATTTTAGGATATAAAATGATTTTTAAACTAAAATAACTACATAGAAAATGCCGCGGACTGCAAAATTAACTTTCATTCTTAAAGTAAACCCGGAAGTAGTTAATACAAAATATGGTTTCGATGTAATTTCTAACTTGGATAATGAAGATACTACCATCAACCTTAAAACTGCTATATCTGATTTACCATCAACTCGTGATCAAGACAGCTGCTCTTTTTCGTATTTGGATGAATCGAAAAACAAACATATATGCCTATTGACGATGAAGGACTTGATAACCGGAACTCAGTTACCAGAAATGACGGATATAAATTGTTTCTGGTGTCGTCACGCTTTTAAAACTACTCCTGTGGGATGCCCAATAAGTTTTATACCAAATAAAGTGACTAAGTTATATTACTCAGAGATCACGAAAGACAAATATAAAATTACGGATAATGTAACATTCAAACGAAAGAAAAAGATTAAAAATTTGATGGAAAATCATAAATCTAAGTTTGATATACTCGACAATCATGAATCTTTTTTTATCGTCGATGGTTTATTTTGCTCATTTAATTGCTGCATGGCTTATATCAAGGATAGGGCACATGAAGAATTTTATAAAAAATCGGAGGCACTGTTGTACGCAATGTATAATAAGACATTCGGGGATTTGAATCACAACATAGCACCTGCTCCTGACTGGCGCTTGTTAAGTTCTTACGGGGGACCTTTGAGTATTGATGAATTTAGAAAAAGCTTTTCTAACATCAAATTCTCAGATATTAATGATTATATAGTACACACTCCAGCCTGTAGAATGATAGGAAAACTGTACGAAAAGAAACATAAATTTTAAACGTATTAAAAGATCTTGCATATTTAAAAAAACATGCAAGCAATTATTGACGAAATGCCAGAACGCTATTTACCAGACGGTACAAAAGTAGATCCCAGAAATTTTTTATTTCCTTCCAGAGCAACTAATGTTGAAAGTTTGTCTTTATGGAACGACCCACGATGGGCTAGGGTTAAGCAAAATTTAACTAAAGAACAAATAGAACAATACAGAACTATTGGAGAACAAATGAATGGATCAATTGACTTCACTAATGGTAAATCTAATAAAATTCCTATCCCTGAACCGGCGCGAGATTGTATCGCCTATATAATGGTAGGTTTAAGGTCGGGTTTAGAAATAGAGGACTTGGATGACGATGAAATACAAGCAATGGACACATTTGTGGGTGAGGATTGGAAGGAGAGATGGTCTTCGGGAACGTTATTTGCGGAGAAAAATAATCCCGACGAAGGCAGCCAAAAAAATTACGACGCTGCTAACGTAAAAGACAAGGAATAAGCCACCATCACTTGAAGGCTGTGATACAACTGTTGTTTCAGAGGTTGTCAAAGAATGAATATTACTCCCCTGGGGAATAATACTCGCCGTGCATTGATTTATAGTTTCTTTAGATTCTGTGGATACATAGCAAAAATTATCTTCTTTGGTAAAACCGGAGCAATCACAATCTATAAGAAAAATAGGAGATATGATATTATAGGGGCTAGAGTATTTAGATACCCAATTGCCTTTCTCTTCGCTATTTTCAGACAAAAATAATACGGAACCCTGTGAAGAATTTCTCCAAAACGAGTATATAGGGGTTGTGTTTTTTAAGGGCTTTCTGTAGGCGGCAAACAAAATCCCACTGGGGTTTTTTGCTAAGTCTGTCTCCGCTATAATCCCAGGTACGTCAAAAGGATCTGTTAATTCTTTTATACTTGTCAAATATCTTAAATTTCCTTGCTGCTTCACGTTTGTATAATATAATCGAACTTCGGGAGCTAATGGTAATGCAGCCGGTGATATAGCATAATATACCTTGTTCAGTTTTAGAGATAATAATTCATCGGGGAAGCCCCATTTGCCATCTATTTCCACGGGGTAATATAGATTGCATAGATGATTTATTCGATCAGTGTACAATCCTATGGGGATTAGTAAATCTTTCTTTGGATTAAATTCAACTGATTTCATTTATTAAATTCATGATTTTTAAAACATGAATTTAAACTTCGAGCGTTTCATTTTCTTCCCTGTTTTTGTAATAATATGCTATTTTAAGAATAATCTTACCAACAATATCTTGTAATTTTAAATATAACGAGGAGTTTCCTCCTAATAAAGCTAAAAACTCAAATGGAGACGTATTTATACCTTTTACATATAGATAATCGGCAAAAATGGCTAACAAGACTGACAAAAAGAATATCATTATCATTTCATATACCGTTCTATATCTTGTGTCATTTTCCATTACCAGATCCTCAATAAATATAGGTTTAGAGTGTAATCTTGTGCTCAGATATGGAAAATTGATCAGTAAAAATAGAGACCCTGTAAAATACATACTTGCAATCCCCACCACATTTTGTAGCTGTTGTAAAAATATTGGAACTATAAACATCGCGGCACTCGGCAAAAGCAACAACCTCTTACACTTGATTCTCATTTAATAAGAGCTCTCTGTGTTTAAGGCAGTTGTTTGCTGTGTTATGGTTTTAGCGGAATTAATCCATTCTTCTATGGGAGCTAAATCAGCTCCCATAAATTCCTCAGAGCTCTGAAAATTGAGGAAAGTTATAAACATAGGCACGCCCGAGCATCTAAATAGTTCCGACCAAGTCGAATCTCCACAATTTTGATCTATATCAACACTTAAAAATACAACATCAGGATGTCTTTTAGACATTGCGGCATAATGAGGTGCACATGCAACACATGGTCTACACCATTCTGCTCCCAATTTTAAAACGACTATTCTATTACTTTTGATGATTTTTTGTAATTGTGACTTGTGTTCTGGCACAAAAACGCTGCTTTCTTGACTAGACATTTTTAATGCAAATTGAGTTTTTAAACTTATTTCTAAAAAGGTGGAATGGAAAAGCGTATTTTAACTGAGTTCGAAATCAAAAGTATACTAAACAGAGTGGTATTTAAGTCGTCCACACCCAGTGTGTCAAAAAATGTGACAGGCATTTTACGTAATAAAATACGTAAACAACTAGAAGGAGTTGAAGTGTATCCCATGCTTGTACCGAAAATAATACTGGCAATTAAAAAACAACTAGCAAAAACACTTGTACCAGCCGGAGATGCGGTAGGTGTTATTACAGCGCAAAGCGTTGGTGAGAGGCAAACGCAAATGACTTTGAACACTTTTCACAGAGCCGGTCTAATTTCTACAACAGTTGTAACTGGTGTACCACGATTTTCTGAATTACTAAATGCAACTAAAAATCCAAAATCATGCTCCGCGACAATAAGATTCAAACCGCCTTGTAAAACAATAGCCGACGCTAGAAAACTGGGTTCGAAAATAGTTCTTACTCTCGTTGCTGATATAATTGATAAATATAAAGTAGAACCATTTTCAGAGGAACCTTGGTACAAAGTCTTTTGCAGTGCCAAGGATATTCAATTAGACAGCAATTTTCGAATAAGATGCTTCTTAAAAAAAGAGACGTTGTTTACCAGGAAAATTAATCCAATGACAATATGTCAAGCTATCGAAGAAGAATATGAAGACTTGACTTGTATTGTGTCTCCTTTGTCCGTCGGAATTTTAGATATATTTTTCAATCCTCCGAGTGAGGATCTCGCAAAAGTTACGATATTTTGTCAAAAAACCATGATCCCCCAACTAAAGCAAACGCCTATACGCGGTGTTCCCGGTATAACAGAAATATTTTATCAAGACGACGATGATGGTAATTGGTTTGCAGCTACAACAGGTTCAAATTTTAAAATGCTCGCCAATTTACCATTTATTGAATTTGAAAATCTCCTATCCAATGATATGTGGGAAATATATCATAATTTGGGAGTAGAGGCGGCGAGAGAATTTCTAATTGAAGAGTTTACCAATGTAGTTTCTTCTGACGGAACATACATAAATGCGAGACATATAATGTTGATAGCGGATATCATGACACAACTTGGTAGTATCGTTTCAGTATCTAGATATGGTATGAAACGAGAAATAACAGGACCAATTGCTAAAGCATCTTTTGAAGAGTCATTGTGTAATTTTATGAATGCCGGTGCATTTGGAGAAGTTGAATCGACAAAGGGTTGCAGTGCTTCGGTCATGATTGGAAAAACTTGTAAGTTGGGAGCTGGATTATGCGACATTGTATTAGAAAATCCTAGTATATAAATAAAGGATGTCAGATACACAATCTCAAATAATTTTTAGAAATTTATTCGGTCGAGGATTAAAACTTGGAGAAACGAACACAGCAAGCAAGCACTTTGTATCATTTTTTCTACAGGTACACCGAGATATAAACTATCCGAAGCTTTTGGATATTCTTAATGACATTCCAACACAACAAATAAAACATTTACCATACATGATTTTCTTTATTAGAAGTCCCAGAGGTGGTCGAGGAGAGAGAATGTTGGGTAGATTTTGTTATCAATGGTTGTTAATTATGTATCCTGAAATAATGATTCAAAATCTTGCGAATGTTCCAGAGTATGGAAGATGGGACGATATATTTTTTTTATTTCCAGGAGCTTTGAAGTTAATAAACACTGAGTTTGTACAAAAAAATTATTATGCAAAGATTGACAACGACAAACTAAAAAAGGTGATTAAGGCTCAGAAGACAGTGGTAAACTTTGTCGCGACAAAGTTTTTAGAATTTTTTAACATGTTCACTGAAGGGAAAACTGGTTTTGAAAGATTTGCGAAATGGCTTCCTAATGAAAATAGCTCGCTTAACAAAAAATTTCGAATTGTGGAGACGCTCTGCGATGAACTAAAAATTTCATTAAAAGATTATAGAGTCATTTATTCTGTCCCGATGAGGCAAAGTGCACCAATTTTAGAAACGCAAATATGTAAAAACGAATGGGATCAAGTAAACTATAAAAAACTTGGTTCGCTGTCAGCGAAAAAATACGCCAAAGCTTTCTCCAGACACAGCTCTTCTAGTAGACGATATCAAAAATGGATCAACAAAAGACCCAAAATGTATTATAAGTTTCTCGAGTATATTATCAATGTATACTTGGATAAAATATTGGAAACAGATAAGAGGAGAGAAGATCCTTCTCTCGAAGCTGAGTGGCAAACAACTCTGAAATTTTTACTTAGCAACACGCGTTCTGAAAGTGTAATATTAACAGATAATCACGGTGGTATGTATAGCTCATGTAAATGTATAACAAAGAAAAGAAACTATCGTGCTATTTCGTATGCGATAGCTTTGGTGATTATCTCCGCGTGTAGACGCTCATGTGTTAAGCATCAAATTCCGATATTAAAGAACGATGGTGATTTTTACATGTACAAATTAACGACAAGTCTGTTTGATGCAATTTCCAAATTAAGACTAGCCTTTACAAGCAAACCAACTGTTAGTAAATTGGTTGAATTTATGGATAGCAATGATATTGTTGATCTTGTCTATATAACAAGTGAAAAAATAGAACCGCAGAAAATTAGATTAAAAAACAAAAATTTAACTATCTGGTATATAAATTCTCAGGAAATTAAATATTCAAATAAAGGGGGTGTCAAATTTCTGGATGGGTTTAACAATGAAATATATAGGTATTTTTTAATACATGGTAAGTTTAATCCAGAAAAAAGTATCGGTGCAATTTTGAATAGTGCTTACAGCAAATGAAGGTTCTAAAAAAGCATAAAGAAATCATGAAATATTGTATATAATAAATCGTTTCATGATTTTGTTTTAGTACACACAGCAAATTTAAGGTACGTACTATGAAAACTGCCCAGCGCAACTTTTTTCCATACAATACACGAATGACAACTGCAAATATTTATCGTCATTCAGATTAACAATGGTTTGACCAGTAGACAGAAAAGAATACGAAATAAAAAATGATATTATCTGGCTTACGACTTTAATTACGAACAATTAAAGTCATGGGAATTAAACATTTTTGGATATGGTTCAAACAGAATTTTGACGAAGATATTAATACTATTAATTTGTCTTCTAACTCGGCCGGAATATCAGTGGATACATTGGCTATTGATATGAATGGAATATATCACGTGTGCGCGCAAAAAGTATATAAATATGGGAATTACGCACCAAGATTTAAGAAATTACTTCACAAAAATTCAAGAGCTAAACAACGCGTATTGTTCAAAGCAATTGCAGAGCAAATTAATTTTTATAAAAGATTCGTAAATCCCAAGAAAAAACTATTATTGTGTGTTGACGGAGTTGCTGGAAAAGCCAAAATGGCTCAACAACGTCAAAGGCGGTTTAGAACAGCTAAAGACTCGACAACAAATATGGGATTTGATCCAAATTGTATAACACCAGGCACGGAATTTATGGATTATTTGTCTAAATATCTTGATTGGTACATTCGCGGTCAAATTAGTGCAGATCCAGAGTGGAAGAACCTCGAGATTATTTTCTCTAATGAAAAAGTTCCGGGTGAGGGTGAGCATAAAATCGTACATTATCTTCGCGAACACAAAAAAATAGGTGAGAGTTGTTGTATCCATGGCATGGACGCTGATTTGATTATGTTGGGTCTAGCTTCCCCGTGCGACGATATCTATATCCTACGAGATGATTCGTTTAATTACAGAATTACGCACGTGGTAAACTTGGGAGAAATCAGGAAAAAGCTAGGAAAAAGACTCTCGGAGAGTAGCAATCTTCAAAGTCTCAAAGCAAGAAAACATATCAAAGATTTTCTATTAATGTGTTATTCAGTTGGTAATGATTTTCTTCCTCACTCGCCTGGTATAGAAATTCTCTCAGGTGGTATCGATTCTATGATCGCTACGTACAAAGACATTGAAGAGGAGGAAGGACCTTTTACTAGAAACTATAAGGGACGGTTGAGGCTTAGAAAGAAAAGTTTTATAACTTTTTTGAAAGACTTTGCTGAAATGGAGCAAGACCTATTAGACATAAAAGCAAATAAAGGGGATACTTTTCCGGATCCAGTACTCGACGCTTCTACAACAGTTGATGAAAATGGTATATCACATGTTAATTTGGAAACTTATAAGACATTGTATTATGAATCTAAATTCAAATGTTCGGAAACCGGAGTGACTGTAAAACAAATTTGCCACGAATACATTAAGGGTCTGTCCTGGGTGCTAGATTATTACACTTCTGGGATTCCAACTTGGACATGGTGTTTTCCTTGGTATTACGCGCCTTTTTTATCTGATGTGGCTATTGAATTGGAAAATTTCGTGGCTAAGAATTATATACCTGACAATCCGTTGTTGCCTTTTCAGCAACTTATGACGGTACTACCAGAAAAAAGTTCAAACTTGTTACCAACGCCAATATCAAAATTGATGTCAGCAGAATCTGAAACTCTTGGAGAATTTTTCCCAGAAGACTTTAAAATAGATTTGGCTGGTAAGAAAAGAGAGTGGGAGGGAATTGCTTTGTTACCACAGGTGGATACCGAAAAATTTTTATCAGAATTAGACTCGGTTTTACCGGAAATAGATTCTAGAATTTTAAAAAGAAACACCGTGGGTAAAACTTTCAGATATAAGTATAGTAGTAAAAAACTTTGGACATTCAAATCCTACTACGGTGACATAATTGAAAATTTTTGTAGAAGGGAATTTTTGAATTAAAAGTTTTAGGATATAATAAAATGATTCAGTATCCAAAACAAGAACATGTTACATTACCATCTGTTGAGTCATGGGGAACAAATATGAATATTTTGAGAGATCCTCCCAAGGCTTTGTTTACAAGAAGGGTGGATAAAGTTTCGGCTACACAGGAAATAACGAGAATGATAGGAGAAGACAGTGGTGACAGAATATGTGAGATGATTAAAGTGTATCCTCGTGGGATAAATCCTCACGTTGCAGTGTCCTATTCTAATTACGGAACTAACGGTGGGCAAAATAGACAAACTAGTGGATTGTCTGCGAGAGGTAACAAAGTTTGCTGCGATGGTAGATCGGTTATAGGAGGTCAAGCTAAATTACCATATCAAATACTCAATTACGGTTCGTTTAGACCACCCGTATTTAGACAAGAAGATTTACTTCCGTTATCGAGGCTTCCACGAATAAACACCAAGGCGTGGACACAAAAGGGATTTATTGATTTCGCTAAAGCAAGAAGGTGTCCTCCTAAAAAGATGAGGCAAGTACTGGAAGAACCAGTTAGAACTTCTGTCAGACCTACAGCTACGGTAACTATAGGTCAAAGTTTATCCAAACATGTCGTAGAGCCCTTTCAGATTAGACAAGTTATTGATAATCCTGTTAGAACGACAGCTTCTAGTGGGACTGGTACTCGCGATTTTACACAAAAGAAAAACTCCGATGTAAACGGTAGAGTGCAGGATAAACTTATGGGCAATGTCGTTACCAATATTAACGCGCCTCGTGGCACTGGATTGATGCAAGATATAAATCCTAGTGACTTTGTGGCAGATGTTACTTACTCCAACGTTATACCAAACAAAATAGCAAGAAAAACGTTACAAGCCGAACATCCAAACGGAGAATTACCTCTCAAGGATACTATTAATTTTCCAGCTAGTTCGGGATACTCACGTCCCAACTCCGAACCTCTTAAGACAAATACACCGTATGAGCTTAAAAAGCTAATCCCCGATCACCAATTTACCGCTCCTAAAGCTAGAAATATCCATGTGAGAAAGCAGCCGGAAAACGAATATGTATTTGAAAGAACGCTTCCGCTTACTAGTGTCGGAACAAGTAAAGGTCTGAATTATGGGAGAGATTGTTTTGGAGTAAGTTCCAGAGATCAAAAGTTAAAACGCAAAATTAGGCCAGAGGGGGGTTTTGAGGGTAAAGCTACTGTTCCGAAATATAATCAAAAAAGTAATAATGTACAATTTTCTAAAAACGCGAATAAAATGAGCATTTTGCATAGTGTTAACAGGAACCAGGGGGTCAGAGTGTATTAAAAATTGAATCAAATATGATTTAATTGTTATATGTATATAAGAAATGGCTAATTATCCCGTAGTCTCACAACCCGAAAATTTCGAAAGGGTGTTATTTGACCATCAAAAAACTTCAATATATGAAATGGAATTACTCGAAAAAGACAAAACACGAAATTTTGAAACAAGTAGAGGAAATTATATTATATCAACCAGAATAGGAATACAAAGCGATCCTACAGGATTTGGTAAAACATCCAGTATGGTTGGGTTAGTAGTTAGAAATAAAATGCCATGGAATTGTGATGAACCATGGCAAAATCAAGAAACATATATTTCCAATTCAGCATTGACTGTTAATCGCATAAGTTCTCATGAGAAAATCGACACCACTCTAGTACTGGCCAGTCAATCTTTGGTATCTCAATGGAGAGATGAATTCGCCTTAACTTCATTAAATACTGATGTAGTACGAACTAGGAAAAAAGCAAATAATATTATTGTATCAGATTTTGATGTAATTATTTGCACACCGACTATGTATAACCTTTTGATAAAAAGGTTTCCTTACAAGGTTTGGAAGAGGTTAATTTACGACGAACCAGGTACAACAATTATACCAAGCATGACTCCAATTCTCACAGGATTTACATGGTTTGTAACAGCCACACCTGAGGTGTTAAGATGGCGGTATAACACTAGAAGAATGCATTATATTTCACGAATGGGACTACAATATGTAGAAAACACGTTCTATAAAGCTATACAAATTAGAAATCCTATTGAGTACGTACGAAGTTCTTATGAAATGCCACCCGTTATAAATAAATTTTACGATTGTTTCCAACCATTGTCGGGTGCCATAAGAGGGTTTGTATCTGATAGGATTCAAACAATGATTGACGCTGGCAATGTCAGAGGTGCGATTCAACAACTAGGTGGTTGTGAATCTAATGACTTGCTACAAACAGTGCGAAAACGTTATGAAGAAGATTTGGAAAGAGCAAATGACTCGATCATACTTCACACGCGAAGAAACAACACAGATCTTATTGCAACTTGGACACAAAAAAAGGAAGCTATACAAAAACAGTTACAGGAAATGGATCTGCGATTT
>Ga0114925_10000159_pt1 | contig 25737 bp, 21 predicted proteins | sample SumtaG_2_FD_87287 | JGI IMG/M metagenome (GOLD analysis project Ga0114925, IMG submission 87287) | Deep subsurface microbial communities from Indian Ocean to uncover new lineages of life (NeLLi) - Sumatra_00607 metaG | ecosystem: Environmental > Aquatic > Marine > Oceanic > Sediment | place... | reverse complement strand
GTGAGATAGAATGGCGACAGAATTTACCCTGCCCGATCTTGGTGAGAATATTACTTCCGGAGATGTTGTTTCAGTTCTTGTAAAGGCTGGCGATGTCGTAGAGCCTGGTCAGTCAGTGCTAGAAGTCGAGACAGACAAGGCTGTTATTGAAGTACCCTGTCCGCCGGGTGGCGTTGTACAGGAAGTGCTCGTCAAGAAGGGTGAAACAGTAAACGTTGGACAAGCATTGCTTTCCCTTGGTTCGTCAACTTCGCAACCTGCCGAAAAATCGGCTGACCCAGTAAAGCAACAGTCGGTGGAGTCTAGTCAGCCTCCCGCAGTTGTCAAACAGCCAGTTGTCGAGCAGCCAGTTGTTGAGCAGCCAGTGGCAGCAGCCAGTGCGCCGGCTTCCATTGTAGCTGCAAATGGTGAAGCCACAGATGAAGCTTTGCCGAGCGAAACAGTTAAGCCAGCAGGTCCAGCTGTACGAAGATTAGCGCGTGAACTTGGTGTCGATCTTGGAAGCGTATCGGGGAGCGGCCCGTCGGGGCGGATCATCCGAGAAGACGTTGTGGCGTCGGTGCGTCGATCTGGTGTCCAGTCGGCTTCGAATTCTCAGGCAGTCCGGCCTGGGGGAGAACAAGATGATTGGGGGCCAATTCATCGTGAGCAAATGTCGCGTATGAGAAAAACGATTGCTACGAACATGGTTCGGAGTATGGCGACGATTCCTCATCTGACGAACTTTGACGATGCTGACGTGACCGAACTTGAGCGGCTCAGGAAAGACAGTGCCGCTGAATATGCGAAAACCAACGTGAAGTTGACAGCCCTTGCTTTTGTTGTGAAGGCAGTGAGTCTATCGCTGCGTCAACATCCGGTAGTCAACTCGTCTGTTGATATGGAAAAAGGTGAATTGGTTTACAAGGATTATGTCAACATAGGACTAGCTGTCGATACACCGCGTGGTCTCGTCGTTCCGGTATTGCGGGGCTGTGACCATCAGTCAATTCCGCACATAGCTCAAGAAATTGCTCAAACTGCCGATAAGGCGAAAAACGCACAGTACGGAGTTGAGGACCTGCGTGGTGGCACATTTACGATTAGTAACCTTGGTGCGATTGGCGGGACGTACTCCACGCCAATTATCAATTATCCCGAAGTAGCGATTCTTTTGGTCGGAAGATCAAGGAAACTACCCGTCGTACATGAAGATCGCGTCGAACCGAGGCTCATGATGCCGCTTTCACTGTCTTACGATCACCGCGTGATTGATGGGGCAATGGCAGCACGATTTTTGAAAGAAGTTATTGGCTATTTAGAGAGCCCTGGTCGGCTCCTGTTAGCCATGTGAACATCGGAACCCCAAAGTGACCACCACCGAAGGCATTGATTCAGCAGGAACTGCTAATCTTGCGTTTCTAGAGGAACTCTTCGCCCAGTATCAGCATGATCCTGAAAGTCTTTCTGCGGACTGGCGGCAGTATTTTGATTCCCTAGTAAAGGTCTCGAATGGCAAACTGGCCAATGGTCATTCTGCAGAGAAACACCGAGCAAGTACCGATGATCAATTGCTGAAGTCACAGCATAATGGGACGACTGCTAATTCGTCAGTTGGGCCATCGGATGGGTCAGTTGTCCATGCTGAACAGCGAAATGGATTACTTGAAGACGATGCGATGATTACTCCGGACGGTATTGCGACAGGTCATGCTCTTGCACTTGCCGAAGGCCACGTGCAGTTGCCGGATGCTCCCGCCGGGGAAGTAAAACCTGCCCCATTGCCTGATGAAGTGCGTCAAAGTCAAGGCAGTGACAGGTTCGCATTTTTACAAGATAGAGTTGATCAACTTGTGCGTGCGTATCGCGTCCGCGGCCATCTAACCGCAGAGATCGATCCGCTCGGTCGACCTCGGCCGGGATTACCAGAACTTGACCCCACGTTTTATGACCTCACGGACGAGGACATGGATCGAGTTTTCTCGACTGATACGATTGAAGGCCCGCAGTCGATGTCACTGCGGCAAATTATCCGACGGTTGCATAATACGTACTGTCGCTCAATTGGCGTCCAATTTATGCATATGGACGATCTTCTTGTGCGTCAGTGGCTTCAGGTGCGAATGGAAGGCTGTGAGAATCGGATTCAGCTTGACCGCAAGCAGCAGTTACGAATTTATCGCCAAATGACCACTGCCGCCGTTTTTGAGGAATTCATCCAAAAGCGATTCTTGGGTTCAAAAAGCTTTTCACTGGAGGGTTCGGAGAGCCTTATTCCACTTGTTGAAATGGCGATAGAAAGAGGAGCGTCTCAAGACATCCAAGATGTTGTTATGGCCATGGCGCACCGTGGCAGGCTCAACGTTCTGGCGAATATCATGAGGAAAAGTCCGCAAAGGATTTTTCGGGAGTTTGCTGATCTGGACCCAGAATTACACGTTGGCCGTGGTGACGTGAAATATCATCTTGGTCATTCTACGGACTATGTTGCAGAAAACGGCCGAAAAGTGCATCTCACGCTGTGCTTTAATCCGAGTCATCTTGAATATGTAAATCCGGTCGCGATCGGGCGAATGCGCGCCCGCCAAGATCGATCAAGCGATCGAGCTCGTCAGCATGGGATGGTGATCTTGATTCATGGCGATGCTGCTTTTGCTGGTGAGGGAATCATTCAGGAAACATTGAATCTCAGTGAACTTGACCCATACGGGGTTGGTGGGACGCTTCATGTGGTCGTGAATAATCAGATTGGTTTTACAACAGGGCCGCATGAATCACGTTCTTGTGTGTACGCGACCGATGTTGCAAAGATGCTCCAGATTCCAATCTTCCACGTGAACGGTGAAGATCCTGAAGCGGTAGCACAGGTCGTTAGCCTGGCCATGGACTTCCGAAGGGAATTTCAAAGAGATGTCGTTATCGACATGTACTGTTTTCGGCGTCGTGGTCATAATGAAGCAGATGAGCCCGCATTTACGCAGCCGGCACTCTACCGCGTTATTGAGCAGCAACCGAGTGTTCATGAGAGCTATCTGGAAAAACTGCTTACTCTCGGTGAGGTGTCGCGAGACGAGGCGATGAGGATCGCCGAAGAACATCGGGCTCGTCTGGATGCGGAACTGTCTGCTGCAAAACGAGATGACTATGTTCACCGTAGCGATGTCGCTGGCGTATGGGCTTTCTATATCGGTGGACGGGAGAAAGAAGCAGCAGATGTAGATACATGTGTGCCGCTTGAAAAACTTCAGGCTCTTCTTCGTCGGTTGGTTGTTTTGCCAGATCGATTCCAGCCTCATGCGAAGATTCGAAAACTTCTTGATGCTCGCTTGGCTATGGCAGATGGAAAGCGGCTAATTGATTGGTCGGCTGCAGAGGCCTTGGCAATGGGGAGCCTTGCCGTCCAAGGGTTGCGAGTCAGGCTGTCGGGTCAAGACAGTGAGCGGGGCACGTTTAGCCACAGGCATGCAGTGATCCATGATCATATCACGGACGACACCTACTGTCCGCTTGCTCACCTAGCCGAAGAACAAGCTCCGGTTGAGATATATAACAGCCCACTTTCCGAATCAGGTGTCCTTGGCTTCGAGTATGGCTACAGCCTTGACTGTCCTGACGGGCTCGTTATGTGGGAGGCGCAGTTTGGTGACTTTGTTAATGTTGCACAGGTAGTCATTGACCAATTTATCGTCAGTGCTGAGGATAAATGGAACAGGCTCTCGGGCATCGTGATGCTGTTGCCCCACGGATTCGAGGGCATGGGACCAGAACATTCAAGTGCGAGGCTCGAACGATTTCTTCTTCTTGCTGCAAAAGATAATATACAAGTTGTTCAGCCGACTACGCCTGCTCAACTCTTTCACTGTCTCAGGCGACAGGTGCTTCGAATTTGGAGGAAGCCACTTGTTGTGATGACGCCGAAAAGTTTGTTGCGTCACCCCAAGTGCGTTTCTGCTCTGGGTGATCTTGCGGAGGGAAGTTTTCAGAGAGTAATTCCAGATCAGTCGAGTACGCGTCCGGAGAATGTGCGAAGAGTTCTCTTGTGTAGTGGGAAAGTCTTCTATGAACTCGAGAAAAGAAGGTCTGAGTTAGAACGTTCCGACGTCGCGATTGTACGTATAGAGCAACTTTATCCACTACCTCGAAAATCTTTACAGAGGGTCTTGGCGGAGTATGCCGACGGCACTCCTGTGCTCTGGGTTCAAGAAGAGCCAGAGAATATGGGGGCATGGCGTTTTCTTAGAATCCATTTTGGTGAAACGTTATTTGATAGGTTGCCATTTTCAGGAGTTTGTCGACAAAGTGCGGCGAGCCCAGCAACGGGCTCGAAAAAAAGCCATGACCTCGAACAGAGCGAGTTGCTCACGGCAGCATTCCTAAGTTAGGGATTTATCACTAGTATCGCTCGGAAGAAAAGATCACCTGTTCATGATGTGGCACAACGTTGTCTATTATGTGAAGAACGAATAAATAAAAGCATAGAAACTAATCTTTGACAAGATCCACAGTCCGGCCTCCCCACCCCCTTTTAATGTGTAGAAATCTATGGCGATTGAATTGAAGGTTCCAGAAGTTGGCGAGTCCATCACTGAAGTGATGATTGGCATCTGGAAGAAAAATGTTGGTGATTCAGTATCAGCGGATGAATCTGTTGTAGAAATTGAGAGTGACAAGGCAACTGTTGAGTTGCCATCTCCCTCGGATGGAGTTGTTTCACAAATTCTTAAGCAGGCTGGAGAACAAGCAGTTGTTGGTGAAGTAATAGGATATCTTGAAACTGTAACATCGAATCAACCGACTCCAACCACAGCACCCGAACCCCCGACTTCTTCTCAGTCGCAATCAGTCGATGTACGTCATCGAGTTGGAAGTACGGTTATTGGATCGGTCCAACCAGCATCAGGCGCGGCGCCTGTTATGCCTGCCGCAGCACGAGTGTTGGGAGAAGCTGGGGTTCCTCCTCATTCTGTGTCTGGAACTGGTCCCGGTCAGCGTGTGACCAAAGCTGATGCCACGTCTGCTGTCTCTGGATCTCCTGTGTCAAATGCCTCATCACTTGCTGCTGCAACTAATGAGCCACAAGCTGTGATGACTGGGACGACCGCGATCTCCTCATCTGAGACCGATCGAGGTGAGAGACCAGTTCTAATGAGTCCGATGCGACGACGTATTGCTGAACGACTAGTCGAGGCTCAACATCAGGCTGCACTTCTGACAACTTTTAACGAAGTTGATATGACCGCTGTTATGGATCTTCGCAAAAAGTTTAAGGATAATTTTGTTGATCGCCATGGTGTGAAACTTGGCTTCATGTCCTTTTTTGTAAGAGCGGCTGTTGAAGCACTACATGCTGTTCCGCAGGTAAATGCGGAATTCCGTGACCCGCACATTGTGTATCGAGACTTTTGTGATATCGGAATAGCAGTTGGTGGTGGTAAAGGCCTTGTTGTTCCAGTTCTCCGCAATGCGGAGCAGATGAATTTTGCTCAAATCGAGCAGTCGATCGGGGATTTTGCTCGTCGCGCCGCCGAAAACAAAGTGAAGCTTGAAGAACTTCAAGGCGGAACATTTACGATTTCAAATGGTGGAGTTTATGGCTCCATGCTCAGCACGCCAATAATTAATCCGCCGCAGAGCGGTATCCTGGGATTACACGCAATTCAAGAACGACCAGTTGCTGTGAATGGCCAAGTTGTGGTTCGACCTATGATGTACGTGGCATTGTCTTATGACCACAGAATAGTTGATGGCCGAGAAGCAGTCACTTTCTTAAAGCGAATCAAGGAAATGATCGAAGATCCTACTCGGCTTATGCTGGAGTGTTAAACTGGATCTAAAGGTACTTTTCTGTGCATTTTTTCCTGCTTCTTTTGAGTAGACACCTTGTCAGACTCTCGTTTCGTGTACTAACAATTTTGAGTCACACGAGTAGCTAATCTGGTAAGGAGTTTTTCTTCACACTTTATTTTGAGGTTGTAGATGACACATGATTTAGTCGTGCTTGGGGGTGGGCCTGGTGGATATGTGGCTGCAATACGCGCGGCCCAACTCGGAATGAACGTCGCCATTGTTGAGAAAGAAGACCGTTTTGGCGGAACGTGCCTTCGTGTAGGTTGCATTCCCTCCAAGGCCCTTTTGGAGTCGAGTCACAAATACGAAATTGCTGCTGGTGAACTAAACCAGCACGGTGTTGTAGCGCAGGGCGTCTCACTTGATTTGGCTGTCATGATGAAGCGGAAATCGGATGTTGTGCAGACATTATCGAAAGGCATTGAGGCTCTGTTAGGGAAAAATAAGGTTGTAAAAATTAAGGGGACTGGTCGCCTCGCTGGTGCCGGTCGTATCCATGTGACGAGTGTGGATGGTGGTGTGACGGAAGTCTCTGCACAGCGAATTATCCTTGCTGTTGGCAGCCGTAGTGTGATTCTTCCCGGGATTGAATTTGACGGCAGTAGAGTCGGTACCAGTACTGAGGCTCTTTCTTACACAGAAGTCCCCAAGCATCTGGTTGTCATTGGTGGTGGCTACATTGGGCTTGAGTTGGGAAGTGTCTGGCGTCGTCTTGGTTCAAGAGTGACAGTCCTTGAATATTCTGATCGAATTCTTACTGGTATTGATAGTGAGATCGCAGTGGATGCACTCGCACTATTTAGGAAGCAGGGGCTTGAGATCCAATTGGGTATCAAGGTTCTCTCTGCGAAAGCAGAGGGTAAATTTTGCGTTGTCCAGCCTGAAGGCAGTGACGCAATACACTGTGACCGAGTTTTGGCGGCTACTGGGAGAACGCCTGCTACATCTGATATTGGCCTCGAAACTGTTGGTCTTTCCACAGATGATCGCGGGTGGATTCAAGTCGATGAACAGTACAGGACTGCAGCTCCAGGCGTATTTGCAATAGGAGACTGCATTCGAGGTCCAATGCTCGCACATAAAGCTGAGGAAGATGGCGTTGCTTGTGTTGAAGCAATGCAGTCCGGGTGGTGCCATGTGAATTATGGTCTTGTTCCAGCTGTTGTTTTCACTCATCCGGAGATTGCCACTGTTGGACGAACTGAAGAGCAGTTGAATGCTGATGGTGTGACTTATAAAAAAGGTGTTTTTCCGTTTCGAGCGAATGGGAGGGCACGAACAATTAACGACACTACAGGTAAAGTGAAGCTGTTAGCTGATGCTAAAACGGATGCGGTACTCGGTGTTCATATTATCGGTCCAGCTGCCGGCGATTTGATCGGTGAGGCCGCTGCGGCGATGAATTTCGGTGCGTCTGCAGAAGATATTGCACGAGTCTGCCATGCCCACCCAACATTACCGGAAGCATTGAAGGAAGCTGCACTAGCGGCGGATGGACGGGCGATTCATGCTTAAATGGTTTGCCGAGGTGGCGGGTTGAAGATGGTAGACTATTTCATGCAAGTTTGCGCCCGTAGCTCAGTTGGATAGAGCAGCGGACTTCTAATCCGCAGGTCACAGGTTCGAATCCTGTCGGGCGTACTTTGTTTCTTGCATTGCTTGGTTCCGTTAGTACATCTTCGTTACTGAGCTTTTCAGAGATGAACTCGATTACAAAACTGAAATAGCTACCTGTTCCAGATGTCTGAGTAATTGGAGACGAAAAGCTTTCTCAGGTAATGGGCGATTGCAGACAGGATGAATTTCATTTTCATTAAGCCTTTCTTGTTATTATTGATATCGATAAAAAAGGCGATTTTTTCTAGGTTGCCATCAATAGGATGAGATACCGTTAAGTTCCCTACAAATAGTATGTAGGGTAGTGCACCGTGTTCTTGAATCTACGCGCACTCTTTTAGTTGAGAATGCATTCTTGCTGTAAATGTCGCGAGTGGTATGAAAATAATTTGAAGTTTCAAGGCCGTTCCTACTGCATGGCTGTCATTCCGGCATAGTACTTTAAAAATCATCAAAGTCACTTATGTCGATGGTATGATGTAGCTACAGTAACTTTTCTGGGAGAGTTCGTGAATCTTGCAAGTTGTTGTGATGTCACAAGCAATTTGTCGTTTGCATAATAAGGAGTCCTAGCGTTATCAAATTTTCAGATTCCGAAGAGTGTGCTTTGTATCAATTGCGAGTAGCTATTCAAAAAGCGCCAGCATCAAGGCAGCTTTCTAACGAACGTTTTGATGTAACCCACGAGACCTTTGAGCGATCAAGTAGCCAGCAGCAACTTGTGCTTCAGATGCTGAATGAGTTGATCAGTTCAAAAAAAAAGTCAGCAGATGCCTTGCGAATTCTGAGTGTAGGGTGTGGTAGTGGGATACTGGATAATCAATTGATATCAGCCCTCGCACCATCTATTGGATCTTTTGAATATACAGGGGTCGATCCAAACCCAGTTGCCTGTTGTCGTTTCCTTGAAGATTTCAGAAGGCTTGATCTGACAGGTGTCAAACTCGACGTTAAGAACAAAACTGTCGAGTCATTAGATGTCAACGAATGTTTTGATGTCATACAGTTGACCCATTCCCTTTATTACTTTGAGGATCCAGCCGATACACTCGACAAGCTAAGAAAGTTGTTGGCGCCTGGTGGCAAGTTGATAATTGTGCATGCTCCCAATGAAAGCCTTAATCAGTTTTCAGAGTGTTTCTGGTCGCATCATGTGAACCAAGATATTTGGTTCAGTGATTGTCTCAAGGAATATCTTTTGAACCAAGGCATTGAATTTACGTGTTACAGAATTCAAGGGAAAGTAGATGTTACCGAATGTTTTGAAGAGGGCTGCTCTCATGGTGAAGAACTGCTGGACTTCATTACTCAAAGCGATTGCCGGGAGTCTGATGCAGAAGTACGAGCGATGTGCCTGCAAGTTTTAAGAAAAATTAGTCATGTTGATGGAGATCGCCACAAGGTAGAACATCCCGCCGATGTATTTGTTGTGGTATAGCTTTATTACTCGATGTTTGGTCCTGCAATCTGCAGGCATTTGAGTAAGGTCTGTGATAAAAGCCGATTTTTTGATGCTTCTCGTCTCACTTGAGTCATTAGTTTTGGTGAGGGTAGTATCTTGTTACTTTGGCTTTATGATTCTTGCGACATGTAGTGGAAGATGGCTAAACAAACTTTTTCTAATTGCCCTCACGTAACGATTGCTTGTTTATCACTAGAGGTCACTGAAAAAGAGTACGCCTATCTGGTCACCTTGCTTTCTGATGAGGAGAAGGAACGCTCGTTGCGGCGAGTGCCTGAAGTCAGGCGAAGGGCTGTTGTGAGCAGAGGATATCTCAGGGTTTTACTTGGTAGTTTAACTGGAGTTTCACCTGAGAAAGTCTCACTAGCTACAGGCGATTTCGGGAAGCCGTATATTACTGATCCGGGTGAGAGAAGTATTCAATTCAATGTTGCCCATTCAATGGATGATGCAGTCATTGCCCTCTCGCGGCAGTGTGTGCTCGGAGTCGATGTGGAAAAGCGAAAATCAACACATGACCAAAGGTGGGCACGCATGATGGCCCATACAATTTTTTCAGATGTTGAATTAGTGGATCGCGTTGGATTATCTGGTGCATTCGGTCCAGAAGAAATACTCGATTTCTGGGTTGCCAAGGAGGCGGTTTTCAAGGCGATTGGAACTGGCATAGGAGACAAGCTTCGAGCATGTCAGCTTCCGTCTGAACTCCCAAAATTGAAAATGAGTATTGATTCGGTAATTTCTACACAACAGCTAGCTCCCGTCACATTTAAGGAGCAGAGTTATCTGGCAGGCGATTTGATCGGCACAACGCTCATCAATCTGGGTGAAGGCTCTCACCTGGCGGTAGCATGTCCGACACAGTTCTGCAAACTTGCAGTACGGAGTTTTGACAGTGTTCTTGAGTACGGTTTAGTAGAAGAGTAGTCCCTCGTTAGCAAAAGTTAATTGTTGTCAAGCTAATCGCGAACCCTAGAGGCTGGTTGTCTACAAAAGCTGTGTTTTTGATGGGATACAAAAATAGATATCTCAAGCCCTGAACTATCTCAATCCCCGGGTTAGCTCGATGGTAAGACAGGAAGGTGTCGGTGAATAGGAGAAGTATTGGTGAAAGAGAGGCGAAATGTACCGGTAGTAGACGATCTTTTGAATAGGCAGGGTTTTTTTTAACAAATATAGCTGACCATCATGTCGAGTAGCTTCTGGTGAGAGTACCTCGATCTTTGTTCAACGTGTGTATTGTTTTTTCGACAATACTCTGTGGTGTTGTAGATGCGGCTCCCCTACAGCCTCGTGAGTTGAATACCGATCGTGATGCGTTTACACCTTCAACGTTCACAATTCGTCCGGGCTTTGCTCTGAATGAGATGTCTCACGTCTATATTCAGAATCGCGATGGTAATCCCACAAATAACTATCCAGAATATCTTTGTCGTATTGGTGCCAACGATGTTTTTGAGTGGCGGCTCGGCGTCAATTATTCAGTTGGCTCACAGGGTAATGTTGTAACGAGTGTGGAGGCAGGAGAACTTCCAATAGGCGGGAACGCACTCTACGAATCCAATTTTCTTTATGGTTTCAAATTAGCAACTACGAACCAAGATGGCCTGATTCCTCAGAGTTGTTTTATTATGGAGGCAACAACACCTATGTATGGTGAGGAATTTGGAACAGAACCTGTTGCTACCATAGTTTGTGGCTGGGAATTTCCTGAAAAATGGCGACTAGATGCAGCTATGCGCTATGCGTACGCAGAGGATGCAGAAAGATGGTTTAGTCGTTGGGGACCATCAGTTGTTGCTCGTATTCCAATCACTAATAGCTGGGAAGTCCACGCTGAGTATTTTGGAACATTTACCCAAGGTCTCGTGGAAGATGTGAGTCGTCCTTTTTTTAGCCCAGGTACCCACTTTGTAATTAGTGAAAATGTTGAAATTGGTCTTCGGGTAGGTTGGGGCTTGTCTGAAGAAGCAGCAAATTTTTTCTCAGATGCTGGCCTTGCAATACGGTATTGATTGCTTTCTTGCAAGATATTCTTTACAGTTCTTTCGGCGTTTTCTTGTTACCTTCCGGGGAGCTTTTGTAATGGCTATTCACAAGTCTTTTTCAGTTGTTCATTTTTGTCTCTTAGGTGCTTTTGTTCTCAGCTGCTCTGTTGTTTGCGGAAATGATTCATGGAATACGTATCCGGGGCGAGAGGGTATTGGGCATGGAACAAGCGTGGTGCTGATAAGTGGGGACGAAGAGTACCGTAGTGAGGAGGCGCTTTCTCAATTAGGGAAAATTCTTTCAACACGGCACGGTTTTGATTGCGTCGTTCTGTATGCAATCGATGAAGAGTCTGGTGAAATAGCACCAAATGAGCAGAAGAATATTCCAGGACTCAAGGCTCTCAGGAACGCAGACTTAATGGTGATTGCAACTCGTTTTCGTAATCTTCCAGATGAGCAGATGAAAGAAATCGATGACTATTTGCGAAGTGGTCGGCCAGTTATTGGCATGCGGACTGCGACCCATGCATTTAAGGTTCCCAAAGACAGCCCTTATGCCCATTACAGCTTCAACTATAACGGGGATAAACAGGGTTGGATGCAGGGCTTTGGTCGAGCAGTTCTTGGAGAAACATGGATCAGCCATCATGGACATCACAAGCATGAAAGTACACGAGGTATCCTTGCCCCGAAAGCAAAGGAACATCCAATACTTCGAGGAATCGAGGATGGTGACATCTGGGGCCCAACCGACGTTTATGGTGTTCGTTTACCACTACCAGGAGACAGTATGCCTCTGGTGCTTGGTCAGGTCTTAGAAAATATGGATCCCAATTCAGAGCCAGTGCGAGGCGTGCAAAAAAATGGAAAGAAGAATATTGCAAAAAATGATCCGATGATGCCAGTCGCATGGGTCAAGACGTACTCTATTGAGGGTGGACCTCGTGGTAAAGTTTTTACAACAACGATGGGTGCGTCAACCGACTTAGTTTCAGAGGGAGTCCGTCGAATGATTATAAATGCCTGCTACTGGGCAGTCGGCCTTGAGAATGAAATCTCTGAAGATTTAGATGTGGACATTGTTGGGGAGTTTGAGCCAACAATGTATGGTTTTCGAAAAGAGAAGACCGCCGGGATCACTCCAAGCGATTTGCAATAAACAAAAGTCAATCGAGTCTTTTAATCCAAACATTTCGAAACTTTACAGGGCTACCATGATCCTGAAGAAACAGGGGGCCTTGTCCTGTTTCTTTCAGTGTCTGTTCAACTTTTTTTAAGTGTGCAGTGACACCATGCTTGTATGGAATGTATGGTGATCTCGGTTCAGTAAAGGTTGCACCGTCTTGTACCAACTTGCCGTTGAGCCATGCTTTGACGATTCCCTGAGATAGAATCTGATCATCTTTATCTCTCCGCGGTGCAATGAAGCGTATATCATAGACCTGCCAATCACCGGTTGGCCGGGCCGCGTTGACGAGGGGCTTCTTGAAGCGGTAAAGGCTACCCTCGTCTTGTTGCGTAATCTGTTTCACACCAAATGAGTCATAGATCTGCATCTCGTAATGCCCATGAATGTAGAGCCCACTGTTTCCATGAGCAATCGGTGATGTCATGAACTCGGCATGTATGTCGGCATCCTGGAATACCTCTGTTGAAATTATATGGTTTATATGACGCGCACTTCGTGTGGCCGTTAGAACACCATCTTCCACAGCCCAGTCAATTGGCCCACCATTCATTGCTGTAAATTTGGGTTCCATATCCCTGCCAACAAGAATGACAGCATCTGCTGGCGGATATACGGGTAAGACACGCTGGTCAGGATGAAAGTCATTCAAAATCTGATTGTTTCTTACTTCCAGCGGTATGTGATCATTTGATTTAAAAACTGTATCTTTTTCTAGTTTGCTATCTGCAAAGTCTGCGAACTGATTCCAGTCAAACTGCAGAAGGTCATGATTCCCGTTACGAATGTGGTACCCAATCATTTCTCCAACTGAAACGTCTACAGGCGGTATTTCTCGAGTGCCCAGTCCCTGAAGGTTATAGAGTTTCCAGACAGGGGCTGCGGCAACAGCTGCAAGAAACTCTCCTTTTGGGTCTGCCCAACGATCATTTTGAGCACTTGCTACATAAAGTGGTCGCGGAGCAACCATTGCGAGAAGTGAATGCTGATCGCACGGGAGTTCACTTTCTCGGTTTGCGAATGTAGACAGCTTTGAGCAGAACCAGTGTGGGAATCTCTTTGTTATCAATCCAATTGATTCGCCATAATTCCTCCGTGAAAGTGCCGCTCCACCGCAACCAGATTCATTTGAGATGACCATTGCAAAACGCTGGTCGCACGCTCCGGCCCAGAGAGCGGCCTTTCCTAGACGAGAGTGCCCAACAACGATGATTCGATTTGGATCAATCTCAGGCAGTGTAAGAAGCCAGTCAAGAATCCTGGAGAGCCCCCAAGCCCATGTGCCGATTGCCCCGGGTTCATCATCCGGGATGTTTTGACCAATTGGCCTACCAAGAGATCCGAGAATGCTGGTGGCACGACCGTCCTTGTGATCAGGGAAGAAGTCACCGCAGTGGGCAGTGGCTAATCCATAGCCACGACCTAGCATGAATTGAACTGGGAATCGATGAGCTTTGGTGCCACGAGAAGCTTCTGTAGCATGATTTTTACCATCTTTTGAAATGATCCAGTTCTTAGTTATTGCAATATCTTCGTCGGTGACTTCTGACTGGTTACCAAGAAAGTTCAGTTTAAGAAAAACAGGAACTTTTTCCTTTGATTTTGGCACGTACAAGAGTACGTCAGTCGTAGGTGCATTTTTTGCTGTGCCCATCTGAAGAGTCGCCTGGATCCGTACAGCAGTTGTATCACCGTATTTTCTTTCAGTGCGTTTCTCACTGAGAACCGCAACTTCAACAGGAGGTATTCGACAACCATAGACAAATTTTTCGAGCAATTCGAGCTGGTAAGGCCGTGTGTTTTTCTCCCAGTCTGAACGGCAAAGAGCTTGTTTTGTGTTGGGTCCGAGGAGAACGTTTGGCAGGCTATAGTTCCTTACTGCTGACTCGTCGTAATTAACTATGGATTGTCCGAGGCTAAGAGATGTTTTCAATATGAAAGTCAGCATGAACGCATAAATCAGAGTGCGTTGTGCAAAAAAACCATAATTCTTTTTCATAGGAAAAGATATTGAAAAAATGAAGATATGACTGCTTGGAAAAGATTCTTTTTAACTAGAACGTACAGAACGATAGTTGAACTAATTATTTTTCAGAAAAAGCTAACTTATCAAAACGTGTCAAGTTTCCGGATATGAAGACCTGCCGCAATGAACGCCACGGCGCTCGAGAGGAAATTGACACCAATGAAAACTCCAAGAAGCATGCCGGCCTCGAGAGGGCTACTTGTTAAAAGAATAACACTTAAGATACCGGTTATGATTCCATCGACCAAAAGCCACCCCCAAGGAAATCCTTCTCGGACCGTGAATGCAGCTGCTAGTTTTGCTACTGCTTCAAACGTCAGTAAGAAACCAAGGAATAAGACGAGCGCTTCGACACCTGCCTCCGGTAGTACCAGCATGCCTACACCAGCCATCGTTGAGAGACCACCGCAGACAAGTGTTATCCAGAAACCTCTCCAGGTATAGGTTCCCACAGCCATTGCTACTTGTGAGACTCCCGCTACAAGTAGGCTAATGCCACAAAATACGGCAACCACCTTTGCCGCCACCCATGGCGTCATAAGTGCAAGCGTACCGAGTGCCGCGAGTATTCCACCGAGGATGAGGCACCATGTTGAAATTTGGGACATGCTCGGCGATTCGGTGTCCATGCAATGCTCCTGTCATATTCAGAACTTAAAAATAGAAAGAACAGAGTTGTCCAAGGATAGATCATAATTGCCGGGTGCTGTCTTTGCTTCTATAAAATCTCAACGAGTTCTTTTTAGGGCCTAAAAGCAAGATTATCGACCTTTACGAAGTCTTTTTTCATCGTAGGACCAGTTAGGTGGCAAGAAATGTGTGAAGTCCGTTGCTGTTCAAGAGGTTCGTTGCTACCGTCAAAATATGGAAAATCCTGAAGAAACACCTTTTTCAAAGGGTCGTGAGTTCGATCGCTACCCTCAACAAGAACGTCAGCCTGAAGAAGCCGAGGCAACAGTGCTTTCGGATAACGAAGCACAAGTTCTAACGCCGAAGTCGGTGAAAGAGCTAGGAGAATTTCTTGAAGGCAGGCAGCTTGGTGACTATCGCCTCGACAAATTTATTGGTGGCGGTGGTATGGGAGCCGTCTTTAAAGCACTTGATACAACCCTCGATCGAATTGTAGCAGTGAAAGTCTTGGCTGGGCATCAATCAGCTGATGAGGAAATGCTACAGCGTTTTCGGAATGAAGCGCAATCTGCGGCACGGCTGAATCATGAAAATATAGGTCTCGTTCATGCTGTTGGCTCAAGCGACGGATGGCATTTTATTGTTTTTGAATATATCGAAGGTACAAATCTTCGGGACTTAGTTCGACAGCGAGGGCCCTTAACAGTTGCTGCTATTGTCGATATTTCGATGCAGATTGCGGCGGCGTTGGATCATGCTTGTCACCGTGATGTAACACATCGTGATATAAAGCCATCGAATATTCTTCTGACGCCCGAGGGTCGTGCTAAATTGGTCGATATGGGGTTGGCGCGATTGCAGCACATTGCAGGTGAGCAGGATCTTACGGTGAGTGGAATAACTCTGGGGACATTTGACTATATTTCCCCAGAACAAGCTCGCGATCCAAGATCAGCCGACATTCGAAGTGATCTCTACTCGCTCGGGTGCACAATGTTCTTCATGGTGGTTGGCAGAGCACCGTTTGCTGAGGGAACCATGGTGCAAAAACTGCTGCAGCATCAACAAGAAATGCCGCCTGAAATTTCAGATTTGCGAGCCGATGTGCCACGGCGGCTAGTGTCAGTTGTCCACAGATTAATGTCAAAGCGTCCACAGGATCGCTTTCAGCATCCAGCTGCTCTCGAATACGAATTGTTATCGATAGCGGAAGAAGAAGGTTTTGATGTCACAGTGTCTCGTCCGGCGGTTGATATTGAATCGACCGGTGCAGGTAGTAACACCGTGCTCTGGCCTTGGGCTGTCGCAGGGGTCAGTCTCATTGGTTTTGTTTACTGGACAGCCATGGCTGCACCTAAAAAAAAACCCAGCCAAGAGTTTTCAAACGTATTCAACACGCAACAACAAGTACTCGAAGATACAGCAGTGGTTCGTGTTGTTCCGAAGCCTGTACAGCAAGATGAGTTCAACACTGTTTCAGAGGCGTTGACACACCTGTCTGGTGGAGGCGTCATAGAAATATCCGGAAATTCTGAATACGAAATTTTTCCCACGAGTTTAGCTAAGGGTGTGAAACTAATTATTCGAGGTACAGCAGGCTCGCAACCGGTCTTGAGAATAAGTGATACGCCTGACACGTCACTCAGTTCAACGAAATCAGTGTTTGTTATTGATGGTGGAAATCTGACATTGAGTGACATTGAACTGCGTGTTCATTGTTCAAAGGCCGAAAATGTGCATGGGGAGGTATCAGTTTTTGAACTGCTAAATGAAGGAAGGCTCACTTGTAAGAATATAAGAGTGATAACTACCGGGGAATCTAGTGAACAAAGATCTGATGTGGCTGGACATTCGGTGACATTCGCACGGGTAAGTCCATTTCAAGAACCAGAAATGCCCTTAAAGGAGGATATCGGTGAAGATCGGTTAGGACCCTTGCTAGAGCAACCTGACCAAACAATGAATGAAAAAAGTGAATCTCTTGTGAAGATGCAAAATTGTGTGATTAATGGAGATATAAGATGCTTCGAGTGTGAGGCAGGTACATCGTTGTCACTTTCCTGGACTGGTGGTTCTGTGACAACCAGAGAACGATTTCTTACAGCAGGGATCAGTTCGGTGAATTTTGCTAAGCCCAATCAACTGCAACTTCAACTCTATGGTGCAACATTTGTCTGCAACCGTGGTTTTGCTCGTCTAGCGGATATACCAGGTCAGAATGAAGTTCCACAGATGAAGGTGACAACTGAGTATTGTCGATTTGTTATTCCTGAGTCTTCCGCGCTTCTGGAGCAGGTTGGTGTAGCTGAGCCCGAGGCTTATCAGGAAGCGATTCAATGGGCTGACCACCGAGGTAAATACGAGGGTAGTCGGATTTTCAAGAAAATTGACGGAGCCGGTGATCTCATTGAAATTGACTATTCATCAGCGGGGCAGCCAATGGAATACCAGGGATTTTCAGGAATACAGGGGTTTTTGCCCACAAATTAGGGACAAGTTTGTTAGTGCAGCGACTTGCATTAACGATATAACAAGGAGATTGGCGGTTTTTCCTTGTAATATCTTTGCTTCAACGCCATTATGTAGACGTTGCACAGGGATTTGGGAGTATAACTTCAAAAAACAATGTGGTAACAGGTGCTCGAGACTGTCGGTTGAGATGGACGAGAGCGTTTATGTTCATCTCATGGTTCCTAAGGAGAAAACAGAATATGAGAAAAGATCGATTGATAGCTGGAGTGATAGTGGCAACTTTCGTTGGCGCCTTTATAGTCTCTGCGAGCCCTGCCTTTGCCGTGAAACAGTTCTATGATGAATTTAAAGAAGTGTACGTAAACAAGGGAAACCTCGATGCAAGCGCGGTTGCAAAAGCAAAATGCAACATTTGCCACGAAGGAAAAAGTAAAAAGGATAAAAATGCCTATGGCAAACTGCTTGATCAATTGCTTGACAGGAAAAAGGATGCAAAGAATCCAGAAAAAATTCGTCAGGCACTAGCAGCCGTTGAGTCTGAGAAGAGTCCATCGGGCGAGACATACGGATCTTTATTCAAAGAAGGTAAGCTCCCTTAAAGATTTCTGTGTTTAGTTACAAAGATCGTTGCTGGCCTCGAGGAGAACGTCCTCGAGGCCAGTTGTGTTTTGGATAGCACAGGTAGCTTCTTCTGATCCAAATATTCGAACCTGCTTCACAAGGTGATCAAATTGCAATTGTGCAAGAGACTGAGTGACAGGTGACATCTCTGCAAGTGATCTCCAGCGACATTCACTTTCGTTGAGTTGGTTCTTGCAACGGACTTGTAGACTAAATTCAATCTCCCTTTCTTTCGGTGGAGCATCGATGAGTATTTCATTCTGATTTATGGTGTTTCCTGTTTTTTCTACTAATCGTTTTACGAAACAATTAGATAGGTGAACCAGATTTTTGTAATGAAGGCCAGCTAGTTTTTTGTGCAGCACAGGGTGTGTTTTCGCATCAAAAGTAGCGATTTGCTTATACAGTTTTCGCTTAGAACCAAAGAGCCCGTCGAGAATAGTTTGAGTATCAGGAGTTTGAGCGGCATCACTGATCTGTTGAACGAATGTAGTCTCTGTTGATTGGACGAGCAGATCGGGATCTAGGTGTTCACGAGTAAGCCAAACGGCGCGTTGCAGCATGGCTGTTGCTGACCGTACCGCATGATGCCAATAAACCTCACTGAACATGACATAGCGAGCAAAAACCATAAGTTCTGCCGCAGTCCGCCCTTTTTCAGTGATCGCTAGTGACTCTCCGTTTTGATCTAAGCACAAGCTGGCTAGGAGGCGATCCTGATCAAAATGTCGGCCATATGGCACACCAGCATGCAGGCTGTCTCTCATCAGGTAATCCATTTTGTCAACATCTATTGGGCCGGAAAGAAGTGAGTGAATAATCATTCCTGAAGGATCGCTCGCTGTGCCCATAATGAGTTGTGTAATTCGCTCTGGCTGTAATCCCCAATCAGTTGTAAGTAGGTAAGTAATTTCATCTGTTGATATGAGTTGAGATGTTCTTTCCTCATGCCGAGGCATATTTGGCAGTCCCATGTCTTCAATAGGATGACAGTACGGCCAATGACCGATGTCATGAAGAATTGCAGTCACTAGAAAAGCCGCCGCATCTTGTTCAGAAATCGTTTCAGTAAAACGGTTGTCACTATGCAGACTTGCTAGGAATGCCAGCGCAAGTTGATAGACGCCAAGAGAATGCTCCAGTCTCGAATGTACTGCACCCGGATAGACAAGAGAGACAAGTCCTAGTTGACGGACTGATGCTAGTCGCCGCAGTGGTGAGCTGTCTAACAGCCTGCGAACCCTAGGAGTTAAAGGAACCGTTTTGTCTGGTGGTATTCGAACACCACTGCCGTTATGAATCGTTTTCAGTTCTGATAATTCAGCAAATGGCATGAGTATTTTATCTGATTGAGCTGCTTCTCACCGTATCTTTTTCAGCAGTTAGAAGGGAGGCTGTAAGCCCGCTGTATATCGTACCAAAGCAATCAGGACTACATACAGCGAATAGTGGCTTACTGCGACACCCCAGTCGAGATCAAAGCTTATTGCTGCCGTCAAGCCACCGGCAAATAAGAATACTGGTGCTATGAAAAGCCATTGCCATATTTCAGGGTTCTCAATACCAATCGTCCCTCGCACTATCCATAGAGAAGCATAGATAACGCTACAGGCCAAAACACGTACTGTGAGTTGTCGGCCTTTATATGGTTCGAGCTCTTTGTCGCGCATCACGGTATAGCCGATTTTTGTACAAGGTATTGCAACAAGGATTGCCGTAACAGCCTGAAGCAGGACTGGGATTTCTACACGGCCAGGTTCCGCCCTAAAAATTTGTCCTGAAATATAAGCCGCGAGAAACAATAGTACGCTTGCCGCAAAAACTAGAGTCAGAGTAATCCGTGAAAATGAATCCTCCTTGAAAACAATTGGAGTTGTTGGCATTTGGCCTGTACTTGGTGATCCTGCAGACACGGTAGGATCATGTATGGTGACGTCACCAGATGGCTTGGGGATCTTGATAGGGTTCTTGCATTTTGGACAGGGGCCGGTCTGGCCAGCGAATTTATCACTGACGTTGAATCGTGCTCGGCATTTGGTGCAAACAACTGAAATTGCCATGGAGAGGCTCTGTTGGAAAAAGTTAGTGAGACTGCATCGGGAGAGAGAACGGTATTCTTAGGAACTGGTTTTCAAATTGTATTTGAAAACATGATATTTTTATTCTTACGGCACAAAAAGAGGGGTAAAGTAAAGTTAGTTAGAATGTATTTTTTCCACAGTATGGACGTCACCCATCAATTGTCGTTATGGTAATTACAAATGGTTGAAGCATCTACTATTTCATTTCAGTGTCCGAGTTGTAGCTCGCGTATCACGGTTCCAGGTAAATTTGCTGGGAAAAGTGGTGCCTGTTCGAAGTGTGGCGAGAAGGTGATTGCCCCAAAGACTCAGCCTTCAGGGCATGATAGTACACCAGGTTCAGCAATAGTTGACGAAGTCTCAGGCCTCCATGGCTCTTCTGCAGATCTTCTCGGCCCCCCTGTCGAGGAACATTCGAACAATCACCTTTCGCCAGCAGAAAGTATTGAGAGTCCAACTGCTCGGCTTGTCGCGAGACTTTGGCAGGAGTTACAACACGGCGGCGAGGTTGAGTTGCACATCGCGGGAAGTTCAAGACCAATTTTACCACAATTCTTTGAGCGTGAGTGGTCTCAGGGGACGCACGCATTGTTTGCGCGTCAAGAGCCAGACCAATCCATTACGCTAGAAGCAGTTGCGTGGGAGTCTATTCAGCGAGTAGTTATTCGTAAAGTGCAGGGTTTACCAGACGGCATGTTTCTCGATGAGGGGGAAAGCTAATTTCCCTGTCATATCTTGCTTCTCAGTCAGGCCTCATCATCAAGATCACCTTCGGTGATCATTGAGAATCCCTTGGCTGCCAATGTTTCAAGGCCCATCTCTGTGTTATCTACCATGAGGGCAACAACGGGACGTCCTCGTGGTCTCATCAAGACTGGGTATGCCTGAATAATATTTATTTCTGCCTGTAGCAAAGCTGTGCAGATTTGCACAAGGGGCTGGGAGTCTTCGGGTAATTCAACACCAATTAAATCACTTTCAATTATGGCAAGTCCCGCTCGCTCGAGTATCTCACGGCCTTGTTCTGGATGGCTCAAGAGGAAGCGAACGAAAGCACATTCACCGGCATCACTAATTGATAACGCTACAATGCGTATTTTTGTTCCCGCAAATCGTCGTACAAGTTCGGCGAGTTGCCCAACGCGATTTTCTAAAAAGACTGTGAATTGCCGCAAGGTCGGCCAGTTTCTACCACGTGCAGTGGCAAAGCCGATTGTTGCACCTTCGCCTGCGTCACTAAAACTTGTCATACCGTATTTCCATGTGCCTTGTTAGGCTTAAGAGGATAGACTTTTTGACTGAAGCAGGTCAACAAATACTGCGTGCTCTTGCCAAGTCATGCAGATTTCGCATGATTACTCCATGAACATTTTAAGAGGCTAATTTCTGTGATTCATGCTAGAAAGGATTCTTGCCGCTCGCATGAAATTGAAATCCGTGTGCGTTATCAGGAAACCGATGGCCAAAGGAGAGTGCATCATGGAAATTATCTCACATATTTTGAGATGGGTCGCACTGAGATGCTGCGAGCACAAGGTTATACCTATAAGGCATTCGAAGATGCTGGTCTCTTTATGGTGGTCGCTGAAGCAACGTGTCGGTACTTGGCAGCAGCGGAATACGATGATTTGCTCATTCTGCGAACGTATGTTGGGAAAATATCAGCCGCCAGTATTCGTCACACATACGAATTGGTGCGAGGCAAGAGAATAATTGCGACCGGAGAGACTTTGGTCGTATGCGTCGATTCTGACGGAAAAATTAGGAAGTTACCCGACTGGTTGTTGCTGAAGTCATGAAAAATACATAAATTTCAGTACAGGCAGAAAACCGTTGTCTCGCTACAGGGTTACGGTTCATGATTTATGTGACCAATATTGGATCGGCCCGTGCTTTGACTCGTTAACGCGGCCGACGGTTGGTGATCGAAATTGAATCATCATCGGTAGCCCAAGAGTTATTATTGCCAGGGTTTTCTAGACGTCCTACACCGTCGGAACAATCGCAGAATTGGTCTGCGTCAGTCCAGTCTAGATCGTCGTTTTGATTCTGGCATACGTAGGCCAAGAGTGATTGCATTTCAGCTGCAGAAATCTCCGCTTCACGAAAACAGTGGATGATCGTTGTTGTTGGGGCAGGAGAGCAGCGTTCGATGCTATCATTTTCCAGTTGGGTTTTTGTAGCATCAACATAGTGGTCACAAAGATTGAACAATTCATCACGTGTCATGGTCAATTCCTCCGCAAGCATCCTTTTCTGGCTTTGGTTTGAATTGTGGTGCCAAGGCGGGGGTTGCCTCCAATACCACAGACGCTACGACCTGTACGAAGAATACGCCGGTTTTGTTTAGTTTTCACAAAGATTTCATTCAGTTCCTATGTAAGGTTTCCGTAGGTTGTCAGAGGCGGCGACCTGCAGATTCTAGAAATTGCCTTAAAAAATGGTGCGATTAGGTACTTTTTATGTCTCCTGCTTCCTCAAGCAGAAGTGGGCTCACGCACCTAAGAAAGTGCTATTCCCATGAGACCACCACACGGAGACTTTTAGTATTTGAAGTGATTTTTGAGGATCTATGCTCTCAAAGTCACTTGTATTCTTTGAAACTCAGAGAATCAGACCGCTCGGTGCTGTTCGAATCGTGAGCGTATTGGTTTGGTAAAACTTTTCGAAAAGGTAAAGATTTGTGAAAATACTTTAGCTATTTCTGATCTAAAGTCGAAATCTCGATGCAAATAATTGGTAAGAGATTTGGCATATTTCAAGTTGATTAGGATAACAATCAAGCTTAATCGGCTACCAGATGACTAGCATTTGGGTTTGAATAGCCGTGCCACTGTAGCCAGCACGATAAGGATAGAGGGCATTATTGGCAGGGCTTCGGTTGTAATAAAGAGCTTCAAATGTGAACTTCGACTGACGATTGTTCTTTGGGTAAAAGTTGAAGCCTCCGCCATATTCTTGCCCACTTCCATTTTGACCAGTTACACCGCCGGAGCGTCCGTAAATACCCAATCGTCGTGGAATTAGGCAGAAAGAGACGCTGCCGGCACCTCCTTGTTGAAAGATACTTGGAGCATGGACAGGTACGGGTGTTGGTGGTGTCGGGGGGAGTGTTGGGGGATATGAATAGCTTTGTCCGGAGTAATCATTGAGCAGTCTGAAATAGTATTCAAAATTAATTGCGGTACCTTTGTGTTTCCATCCAACATCAACGGTAGCAAGTTGAACACGAACTTTTGTTATTTGCGTGTCTGCTTGAATCGCACCTGGTGCAGAAATTGGTGTGCCATTGCTGAGACGTACAAGTGTGTCTTCTGGGTTTGAAAACGACTCACTTTGGTTGCTGGTTGGTGTTAGCGCTTGCATTCCGCTGCAGCCTAAGCGGAATACGGGTTCACGGTGAACCTCCATGTCAGAGTAGTAGGGCCCATACGCCCCAAGAGGCTCCCACGCAATGATCCCTGCCCATGCCATTGCTGTTCCAGATCGATTAACACCAGCACGCGAACCATCAATGCCGTTCCATACTCCTCCACGATAGTGAATTTCCCCATCAAGAAGTTTTCCTTTGAATTCAAACCCTGGGGAGTAAGAAGGGCGAAAGAACGTATTCGCCATGCTACGGTCAATACCCTGAACCCAGCGACTTGATGTTCCCCACTCCCTTGTTGCTGCTACAAAAGAGACTCCTCCGCTCATCGTAACCTGATCGTTAAATTTCCAGGCAGCAAAACCGAGTGGTGCTATAGCAGAGTTGTTTCCGTTATTAGTTGTTCCAAAGAGGGTGAGTGAGTATCGCAAGCGTTCATCTGTGACGAAACCCTCCGTGGTAAGGAAAAATCTATTTATTTCAAAGACATTAATATTATTGACAGGGTAATCAGTAGGTATGGCCTCCCCCCCCTTTCCATCTATGGGACCACTCGCTGTCCATTTTTTTACAGAACGTGCAAATTCGAACCAACGGACTTGGACGAAACCATTAAGATAAAAAGAAAATGGAAATGATTGACGGTTTCTAGATGCGTAGACTTCCAGACCTTTTAAATCGACAAGTGATGTTGCGGGAATGTATCGAGGCCGCGGGATACCAGCGAGTTGAGAAGCAATCAGCATTTCAGCTTCTTTACGAACAAGTGCTGCTAATTCGGGATCAGACTGAATAGCAAATCGCAAGTCTTCCTGGTTCGTATCCGGACTTGGTGCTGGGTGGGGAACAGTTTCGTATTCGGCGTCATCTGGATATGAGGCGATAGGTAACTGCAGCTCTGGATGTTGTGCCCACACGAATTGTGAGTGCAGTGAGCCGAGGATTACTGCGATTGCGCACAGACGTCCAAAACGTACGTGCGCATGGCAGACGCTAGCTTCCCGAACAGGTTTTCGGTTTCTGAAAATACCCATGAAATATGCACTGGGCGGGTGTGTCTACCCACGGCTTCTATCTAGGGAATCGTCACAGAATGTAACGATTTTGAGGGTTTTTTGGATTGCTAAAGAAAGGGGTGAAGGTGGGGGGGATAAGGCAGATACGGATACTTTTATTGCTCAGTACAGAAGGATTTGTACCGACTTCAACCACCTGTCTACGACCAGAACGATCATATGCGCACGAACGTATTGGCTGAATTCTGCGTAAAAAAAGAAGGGGAGTGTTAAATGCTTTTCTACTGTAAACACCAGGGAAAGAGGACAGGGTTCTCGGTCGTAGAATTTCTCGTGGGCATTGCTATTGTCGTACTTCTTGTGGGTCTTCTACTACCTGCCGTACAGCGCGTCCGTGAAACAGGGCGGCGTCTTTCGTGTCAGAATAATCTTAAACAAATTGGCCTAGCGACTGCTCAGTTTGCTTCGGTCCATAGCGACCACCTTCCACCTGGACGAATTCAAAAAAGAAATTTCAAAACAGTTTCATGGAGTAGTTTTTTTCTTGAGTTTATGGACCATGTTGATCGTCAGGCGACGTGGGATCCGGTGGCCAACACCGAACTTGTCACAAATGACACTCGTCTGTTTTTGAATGCAGATTTTCGTTCCCCTGTAAATCACAACGCAACAACGACAAAGATCAAGCAATATCTTTGCCCAAGTGTTTCTCGCGAAGAGTCATCTCGTCACAACGGCACCATCAGTGAGTTGGGTGATTTTCATGAAATGGCTTGTATTGATTACTCAGGGAATGCAGGTGTTAATCCGCAAGAAATACACCATTTAGATCAAAATGGGAAACCCTATCCCAGTGACACAGGGGTGCTCTTGCTTAGCGAGGTTGCCAGTTTGAGTGAAGGCCTTCCTTATAAATCCATTACTGATGGACTTTCTAAGACAATATTAGTTTTTGAGTGGTCTGGTGTTGGTCTAGGGGGTGGGCAAGGCAGAGGTATTTGGGCATCGGGACTAAATTGTAATTATGTTGGGCATGCACAACGAGATGTTCCACTTATCAATCCACCGCCAGCAAAAGTCTGGAAGGCAGGGCCTAATGTGCCCATGTTTTCTGACCATCCTGCGGGAGTCAATGTTTTGATGTGTGATGGTTCGGTGCAGTATTTGGTCGAACATATGGATCATCAGGCTGTTCTGGCGATGCTGACCCGTGCATCAGGAGAAGTATTAAACGGCAGGTTCTGAGGAATAAACGTGCGGATGGTGTGCTGGCAACGTGGAGACTTCACCACGCGCCAAGATCATGTCTCCATGTTTGGGGTGGTGTAGAAGTGAAATCTGCAAAAGATAAGGTTGTCGTTCTCCGAAGAAAATGTTTCGAAAAATAGTCGCGTTAGATCAGCGTTTTCTTGTCTTCGAAAAACCAGTGCTAAACTACT
>Ga0114925_10000158_pt1 | contig 25744 bp, 13 predicted proteins | sample SumtaG_2_FD_87287 | JGI IMG/M metagenome (GOLD analysis project Ga0114925, IMG submission 87287) | Deep subsurface microbial communities from Indian Ocean to uncover new lineages of life (NeLLi) - Sumatra_00607 metaG | ecosystem: Environmental > Aquatic > Marine > Oceanic > Sediment | place... | reverse complement strand
TAAGATTGCCATGAGCAAATCCCATAAATGACCTAAATCTAATGGAATTTCAGCAGTGATAGCCAAAACTACTTCATGCGGCGTATGCCAATTCCAATAAGCGTTGTATCTGAAATCGTACGGATCATTTACATTATAACCACCATATCCTGCGCCAGATAAATCAATCAGCGGTATATTTTGCTGAGAAAAGATATCTATTTCGAAAGGATCACTCCAATCGGGCGGTGTTCCAGTTGTTATATCAAGTCTGATATATACAGATTCTATGATAAGAATTATTGGCACTGGATTTAGGATAGGCAACTCAACATGTATCTGTAAGCCACCAGCTGCAAACCCGATACCAGATAAGCCGCCTATTAAAGCATCTAAGTCAAGGAATGATTCGAAGTCTAATATCGCTTCTATTGGTAAAGAGAAGGCAAATTCTAATGTTGGTTGTTTTAATAGATAATGTGGCCAGAATGGTTCATCATCATCTTCATATCCCTCTCCAGTAAGAGTTCCGTTCTGTCCAGGAATACCCCAATTGCCATAGCCACCTCCGCCCTGTTGTCCTATTAAATCACATCGGTCTTGGAATTTACCCGGATCTCCTAACGCAAGAATATCATATGGCAAGAATATATTGTAAAATTCATATCCAAATATAGACACATTCAATAATCCTTGAGCCAAGAAGTGAATGTTAAATTCACCACCAGCGATCAACTCATGTAAAAACTCAAATGAAGCGATACCTTCAAATAGCCTTAAGTTCATAATTAAAATCCAGCCATTTGGATGTGGATTACCGTATTGATCTATTTGATACCCGCCACTAATCCGTGGGCCATTCGTTCCGACACCACATAAGCCCATTACCACAGTGTCAAGCCTATTTTGACCATCACTCTCTTCCATATCAGCAGGAGGTATTAATGTACCATATTGGTTGTAGGAAGCTACAATTGACGCATAAGTATAACCCCATTCATTAGGTTCTCCTTGTACCAGTAAATAGTCATTCAAATTGGCAGCCACATATGGATCCGCTAAAACATCCTTAAGGGTCTTAAGATACACGGAAGAATTGACCCAAGCATAACCTAAAGGCATATATTCACATGCTTTGTATGGATTTTCCAGCCATAGTCCAAGTTTTGCTTGCAGTAATCCAAATGGAATATTCGCTAACACACCAGCATGGAAAGTAATTACCGTGGTTCTACATCTTCCATCAAAAGCGCCCCGACTATATAACAGAGGCCAATTTTTTGGATCTTCAATCCCATCGCCTTCCTGATAGCCCTTATATGTTGTATATTTAGTTTCGAAATAAGGATTCATAACTGGGGACGGTAGGACGGTTCCATTTGGTAATATCGTCTTGAAGGAGTCTGCCCAGTTTTGACAAACTTCTTTGAACCATTCATATCCATAATCCTTTACGAATTGTTCTTTTTGAAGGAATTCAACACCACCTCTCCACCCATATTGAGTAGCTACATCCTGCCCAGTAAAGTATGGGTCTTGTAAACCACCTAAATATCCTGGCATATCCTCTGGATCGTAAGCATATTCTTCTTGGTCTAATATTGATTTTGGAATATCGCCATCATTAAATATTTGATGTCCATCCCAAGTACGTGGGAGTCCTGCTTGATTTTCGGTTTGTGGAGCAAAAGTGTGATCTTGTCTATCAGCTATTCCTGGGAAGGATAGTCCTCCAATAATTTCAGTAAGATCAATAGGGATATTGCTGAAATCTAGTAAATCTCCTAATAAATCATCCATACCCTGGGAGGCCATAAGTCTCTCCATCATCTGTTCTCTGGGATGCTGTATTTGCTTTAATGGAGCAGTAGCTACGGCTCTAACTTGTTCTTTAAGAGCTAAGCCCATACATCCCAATAACAATCCCGAAATAGGCTCAAACATAGCATTGAGTCTCGGATTATTCAAGTCAAGTATGATATCCATTGAAAACAGAGAGACATTAACCTTTCCACCTATAGCAATCCCTCCAATTAGTTCTGCTATATCATCGCTATCTGCTGCAATTCCTTCTTCAGTTAAAAGCCCTAAAGCTTTCATTACTAACGAAACTATTGGTGAATGATAATACACATCTTTAGGTATTATTTTTACCTTCTCATCTTCACCTGGTTGATACCACATCGGAACTCTCTTTATTGTTTCTCCATTATCGTCAATTAACACCTTAATGTAAATAGTGTTATCGTATGTGTAATACTTATGCGTATAATAGAAGTCCTTTCCGTTCCTTTGTATCATAGTCATTGGAGCGTTGGATACATTGTAATAGTGGGGTTTTTTAGCGAAAAATGGTCCTCCTAGCGCACCCCAGTATTTTCTTGCATATTTATATTCATATGAATTATGAGATTTATTGAATATACTTACACGTAGACTTAAATTGTTTACAGTACCCTCTTGTAGCATAAGATAATTATCCGAAGTAAATCCAGTTGCATTGAATTGGGTGACATTCAATCCATCCCCGAGTATTCTATTATATGGTGAATCATCTAACGCATCATAATTCCTTACAAAATCTACATCACATACCCATGGATCTGTTTCATTTACTTCAAACGCACAGTTGGAAGTATTCACTAAGTAAGGCATGTTAGGATCTTTAGTAGGTAATCCATTAACATCATGAGAGGAATCTGGAAAGCAATTATCAAACACTACACGATCATTAACCATTATTAAGCGCGCTATTTCAGCTTCTTTAATGATATCTTTGAACGAGAACTGGGGATTTTCCTTATAATACTGCAATGCATAGTATAAATCTCCGTCTAAAAGACTTATATTCAAGCTATTGATGGTTAGGTTAAACATAGTTTTTATCCATAGATCTACATCAACTTCCATCAATGGATCTGTATAGTTTCTTTGTCCAACATCTTGATAATCTCCAATTTTTATGTTCCCTATATTGAATTTTAGTACATTTTCGAATATCGAATCGATATTGATATCTTGTGCCATTCTAGGTCCCATTTTTCCCATAAAAGGCGCAGTAAACGGTAATACTGCTCCTAATATTGCAGTTAAATCTATTGGAAGTCTAGTCAAATTAATTGCGGGGATATAAGATGGTTTAAGATCAATTAAACAATCAAATATGGTAACGGCAGCGGAAAAATTAATCCAGCCGTCTAACTCGAGAGTTCTAATGAATTCATTTATCCAATAAGCTGTTTCATTAGTTTTGATTATAGTGATGGTTATATTCAACTGACCATCTAAACCATACTCTAATCCTTCACCGTCGTCGATAGAGATTTCAATAAGCTTTGTTGCTTCTGGAACATATACAGGGTCCGTGGGATGGTCGTTGTAAATGGATATTGCAAGTCTTTCAATATCGACGCCCATCATATAATTTATGACATCCATCGATAACTTGATCTGTCCAACACCATCGGTATTATTGCCATATTTAGTCTCCGATAGTCCTAAAATTGAGATATCACCCATATAGAATAAATCATCCAGATTAATTCCCTGTGAAATAATAGGAATTTCATTAAGTGGTCCCGCCCATAAATTCAACAATTTCGGTTCTGAATTATCGGCACCAAAAGACATGTCCATATCATAAATCATGTCAACTAAACTATAAAGTAATTCAGTTCCGTTAATTCCAAGGTCTAACTCCTCTAATGTAAAAAGGATATCAAGATCTGGCATAAATAATCCTGATAAATTCAAAGTCGTCGTTCCTGAGATTCTAAGAGCATCAATCATAGTTGTTCTGGATACGTTAAAGAAATCAGAAAGAAATTTCTTTAAGAAAGTACATAACGCTTCAGTCTCGTATATTTTTAGTGCGATCTCTATGTCTTCATAAACTCCTTCCTTTATTTCGAAATAATTATCGACTTCGATTCCAACCATATTTTGCCATTGCCCTCTATCGTTCTTTCCTTGAAGTGTTAGGTCTGTATCACCCAATCCTATAGTTATGAAAAATTCGTCTAAATAGAATTTGGATAGTGTTATAATAAACTTTGTATACTGCCCCGGTAACACGTCTACTTCAAGTCCTAATTCAAACTCCATCTCAGTACCAAGCATTCCCCCGAATAGTGAATTGACTAAACTATTAATAAGCCCGTTTAAAAGATCACCGATTGGATCAGATTCTTCTTCTTCTTCTTGAGCAGCATATTGTTGTAATTGAGGTACTCCATCAAGAAGGGTCAACATCAGAGGTAATGGATTAAATGTTGTGAGTAAGCCTATTGGCGAAAATGGATTCAATCCAAGTCCCGTAGAGTTAGTATCAATTAATCCACCTATCAAGCCAGGAACTATTTCTCCTATTAAATCCATCAGCATGGATTCCATATCCATTACTAACGGTATTGCAACATCAAACGGCCCATAAGTATAATTCTCCTTAAACAATATCAAACGTTCGAATTTCGCTGTAATGATCCCATCAATCGTATAATTCTCTATAAGATTACTTAAAAATTTCACTGCGAACGGTGCTACGGTTTTATTCTTATAAATATCGATCTCAACATTTATATATATAGGATTCTCTGGATCTATTCCAGGGATATACACCAAGGACGATTCATTACCAGTTAATTTTAATTCCATAATCGTTCTAGCCACATCATTAATTACTGAGGCAATTCCAATATTCATATCCTCAAATCCCATGTAAAAGTCAAACAGCGTATTATTTAATGTAATTGGTAATTCAATATGAAGTCGCGCATCATCGCCCCAAGTTTCTTCAATTGATTCTAAATCAATATCTGGAAATTCAATCATTCCAATAATATCGTTTAAAAATGTATCCATATCCTTTTCTGGCTGAAGAGCACTCGAGTGAGGTGGAATACCAAGCAATCCTCTCGCAGGACCTTCTGTTATACCTCTCATAAAGTGCTTTAACATTCCCGCAAGACCGTAATCCGGCGCCATTCTTAGGAAATTATCTGGGTCTAAAACACCCTCATCCAAAAATAAGGGTGGTAGGATCGCCATAGAAAGAGAAATTGAAGGAATTTCTAAGCCAAATATTTCTATATCGACATTGTTAATACTTATTCCACAATCAAGCGCTCCTAGTCCTAAAATATTGTATAAGAAATACCATCCAGGAAATTCTTTCCACGCCTCATCATACACTCCGAATTGTGTACCGGTTCCATCTAAGAAACTCTGGAGTGAATAATCATCAATCGCAGGTGCACTCCAATTAATTTTAGTCGAAGGATGTAATACCCCGCCAATTAAATTCGCTGGGTCATCTTTAAAAATTGTCATATTCATCCCTATTATTGAAGGCCTCTCCTTCGGATCTGCGATATATATCTCATTTTCCTTAGTAGATTCAATTTTTGCAACAGCATATTCATAATTTTTATACCAATTGTCATCTCGGTCAATCGCAACTTTATCTTCATATTGCTTCGTAGTACTTACCCTCATATCTACATCTAAATTCTTAAGTTTAATCGGGCCAAGGACTATTCCTCCTAAGTCCTCAGAGGTAATAAGATCGCCTAAACCTATAGTAGCGCCTAACTCTAATCGAAATCTATCTGGATTTTCATCGATATTAAAACTAAGATTTAGAGTCATATCCTCCATACCTTCTATTTGGGAAAGTCTCGGGATAAGAGTCTTTCGCCTAGCATTAGTATAAGGATCAAACATTATCTTCTGACCATCCGCACTTATTGTTGGTCCAGAAGAAGAAGCGCCGCCTAGTAATTCCTCAAGGCTAAATCCCTCCAAAAGAGATTCAATATCTAAGAGCCCGGTTATCATATCACGGAGGATAGAAGTAGTATCAATTTGAATCTCAGGTAAAAATTCAGTATCCATTTGGATACCGCTATATCTCACACGCCCTATAAGCAGCGATATCTTCATCGTTGACAGCCAAGATGAGAGCCATCTACCTCCCGCCTCGGTCTCCAACCCGAGAGATATAACTAATTTTTCAGTTTGATAAGGAGCAATATTTATTCTGTCATTATTATACGCTTTACCTACATAATATCTTTCGCCTGTATCCGGATCAATCGAATATAGGTCAATCTCAAACTTCTCTAATCGTGCAGGTAAAAATGATGGATTCCTCGCTGGAAATGTCAATTGAATCGTACCCGGCTTCATTTCATTATAAAGTAAGCCGAACCCGTTAAAATTAATTTCTATCGCCGCAACGGCAAGCGTAGTTATGAAGGCTAAAGGTATTACCAAAATTATAATCCATATAAGAATAAGAGCTTTTTTCTTTTTGCTAATTCCTTTGGTAGAATCGATCTTTGCCTTAACCCGCTTTTGTACAGCTGCCATACGCTTTTTTGAAACGGTTACACCCGGTTTTCTGACGAAAGTAGGTTTGCCAACTTTCTTTGGTGCTTCAAGATCTTCCTTTTTATAGAGCCTACGCTCACCCCGCTTACGAACCATTTTAGGTGGCCCGCCAGAGGAATCATCTAAGGACTCTTGAAGATTTTGTCGAACTTCTTTTAGTTTTTTGAGAACATCTTCGTCTTTCGAATCACCAGCATCTTTTTTATATAATGTTGGTCTTTTTCTTTTTTCTTCAGGCATTATATTCTCATTTATTTATGTAATTTTTTTTAAATTAGATTATTCTTATTAAAAATTTGCAAATTTTTAAGTTGAAGATAAGATATGCATAAGGTATATATAAATAGAAATGATCGGTTTAGGTTGTAGTCCTAATTTTTTGAATATTTTGACTGAATTAGATTAATCTTCAATATTATGACAAGTACTTGAGCGACACCCCCCAGGATGGTAATCTGTAGATTAAAGCGTAATAAGTATTTGTCTCCATTTTATTATTTCAGTTTCTATATTTAGGTATTTTTTTGTACTTATGAGGTTTAAGCGTGAAATTTTTATTATCGATCTTTTTTTAAATCAACCTAAATAGCTCGGGGGATTAAGATTATTAATTAATTCATTATAGAATTTAAAGCAAGTAAAACGCACAATACTCCGATTAAAAAAGAAGGGTTTACCAGACGCTTATTTTGAGGGCAATTATTATGCGCAAAATGGTTGCTTTTCTCAGGGGTGAGAAAACATTTAAATCTCTTCCATCGGGTTGCGCATAAAATTAACTATCGAAGTATCATGCAATTTTACTCTTTTATTTTAGTGAAAATAAGGTCTTATATATCATCAGAGACAACACGATTTAGTAATTTGTAAAGATTTAAATATGCGAATTAATGACCAAAAACAACTTTTTTTAGTGAGTCTTAAAATTTTAAAAGGTTATATTGAAATTATATTACTATAGACAAAAAAAATGTGAGTTATGAGCTAAAAAGAAGTGAGTTCTAAAAAGGAAGATGAGGATGAGGAGTTTGTATTCGAATTCTATGATGACGAGGATTTCGCCGAAACTTTGGATGAAGATCTACCTAAAGGTTTAGAAGAATATAACGAAGTGAATTTTGAAGATGAATTAAATGATGAGCAGCTTGATATTGTAAATAATATTCATGGTCCAATGTTAGTGATTGCCGGGGCGGGTTCGGGAAAGACACGAACTATTGTATATTCTGTCGCAAAACTCTTGCTATCAAGTATAAGACCAAGCGAAATAATGCTCGTTACCTTTACTAACAAAGCTGCAAGTGAGATGATCAAGCGAGTGGAGTCCCTTCTGGGGAAACGCCCAAGGGGAATATGGGCGGGGACATTTCATTCCATTGCTAATCGCTTCATACGAATATATCATAAATCCCTTGGATTAAAATCTAATTATACAATAATGGATGAAACAGATGCCAAGGCGCTCATGAAGCTTTCGATGGACCAAGCTGATGTAAAAGAAATAGGAGAACGATTTCCATCTTCAGCAATGGTAAAATCTATATTGTCATATTCGATTAATTGCAATAAAACTATTAAAGATATTATTCTCTGGAAATACGCACAATTCGAAAGCGATAAAGTACTTGCTAAATTAAACGAAGTCGTTAAAATATACAAAACTAAAAAAGCTAATGATAATTTAGTTGATTTTGACGACTTATTAGTGTATTGGAACACATTATTAGATGAAAGAGCCATAGCAAAACTCATTGCTAAACGAATAAAATATGTATTAGTCGATGAATATCAAGACACTAATTATATTCAAGACGAAATTATCAGTAAGATCATTAGAGAAAGCCCTAAGCATAATGTTATTGCAGTCGGGGATGACGCTCAGAGTATTTATGCGTTTCGAGGGGCAAATTTCCAAAATATCTTAAATTTTCAGAACAAATATAAAGACTGTAAAGTCTATAAAATTACCTATAATTATCGATCTACTCCTGAAATTCTAGCTTTAGCTAATGACTCGATACGACATAATAAGCAACAGTTCAAAAAAGAAATGCAGCCTACACGCTCATCAGGGATTAAGCCATTTCAAGTAAATGTCGGAGATGATGATGAGCAAGCGAAGTTTATCGTTAAGCAAATATTGGAATTACGCCAAGAAGGATTTGATTTTCATCAAATGGCTGTACTTTATAGAGCAAGTTTTCATTCACTAAGAATTGAAGTAGAATTAAAAGCTAAAAACGTCCCTTATGAGGTGAGGGCGGGGGTTGCATTTTTTGAAAAAGCTCATATCAAAGATTTACTTGTACACTTAAAAATAATCGAAAACCCTTACGATGAGCTTTCATGGTCTCGTATATTTAAAATTGTTCCAGGTATTGGAGCCACTTCAGGAGCAAAGATTTTCAATGTAATTTCTAAGTCTGATAATCCTCTAAAAACTATATCAGAACCAAACTTTTTTTCAGTTCGAATGAGAGGCACTCGTATTAAAAGTGTGGGTAAGAAGAACTTAGTTGCTCATTTAAGAAGGATAGTTGAATTTTCACCCGAAGATAATCCGTCTGAGGTTATATTGGCAATAATAGAAGCAATTAAGGATTATATCAAATCTAATTATGAAAACTGGCAAGACCGAATTGATGATTTAAAACAACTAGTTATATATGCTGAAAATTATCCTACAATAAGTAGGTTTCTAGAAACTTTAAGTTTAAATTTATCTAATATAGAATCAAAAACAGTACATATGGGAAATCAAACAGAAGAGGAGAACCCATTAATCCTTTCTACAATTCATCGTGCAAAAGGATTAGAATGGCGGGTTGTGTTTATCCCTATGTTAGCAGAAGATATGTTTCCATCTAGTCGAGTTGTAGGAAATTTGGAAGCCTTTGAAGAAGAGCGTAGGGTTTTTTATGTATCTATTACAAGAGCAAAAGAACAATTATATTTAATCTCGCCATCAGTCGTTAGAACCTATAGAGGACCTCAAATAGCCCGCATATCTCAGTTTGTTTCCGAATTACAGCCAAAAGTTTACAAAAAAGCTTCTGTGAAGTTTAAATCAAAAAACAGAGGAGATTTAAAACCACGCTTTGGGTTTATGTCGGCGGCGGATATGATACCTGATTCTAAAACTAAACCTAAAAGCAAGAAAAGAGATTAATTAAAGTAAACGAGATTTTATTTTTTCAAAGAGTATTATTTTTTCTTCTTGTTCCTATATATTTTAAATCTTTTAAGTCTTTAACTTGCTGAAGAAATAGATTTGGAATGATTTCCTCTTCTACTAACTTCTCTAAAGTTTCAATAATCTCATCGTCAGTCCATTCTCCCTTGAGGCCTCCTTTAGTTTGTACTTTCAAGTCATCAATCGAAATCTTTTCTTGAGCCCCTTTGTTTCGAATGACTTCAATAATACTAAAGATTTTTCCTTGAATCCGAATAATGCAATGAACTTGTCGTATGAGGTCTTCCTTTTCCGCTCTCTTATCCTTCCATTGAGAGAGTTTTTCTTGAAATTCCCCTTCAAATATTGGGTTCGTATTCACTAGCTTTTTTATAAATGCTTTTATTTCACTCTCAGCCACATTGTTTTTATCTGAAAACTGGTGAATTTTTTGGACCATTTGATCTTGCGTATTAAAGGCAGTTTCGTAATCTAAGCTCAAAGCTTCTTTTAAAATTATACTCGCGCGGTCGCTCATGTCGTTTAATTTTTCATTGATGAAATCCGCCAATTCATTTAATAATAATAAAATTATTTCTTTTTCTTTAATTTTTGTTTCCTTTACTTTATACAATCTATTTTTAAAATCTTCTGCACTAGTCCTCACATATTCTGAGGAGTCTTCACAAAATTTAACGAAAATTGGAAGAGTACGGGTGATTAAGGTCAAATTGGGGTTACTAATTATTAAATTTCCTAAAATGTAAACTGCAAATTCTTTTACATGAGCGTCTTTTTCATCTTTTAATAGTTCAATTAAAAAATTGATAATTTCAATGTAGAACGGGTCAAATTGAGCAATTTGTTCGAGAATAAAACAAATTGATACTCTTTCTTTAGAATCGATCTTTTCATCCTTGAGAATTTCAAAAAGTTCTTCTAATTTAGTATGAACAGGCTCTATCTCCATTCTTTTTAAGGAATCATTTATATCTTCGATAACATCTTTAGTCCTTTGATTCCAAAACCGCTCAATTTTTATTTTCATAATTTTAATTTCCTTAATCAATGGAAAAGAAATAAATATTAAAAAATTGAAAATTTCTTACCGTTCCTTTATAAAAAGATAATCGTTGTATGTTATGTAAAAACTAATGATCTTGTATATATTCGGTAATTCATAAATTAGCAATGCGAATAAAACGAGGCCTATAAATTCCCCGAGATCTGATTGTGCTATTTTGAAAGTTTCTGGCGTAGATCCTTCCTGGAATAGAAATATGTAAATTCCCTGGTTGAGTTGTATCAATATTCCTATGAAAATGATAATACCGACCACTGAAAAAATGATAACTTGAATCTCTTGTTCTAAAATTCCTATAGCTAAATTTAAAATTGTAAGAATCAATGATATAACGATTAATACACCTGCACCGATTAACCATACATTATATAGTTCAGCGCTAATTTGTACATCTCCAGCTCCAGCAGGTTTCCAAGCTAAAGAAGAGGCAAAAACTAATAAGGAAATAAACGGTAATATTATTGTCAATAATGTGAATATAAAGAATAACCGAATAGTATTTAATCTTGAAAAGGCTTCAATCTCTTCAGCCTCTGACTTTTTAATGGCTTCGAGCATTTGATCGATTCTTTTCTGAATTTTGGACGGAATGTCTTCGGTTAGTACCGTTAATTGGAGAGTTCCATCGGGATAATCCGAAACTAATTCGATAGCTGATTCATATCCCTTTTCAAGTCTTTGAATAGTACTTTTAGGACCATTCCATAAGTACATAATTTTCTCATTCTCATCTAAAAGTGCACATAAATCGTGGTATAGTAAGTTATCTTCCTCTAGCCAAGTGTTTTTAGATTCATTGTAAATAAAAGTTTTCATTTAAGATCACTTTTTTATGTTAAAATTTACTTTTTTTTATATTTAATAAGAATTGGTTAAATAAAAATGCTTGAATAATAATACAATAAGTTAAAATAAAAATAACAGAAGAAGGCTATAAAGATTGACTACTCTTCTATTCTCTTTTTAATTTCATTCCACCAATTATCGATATATTCCTTATAATAATGAACTTCCTCTTGTGTTAGATTTTTAAACCTTTTTTGGGCTTTAAGGTACTCTTCAAAAGGCTTTCTCTTAGAAGGATCTAAACACTTTTTACTAGGAGTCGACAAGAAGAATTTTCCATCTATGATTTCATATAAAGGCCAGAACCCCGATTCATTTGCTAATCTGCCAATCTCTATAGTATCTTTCGGATCATAACCCCAGCCTGGAGGACAAGATGAGAGAATGTGAATATATCTTGTTCCCTTAAGATCTCGTGCTTTTTGGAATTTTTCATATATATCCAGAGGGTATGAGCTGTTTGCGGTCGCAACATAAGATATTCCATGAGCTTCTAATATTTTAGGCATATTTTTTTTAGGTCTAATTTTCCCGCCAGGTGTAGTTGCGGTAGCTGCCCCTAGTGGTGTCGCGCCACTCCTCTGGACACCTGTATTCATATAAGCTTCATTATCATAACATGCGTAAATAAAATTTGTACCTCTTTCAGCAGCTCCACTTAATGCTTGAATACCAATGTCAGCAGTACCCCCATCCCCCGCAAAAGCTACAACGCAAATCTCGTCCGCCAATCCTTTTTCTTCGAGGGAGGCTACAATACCAGATGCAGCGGCCCCCGTAGTTGCAAAAGGGGTATGAAGTACTGATAATTTAGTTGAACAAAAGCCTTGCATCCCATGAAGCACTGTCAGACAGGATGCTGGCACAGTTAATATTGTATTTGGTCCAAGAGCTTTAAGAGCAAATCGATAAATCAATTGCATTCCACACCCCGCACACATTCGCGTACCTGGATTAATATATTCTTCCTCTATAACATCCATTACTTTTACCATATTTAACCCCTCATTTCAAAAAATCTAAATCATCTAATTTTAATCCAAAAAATTCAGTTTTATAGGAAATTTCTCCTTTTTCTGATTCTTGTAAGGCTCTATGTACTCCTTCTATGATATGCTCGTTTTTCACATCTCTTCCACCCAACCCTACAATATATCCTTTTATAAAAGGATTATCTTTTAACCCATAGAGTGCAGCTTTTAATTCATAACATAACACACCCTCATACCCATATCCAATATCCCTGTCAAATACAATGACGTTCTTTATTCCTTGGAAAAATGCTCGTAATGCGTCTACGGGAAACGGTCTAAATAATCTTAAACTGACTACTCCAACTTTAATCCCCTCCTCTCGAAGACTGTCAATTACTGTCTTCGCTTGACTAGAAACTGAGCCCATAGCAAAAATTATATTATCAGCATCCTCGGTTTTGTAAGATTTAAATAAACCATTTCCATATGATCTGTTAAATTTTTGTGCAAACTCATCATGAACCTCTTTAATAACATCGATGGAGTTTTCCAATGCTTTTTGTAAAGAATATCTAAATTCGTAATATCCTGGAGCCGTTCCTTCTTCCCTTATTATTGTATTAGGTGTGGTGACTGGTCCTACTCCCTTAACTTGTGAAATATCTGATAAGTTAATATGATGATTTATTGGAGGTAAAAATGCATCAATATCTTCTTGGCTCTCTAATTGTACTGGCATCATACAGTGACTTAAAATATATCCATCGAATGCAACAATGCTAGGAATAAAAACTCTGGGATCCTCAGAGATCTTAAATGCTTGAAAATTGGTGTCGTAGATTTCTTGATTATCCTCACACATAAATTGAATCCAACCTACATCTCTTACAGTAATAAAATCAGAATGATCATCCCAAACTGACCATGGAGCGCCACATGCGCGCGTAGCTAAATTTATTACAATAGGCAATCGAGTTCCTGAAGCCCATGGTAACATTTCATACATTAGCATGAGACCATGTGCTGAGGTTGCAGTACCTACTCTTGAACCTGTTGCTGAAGCTGCGCAACAAGCAGCAGCAGCAGAATGTTCCGATTCCACCATTAAGAATCTGGCTTTCAATTTACCTTCATTGATGAAATCGGATATTTTTTCTACAACAGGGCTCTGAGGAGTTATAGGATAAGCAGAAACAACACCTACTCTTGCTTGTCTAAAAGCGTACGCCGCAGCATGGTTCCCTGTTAGGATTTTTATTTTTTTATCTTTATCCATTGATTTTTGCTTTGATAGGGTCATTCAATTTTCACCTCTTCCATTTTAATTGCATCAACAGGGCATTCAACCATGCAAATACCACACCCCTTACAATATATTAAATCAATTCTAGGGGGGATAGTTCTTGTAACAACTGCTTCAGGACAATATAACCAACAATTAAAACATGCTGCCTTACCAGTTTTAGCGGGAATGCATTTTTCTAAATCAATTATCGGCTTTAATTTGCTCCAAGTTCCAGTTTTACCAGCTTCACCTAATACTGGTTTTTGAACTGAAGCAAGAATTTTTTGATAGTCTTTTTTTTTTTCAGTCATAGAATCAACAAAAATTCGACTAAGTCAGATTTATACAATTAAATAACTAGTAAAATAAAATTCTTTTGCTTTAAAAAATTAAGTAATCAGAAGTAATAAATAAATAGTTAGTTATTCCATATTTGATTGTGAACCAGTAAATCATCCATATAAAAATAGAAATTTCTTAAAAATTTTAAAAAGTTTTGGTCTCAAATTTTAAAAAATTATGACAGATCCATCTAAGAACGACAATGAACAGAATGATGTCAAACAGACATTAAAGGAAAGCGAACAATTATATAAAGCTTTATTAAGAACATCACCTGATGCCATAACAGTCTCAGATTTAAAGGGTAGGATAATCGATGTGTCCCAGAGAGCAATTGAATTGGCTGGTGCAAAAAGTGCGGATGAATTAATTGGAAAGAATTCCTTCGAATTACTAGCACCAGAAGACCGTGAAAGAGCCATGCAGAATCTATTAAAAACATTGAATACAGGTTTTATTCAAGATGTTGAATATTATTTTCTGAGATTGGATGGGTCTAAATATTTAGGAGAAATAAACGCTAGTGTTATCAAAGATGCAGAAGGAAAGCCAAAAGCATTTATTGGGACCGTACGGGATATAACTAAACGGAAAGAGGCTGAAAAGGCACTCAAAAAAAGTGAAGAGCTATATCGAAATTTATATAAATCTGCATTAGTCGGATTATGGACTATAAGATTTCACGATGGTGTTTTTATTAGAGCAAATATTACAACTGCAAAAATTCTTGGATTTGATAATGTTGAAGATATCATTAATAAAGTCAGCAGTATCGACCTTTTTAAACCGAATATAATACAAAAGTTCCGCTCTCAATTAAAAGAACGGGGAAAAATTTCGGGCTACGAAGCACCTTTTACGGATATTAATGGAAAAGAGAAAATCATATCTGTCTCAGCGACGATTTATAAAAAATTAGGAATTATTGAAGGGGCATTTATAGATATAACAGATCTCAAGAGGGCCCAAAAAGCACTTAGTGAATCTCATAATATGTTAAAATTGGTTATGGATAATATACCTCAACATATTTTTTGGAAGAACAGAGATTCTGTATATATGGGCAGCAATATTAATTTTGCTAGAGTAGCGGGAGTAGAGAACCCCGAAAATATTGTTGGTAAGACAGATTACGATCTGGCATGGAAAAAAGAAGAATCCGATTATTTTCGCGAAATTGATAGGCGGGTTATAGAATCAGATACGCCGGAATATGGTAGTATAGAACCAATTCGTGAAGCGAGTGGTAAACAATTATGGGTAGATGCAAATAGAATACCCATTCATGATTCTGAAGGAAATGTAGTTGGGATTATCGGAATGTATGAAGACATTACAAAGAAAATGGAAACAGAACAAAAATTAGAGGAATCAGAAGAAAAATTCAGAACTATTGCCGAACAATCTTTAATGGGAATTTCAATCATACAAGATGATGTAATTAAATATTTAAATCAAGCATTTGAACAAATGACAGGATATGATGCTGCAGAAGTGAAAAATTGGGGTCCAGGAGAGTTTAGTAAAAGGATTCATCCTGAGGATATAAAAATAGTAATGGAACAAGTAAAAAAGAAACAGGAAGGATCTAAAGATGTAATTACGCATTATCAATATAGAGTGTTTAAAAAGAACGATGAACTAGTATGGATCGATAATTATTCCAAAACTATTAATTATAATGGAAAACCCGCTGATTTAATAACAGCAGTAGATATTACTGAAAGAAAAAAAGCGGAGCAAGAATTAAAGGATTCGGAACAGCAATATCATACTACTATAGATTCTTTAATTGATCCATTGCATGTTATTAACAAAGAGTATGAAATTATTTTAGTTAACGAACCATTTATAAATTGGCTGGATGAACTAGGAATTAAAAAGAATATTATGGGTAAAAAAGTATTTGAAGCCTTTCCGTTTTTATCTGAAATAGTTCAAGATGAATATCAACAAGTTTTTGAAAGTGGAGAACCATTAATTAGTGTAGAAAGCACAATAGTAAATAATACAGAAATTATTACAGAAACTCGAAAATTTCCAATTAATAGTGAGGGAATTGTAAGCCAAGTTATTACAATTGTAAGAGATATCACCGAGCGTAAAAAAGTAGAACAAAAATTGAAAGACTCTGAAGAGAGATATCGCCATCTTTTTGAGACTACACCTTTATCGATTATTTTAATAAACTCAAAGGGATTAATTATTGATTGTAATACCGCAACTGAAAAGTTATACGGATATAGTAGAGAGGAATTGATTGGAAGAGAATATAAAATACTTACTTTAGAACATCCGAAATATAGACCTGAATTTCTTGAAAAGGTTATGCCTTTTTTTAAGGGAAAAAATCCTCCTCCTATAGATATAGAATTATATAATAAAAGTGGTAACTTGATTTGGGTAAATATGCAAACTACTACTGTAAAAATTGGAAACGAAGAACTCAAGCAAATAATAAGTCATAATATTTCAGAACGTAAAAAAGCAGAACAAGATTTAAAAGAATCTGAAGAAAAATATAGAAGTATCCTTGAAAACATAAAAGAGGGCTACTTTGAAGTTGATTTAAAGGGGGATTTTACTTTCACTAATGATTCATTTTGTGATCTTATCGGGTATTCGAGAGAGGATATAATCGGAATGAATTTTAGCGAATTAGTTGAAGCAAAAAACGCAATGAAGGTCTATAAGCATTACAATAGTATTTATAAATCAGAAACAGAAGAAATGAATATTGAATATGAAGCAATAAAAAAGAACGGTGATAAAATCTACGTTGATACTGGAGCATATTTAAGGTATGATTCGGAAGGCAATAAAATTGGTTTTTACGGCTTAGGCAGAGATATTACAAAACGGAAGGAAGCAGAACTTCTAATTGAAGAAGAAATTAAAAAATTAAAAGAGCTTGATGCCATACGAAAAGATCTAATTTCAAGAGTTTCTCATGAATTAAAAACCCCATTAATACCCGTAATTGGAGGTGCAGAACTTCTTTTAGAGAAATATAGAGATGGACTAGGAAAAGAGCCCTTAGAAATTATTGAATTAATTGAAAAAGGGGGAAATAGATTAAGCATTTTAGTGAACAAATTATTAGATGTTTCTAGGATTGATTTTAAAAAAATAAAATTGGATAAACAGAAAACGGATTTTGGTATTCTCATTAAGAATTGTGTGAAAGATATGCAATATTTCTTAAGTCAACGAAATATTGAATTGAAAATGAAACTTCCAGAAAGGTTTATATTGGAAATTGATATAATGAGATTTGAGCAAGTAATTACGAACTTGATTTCAAACGCAATAAAGAATTCACCTCCCAATAGTAAAATTGATATTTTACTGGAAAAATACGAGAATTGGGCTATATTCTCAGTAAGTGATCCTGGTGTTGGCCTAACTGAGAATGAAATAAAAAAACTTTTTACTAGATTCGGTAAAATAGAACGATATGAACCTGGATTGGAGTATTTAGATATTCAAGGTTCGGGACTTGGCTTATATATTTCGAAAGAGATTGTAGATTTACATGGAGGTAAAATTTGGGCAGATTCAGATGGACGAAATAAAGGAGCTACTTTTACTGTAAGATTACCTATAAAATAAGTAAAATAGATGATAAAAATATTTCTATAAGACCTTTACTAAGTTATATCCTTGTTCCATTAACTCAATATTAATTTTACCGACTTCACTTTTCATTTTTTTCAGAATTACTTTTTTTAAGTCATCTAAATTCAATTCCGATAAAGCTTTTGAAAGTAATCCTAAAATAGGTATATTGACTACTGGAACACCTTCAATTATTAATCCTTTTTCCAATGCCATTTTACTAAAATCTGCGACGTATATACTGATATCACTACTTAAATTATATTTTTTTCTAAAATAATCAGGATCTTTTTCAGAATTAATAAGAAAGATGCCTTCCTTTTCAATAGAAGATGCTATAGCTTGATTCAGAACGGTTTCATCTAAAACAATAATGATATTTGGTTTTTCAATCTGAGCACGATCCCAAATTTTCTCAGATTTAGAAAGCTTAGTGTATGCTTGAATAGGCGCCCCCCTTCTTTCTGCGCCAAAGGAGGGGTATGCATGAACATCAACAAAATTACCACTTAAATAGGCTGCTTCTACAATTATTTCCGATGCAGTTACTGCTCCTTGACCGCCTCGTCCATGAATAATTATTTTAATAACATCCCAAGTATTCTCTTTTTCCATCATTCAATAAAAACCATAAATATTATCGTTCTTGTATGACATACTACTATTTAATATGAAAAACTTCCAGTAATTAAAAATTTTTCTTTAATTTGGATAAAAAGAGCCGTTTTAATAATCCCTTTGGATTTTAATTTGTTAATAATAAAAAAGATAATGATAAAATAACTTAACCATATTATAAATATATTTATATCATTTTGCTTTAATAATTAAACCTTAATGAGTGAAAATTATGAAAAATGAAACAGGATATTTCGAAGGAAGAGAAAATAAAAAATTATTTTATCAAAAATGGCTTCCCGATACGGGAGATTTCAAGGCGATTTTAATTGCAATTCACGGATTTGGAAATCACTCTAACATGATGAAAATTCCTGCGGAATTTCTGGTGGAAAAAGGATATGCTGTTTATTCCTTTGATTTAAGAGGTCATTGGAGAAATATTGGGGAAAATACCGGACATATTGATAGTATGGACCATGTTCAGAAAGATATAGTACTTTTCATGGATGTTGTTAAGGAAAAAGCAGGAGATAAGAAGATCTTTTTATTGGGTCATTCATTTGGAGGATTAATTAGTTTAGAATACGCTATAACTCATCCAATGTTGGCTGGTGTGATTGCTGTGAGTCCTTTAGTTGATTTATCGCTTAATGAATCATTTGGAAAGAAATTTATTAAAAAAATGGTAAAAGTAGCATCACCTATGAAGACAGAGCCTTATAACATCGATCATAAAGAATTAACTAGTGATTTAAAAATTTTAAAAATGTTTCATACTGATAAAAACCTAACTAAAGTAATTTCAGCTAAAACTGTAGCTGATATGAGTAGCTCACTTAAATGGGTTATAAATAATACTAAAAAATTGTCGTGTTCTGTTCTTTTTATGTTAGCAGGGAGAGATAAATTAGTCGATATACAAAAAGCGAAAAAGTTTTTTGAAGATATAAGAAGCGAAGATAAAACTTTAAAGGTATATGAGGATTATCTCCATGAATTGCTTTTTGAAAAGAGACGGGCTCAAGTATATCTTGATATATTTGTATGGCTGGAAAAACATATTAAATAAAAACAAATTAAATAAGAGATCCCAAGTTGCAGGATACTACGCCTCCAAGAGAACTACATGGTAGAAAGCAACTTGGTTATAATTTAGGTTATTTTGGAATTTTTTTAGTAAATCTTTTAATAGGAGTATTTACATTTCAATTCTATGTGTTTACTGTTAATTTAAACCCATTACTAGTAGCTATAGGCATAAGCCTCCAATTATTAATCGGAGGGTTATTTTCAATAATTTTTGGGGTTATAATTGATAATAAAAAGCCAGGAAAGTTTGGAAAAAGGAGGATTTTCTTATTTTATGGTTTGCCAATATGGTTTATAACGAGTATTTTAATTTGGACGCCACCATGGTATTGTCCGGAGAATAATTCAATGTTTTGGCCAACTGCTATCTATTTTTGGATAGTTTTAATTGCTAACTCTATCTCAATGACTTGTATGCTAGTTGCTCATAGCTCTATGTTTCCAGAGCAATCCCAAACCCAAGAAAATAGGAAAAATATAGCTGCGGTTGGTAGTGTATTAATAATAATCGCATCAATTTTAGCAATGTTATTTCCAATAATAATTCAAAGTATTCTCGGGGATCCAGAAAACGTTAAATGGTGGGAACCATCGGGAAAAATAATTCTATTTTTTATGCCCCTGATTTCTGTATCATTTGTTATTTTCGGAACAATCGCAGTAATAATCACATATTTTTCTGTTGATGAGTCATTTCATAAGGAATTAATTGGAGAGGAATATGAGAAGCGTTCTCTAACAGAAACAATTCAAAAAATGAAAGAACCAGGAAAAGATAGAAAATATAGGAAATTTTTAATGGTCGGCTTTTTTAATCAACTTGCGGGCAAAACTATCGGGCTGGTAATTATCCCATTCTTGACTTATGCTTTGCTATTCAAAGGATCTCAATTTTTTATTTATATGATTGCCTCTGTCTGTTGTAAATTCGCATGGTTTTATTTCTGGAAGAAAATATATGATAAAAACACTTTAATTAAAACATATTCTTTATGTCTTGCTGTTGCAATAATTGGCTCTGCCTTTGAATTGCTATTTCTTATTGAATTTCTATCTTTTGAAGTTAAAATAGCTTTATTCTTTGTTACATATGGTACAGTTCTTGGATCGATTTATGCGATAGGCTTGTTTGCGACCCCATTAGGAAGTGCTTTAATTGATGAGGCCGCTGTCAAGAAAGAAGGATTTACAAAGGATGAGGCAGTTGCTGAAATCTCAGGAGCCTATTCTGGTTTAAACTTATTTATGATCTCTATGGGGCAAGCAATTGCTCCGCTAATTGTAGGGGCAATTTTAGTTGGATCTAATTCGGAAAATCCCGCTATCCTTACCCTATGCTTAGCTTCCTCAGGAATTTTTTACTTAGCTTCTTTATTATTCCTTGTGAGTATTAAACTGAAAAAAAATGAAATGTAAATTTCACACACTAAAAATAGAGCGAAAAAGTTGATATCTAGACAAATAAAATTAAATAGAAATATTTAAGGATATTTTTCATGTAATCCTTTTATAAAATCATGCAATTCTTTCATGGATTTGTTTTTTGCATAAGCAATTTTACCGCATTCGTCTTCTAAATCAAGGCATGATTTAATATAAGCTTTATTCATGATTGTTAACATAGATTTTGTAAAGAATATAAATTCTGGTTGGTATTTCCCTATTTGTTTTGCGAAAGAAAGCGTTTCAGCATCGAGTTGATCAAATGGAAAAACCCTTGTTGGAAAATTGATGTTCTTTAAGTCTTCTACTCCGACTTTATCTGCAGTAAAAAGTAATTTTTTCGCATAACTTAATCCAAAAGCCATTAATGGGAGGAGTGTTGCTCCGGTCTGTGGAAATGCGGAAATTGCGAGTTCTGGGAGCCTAAGATATAGCTCGTCCTTAGGTCTATCTGCAAAAATCCTCAAATCAGAAGCCAATATCATTAAAACCCCAAAACCAATTGCGACTCCTTGGACTTGCGTAATTATGGGTTTTTTCATAAGAACCATAGTTTGATTTACCTTTCTGCCCCATTCTGTTATTTTAGCAACATTTTTAGGAGATCCTTGCACTTCTTTAAGGTCGTAACCCACGGAAAAGAATCTTTTCTCCGTACTCTTTATTATAATACATCTAACTTTCTCATTCTCATCTGCCTCATTCAACTTTTCATACATTGCCATTAACATATCGATAGTGAATGCGTGCGCTTTATCTGGTCTATTTATTGTAATTATCGCGATGCGTCCTTTAACTTCATATGAAATTATTTCTTGAATACTCATAAGATCTTAAACTTAAAATTGAATTTAAAATATATTAAATTGAAAATATTAAAAAAGAAGCTGATAATTATGACCAAAAATAAGGAATTGTTTTTATTTATAACAATAGGTATTATTTTTTATCTTTTTGTGGAAGTTTTAACTAATTTTGTCTTATATATTAACGCAGTTATATTTTTGCAATGGAAAGATTTGAGCGTTGTTTTACTTTGGATAATAATCTACTTAAGCGTCATTTTCGGAGAAATTATTATATTTTCTCTCCACAAAATCAATGAGAATTCCAAGATTTATATTCTGGTTTTATTAATTGCTTGTTTTAGGATATTAACTCAGTTCTATTTTATAGGGGAGATATATCTTCTATTCATCACAGCGCTATTTATCTCAATATTAATCTTCTTTACAGAAATTTTCTTGTTATTTAGGAGAGTTGATTATTTTCAAGATTATCAATTAATTATAGGAGGGATAATTTTTGGTCTCGGAATTCATTTCTTTTTGTTAATCTTGAATATGTCTTCAAATTTAACCGTTAATATTTTAAAAATTCCATTTACTTTTGCGTTTGTTGCGGTTTTATTTTATTTTAATCAGTTACTATTCAAGCCAAATCTCATGAGGAATGAGAGGAAAAATATAGAAGTAGGTAAAGAAAGCCCTATGAATAATCAAATGAGTTTAATTCACTTTATTCTATTTGGTATTCTACTCTTTTTATGTGTAAGTTGGATTTTTAATCCTATGAGTTTAGCTGCTTATGATGTAATTATATTAAATTGGTATATATATGGATTTCTCTATTATAGCTTAATTATTTTAGCTACTTCATTAATAAGCTTCTTTTTCATTCGCAATATTTTAAACGGAGATAATAGAGACTTTATTAAAAAAGTGTTAATTATTTCTAATGCTGTTTTCTGTGCATTTAATTGTTTAGCTCTATTCATAATTGATACCGAATATACAATCCTATCAACCATTTATACGACAATTCTAGCAGTAATCAGTGTATTTACATTACTATTTAATATTTCATATCTTATTCATTATTATACTTTTCCATCTCGAAGTAAGAGTTATGCAGGGATAGTTATTTTCTTCTTTAGTTTCGCCTTCTCTTATGCTGTAGCTATAATATTTACTTGGTCTGAATATAGATCACTTCTTATTTCAGTTTTAATTTTGTCGGCCGTTTATTTTGTCTTATTTATAGGCGTGGAAATCAGAAAGATTACTAATTTGCGTATCGAAGTTAAAGAGATAATCAATCGAAACAAATTATTTGGAGCTATATTTATAATTATCTTTGGGATAAATATAGTGTCCTTTTCAATTATAGTCTATCAGCGAAGATTCGAAGCCCCTTCTGAAGGTAATCCGACAATTATGGTGTGGAATATACACAATGGGATAGGACTTGATGGTAAGTTCGATCTCGACAGATTAATTGATGAGATAAAAGAATATGACCCTGATATTTTAGGTTTAAATGAAGTAGATATGGGAGTAATGAAAACAAGCTTTGTAGATATTACTTCCTATTTCGCTCAAAAGCTTAATATGTATTGTTTTTACGGCCCTACTTTCTTTAAGCACTATGGTAATGCGATTCTTACTAAATATCCCTTCGAGAAAGTAGAGACAATTGACCTTCCATGTTCAGATGAGGTGAAAGGAGAACCAAGAGGAGTAATACGAGCTGAAATTAAAATTGATGGCGATTTATGGACAATATATATTAATCATTTATCTACAAAAGTAGAAGATCGATTATTACAAGTACCATTTATTATTGAGGAACTAATTGACAAGCACAAATTCGAACGAGTGATATGGATGGGTGATTTTAATTTAAGGCCACCTGATGCGGATGATAATCAAGGTGAGTATTTACTCATAAATGAGACGAGTGATCTTGAATTTAGAGACTCTCATAAATATTTAGATCCTGATCCAGAACTTACGGGAGGATTAGATAGTAATGCTGTGCCAAGTAATCGGATTGATTATATTTTTTGTTCTCCCGATTTAGTACCCCTTGATGCCATAGTTCACTGCTCTGTTGCTTCTGACCATTGTGCGGTAATTACAGAGTTTTAAAATAAGGAAATAACAATGAAAATAAATGTAAAAGACTCGACTCTTGTATTAATATTACTTGAAATCTCTTTGTGTATAATTATTTGGGTTATACCGTTAGAGCTATTAAAATATTTATCTATAGAAGTAGTGGGAGAACCTCCAATCAACGGAAAGACTTGGATGGAAGGTGTAGAAGCACTCGGCGGGCATTATTCGATGAGACTTCTAGCGATTCTTGGAGTTGTTATTATTGTTCATACACTATTTTTTGTGTTAAAATGGGAAAATAAACCGATAACTCAGAGAGAGGTCATAAATAAAGAAATTTTCATGTTTATTCTCGCTACTATAATCTTTTTTATCATAAATTTCCTCATAGGCTATGATTGGTGGGATCCAGATGGCTTTTTAGGCATGGGTCCGCTATTTTTTTATTCCATCTTGAGTTTAGTTATTTTAGGTTTATTGCCAATTATATTTGGCAAATTTTTTCAACTTAAAGATGAGGACTTTGCCTCTTCCACCGATAATCTTAAAGAGATCTCTATTTGCATGATTATTATTGCGTTTGGGTACGGGTTAATCTCCGGAATATGGCATTGTTGTTCTTTTTATAGCCCTAGTATTTATTTCTTTTATTTTATAATCAAGATAATACAGCTTTGGGCAATGTGTACTTTCTTTTTTAAGTACGGACTTAAACTTTTCATGAGTAAAACAAAACCTATTTACGCATATATAATAGTTAGTGTACTATTTGGTTTATGCTATCCATGGCATACATTTGGATTCGCCTTAACTTTTATGATATTTGGTTTTCTGCTATGTTATCTTACGAGAAAGACAGATTCCTATTTGCCAGGATTAATTTTATTATATTTTGCATATATTTTTCATGCGGGACTTCCTTGGCACGGGGCGACTATTACTTTTTTTGTAATATATCCAATTAGTGTTGGAGTTCTAAGTTTTCTGATTTACTTAAATGTAATAAAAAGAAGAGATTAAGTTTAATTATATTAAGTGAGATTTCTATATATGAAATTAGCAGCAAGTCCATGGCCAAGATTTCGTGCGGATATGGCTTCATCGGGTAGGAGTACGTTTCCAGGCCCACTCGATGATGAAATAGTATGGGAACTATCCATAGGGAAAATTTCCGGTGAACCGGCAGTAGGAATAGATGGAACCATCTATTTCCCCTTGAAATCTGAGGAATTAGCAGCTATTAGTGCAAATGGAGAGGAATTATGGCGTAAGCCTCTCATAGGACATCGAGATAAACCACTTCGAGGAATAACTACTCCAGCGATACGTTCTGATGGTAGCCTTATTGTTGCCGCAATGCGTAAAGTGGTGTGTTTGGAACCGGATGGAAAACAAAGATGGGAAAAACTAATCGATGGTTTACCCGCTGCACCCAACATTGGTCCTCAAGGAACAATATATGTATCCGCTTGGAGCATTGACTGGGCGGGAATTTATGTGATTTCACCGGAAGGAGAATCAACAGGTTTAGACGATCCTCAATTCAAAAAAAGATGGATGGGAGGTAGATTTAATACAGTATCACCTGTTGCTATAGATAATGAAGGGAATGTATATGCTCCGTTTCGTGATAATGTAACTCATCCAGAAGCGTATACTTGGGATCCTATCGATGAAGTAGATGAAGACTACCAATACCAGTGTGTAGTTTTCAATTCCGAGGGGAAGAAATTAGGACGGTTTGATCCCTACACTAGGTCTTTTCCCTATCCGACTACTGTCAGTGTCAGCAAGGAGGGTTGGGCATACTATATACATGCCAGTTGGCCTGCATTAGATTGTTTTACCCTCAATGATATTTTAACAGATAAAAATAAATATAATAAGAAAACTCAATGGACCTGGGATAAATATAGAGATAAGGATGAAGATGGTACAGAAGGACCGTCTTATAATCATAAACCTTATGGCTATGTGACATTAGGAGATAACCAAAAAGTC
>Ga0114925_10000157_pt1 | contig 25778 bp, 24 predicted proteins | sample SumtaG_2_FD_87287 | JGI IMG/M metagenome (GOLD analysis project Ga0114925, IMG submission 87287) | Deep subsurface microbial communities from Indian Ocean to uncover new lineages of life (NeLLi) - Sumatra_00607 metaG | ecosystem: Environmental > Aquatic > Marine > Oceanic > Sediment | place... | reverse complement strand
GGACGGTTACGACTATTACGTTCCGCGAGGTACGCATACCCTGCGTTTTCAAGGTAGCGATGCTGATGGCTCATTTGACCTGACAGTCAACTTCACTATTTGATAAGAAGTACAGATTTTAACGGGCGGCGTTGTGGCCGCCCGGTTCTTTTTTATCCCCTTGACTTTCCTCCCCCTGGTCTTAGACTTTGTGAGCAATGGGTAAGAGACTGATACTACTTGGCCTCACGATAGTTGGCGTAGCGGATTTAATGAGCTGTGGTCGTCCCGCAGGCCTGGAAGGGGAACTGGTGCTCGAGGAAGGCCAGCCCGGGGATGCGCGCGGCTCGCTTGTCAGGCTCTATGTGGAAGGCCAGGTGCTCGATCTGGGCAAGATCTATATGGCTCCAGTGTTGTCGGTAACCGTGATGGGGGAGGTTGCCGACCTTGGTTATTCCGTTCGCTACCTCTTGCGACGATGAGGGGAACCCCGTTGCTATCCCCAGAGGTGTCCACAGCTTTTCCTTCCAGATCTCGACCACTGAAGGCACGTTCGATCTTTCTTACTCACTTCGTCTTTGATGAAGGAGTGTATCTATCGTGTTGAGAGGTTGACAAATCAGCTCAGTTGATCTATAGTTGTGCGTGGATACGAACGCAGGTTGCAAAGCTTATCGAACATCACGGCGGCGAGATATGGGTGGGGTCTTTGGCTGTGGAGGCTCGGCCTCCAGCTTCCCTGTCCACCGTCGGTGCAAGGATCAGAGCAAAGCCGAGGAACAGTGGTTGGTTTGACAAAGAACTTTCTCGGAGTAAGGTTTCCTTATGGATAAGTTCGTTTGTATCCATACCTGCGGCCGTGAGGAGGCAGTGGTGATTGCGGGATTGCTTAGGGCTTCAGAGATCGAGGTGCACCTTATCGAGCAGGCACCCGCTCACCTGCGTCCGTTCTCCGCAAAGAAGACGATGGTGCGGGTGATAGTCCCGCGTGAGGCGGCCGAGTTTGCCTATCAGATTATCCAGGATGCTCAGGATAAGGACTTCTCAGAGTTCGAGCAGAGCGCAGAACGTTAAATTACCCCACAAAAACGCAGCGCGTTTTCGCGGGGACCCCAATAGTAAACCTCCTTTTCGCTAACGCGAAAAGATCGGAATCCCTTGAAAAGGAAGGCCGCTAAAGCGGCCGTCATTATTGTCAATAGGCTGTAACCGTAATCCCTCTTCCTTCCACCAGCCAGCGGTAGGTGCGCTCGATCCGATCCCAGTTGTGCTCGCGGTCAAGCGACCAGTAGCGACCTATCACGCCTGCAACCTGCCCCACGCCAAGCTCACTGCACTCGGACTCAATCATCCCTATGTATCGTGCCCCGGCCTGGGCACGCTCGCCGCGCCTGCCAAGCATCGCATGTATGTAAACCGGAGCAACCTTCTCCTGCTTGCATAATCTGAGCAGGGCTCGCAGGTGCTCAACCGATCCGTGAGACGAGTAGAAACTCACTATCCCCAGAAGATGAAGCGCCGCTCCCCGCCTCTTAGCTTCTTCTGCGGCCCACAAGAAGGCCTCGTTTCTCGCAAATGAACCGTCGGCAATCGCCTTATCGATCCTTACGCGATCGGAGGGTACACGTCTGCCAGCGCCTATGTGAAGGTGTCCCACCTCGGAGTTGCCGACACTGTCATCAGACAACCCTACCGCCTCGCCTGCCGCAGCTAGAAGTGTGTGTGGCCTACCGGTCCAAAGCTCATCAAAGTTAGGTGTTTGAGCCTTGCGGATCATGTTCCCGTATGCTTCGTCGTTGTGACCCCAGCCGTCAAGGATCAAAAGAAGCACGCGCTCTGTCTTGGGAGCCTTACCTTCAATCAGGCTTTGCCCGGTCATCTCGGCTGGTTGAGCAAGACCCAGGAGATCAAGGATGGTTGGAGCAACGTCAGCGAGTTCGCCTTCATCACGTAGGCTCAGCGCTGCTGCGGGTGCGTCCACGACAAATGGAACAGGGCTCCGTGTGTGTCCGGTATCTACACTCCCCTCCGGATAGAGCCAGCGCTCAACCGTGCCATGATCCGCGGTGATCACCGAGGTTACCCGGTTCTTGTGCGCACATCTTACTATCCGCCACAGAGCCTCGTCTACCGTCTGGACCGCACGAAGAACGGCATCGGCGTTGGCAAAGTGCCCCACCACGTCCACGTTGCACAGGTTCACGATCACCACGTCGGTTGATGAATCCCCCAGGGCCTTGCATGTGGCCTCCGTAACTTCTGTTGCTGACATCTGGGGAGCCTGATCGAATGTCGCCACATCCTTCCGAGTGGGCACCACTATGTGCTTCTCCCCAGGGTAGGGCTCCTCCCTTTTGCCGTTCAAAAAGTATGCCAGATGTAAGGCCTTTTCAGCTTCAGTAATCTTTAACACCTTTTTACCAGCATTGGAAAGAACCTCTCCCAGGGTGTTTGCAAGCCCTTCAAGCGGCGGGAAGGCCACCCGCACATCCAAGTCCTTCTTGTATTGAACCATAGTAGTGAAAGCCAGGTTGAGTTCAGTTGTCTTGAAATGCGGAAATGCCTTTTCGGTCAACGCCTGGGTCAGTTCTATCTCGCGTTCTCCGCGGATGTCATAGAAGATAACCCCATCGCCCCGGCTTATGCGACCGATCGGGGCACCTTGCCTCGAGGTGAGCACATGCGGTTCAAGCAGCTCGTCCTCCTGGTCTTGCTTGTAGGCCGCAAGGATCGCCTTTGCTAATGGGGTGGCATTGGATTCATTCATGTTACTTTGTTCGTTCTTCCTTGTTTTTTCCTTCGATTTGTGAGTAGTATATCCAAGGGGGAGGATTTGGCAACCAATTCGTGGATCTTAAGGATGGGATGAAGATACAAGCAGTCTACTTCCTTGTTGAATCCTCAGGTTCAACCGCGGCAGCGTTCTTTTTTCATCGCACCCCCTCCTGGGGTTGACAACCCTTAAATATGGATTATTATATTTATCAAGGGTTAGAGATGTTCTCAAACCCATCATGGTTAAACGCACAAACAAGGAGGAAGGTGGTGATGAAAAGATCGTCTTTACTTTTGGTGGTTTTCTGGGCGGCTGTCCCGTTGTGGGCGGCCCCGGATAACGGCGATGTGAAATGGCAATACGGAACCGGCAGCAGCGTTACCTCGTCTGCGGCCATAGGAGCGGACGGCACCATCTATGTCGGGTCATGGGATAACCACCTCTACGCAATCAACCCTGACGGCACGCTTGGGTGGCGCTACGAAACCGGCAACCGGGTGTATTCCTCCCCTGCTGTGGGCTCAGACGGCACTATCTATGTCGGGTCAACCGATAACTACATCTATGCGATCAACCCTGACGGCACTCTTCTGTGGGACTACGAAACCGGTGGTGCGGTGCTCTCCTCCCCTGCGGTGGGCTCAGACGGAACCATCTATGTCGGGTCATGGGATAACTACCTCTATGCGATCAACCCCGACGGCACGCTTCTGTGGAGCTACCAAACCGGCGGGGCTGTACTCTCATCCCCTGCTGTAGGCTCAGACGGAACCATCTATGTCGGGTCACAGGATAGCTACGTGTATGCGATCAACCCTGACAGCACTCTAAAGTGGCGCTACAATACCGGTAAAGGACTGGACGCCTCACCTGCGTTGGATTCAAACGGTATCATCTATATCGGAGCGCGTGGGACAGGCATGGGCTCCACTGACGGCTATCTGTATGCAATCAACCCTGACGGCACGCTTCTGTGGCGTTACCAAACCGACAATCTGGTGTACTCCTCCCCTGCGGTGGGTCCGGACGGCACCATATATATCGGGTCAACCGATCACTATCTCTATGCGATCAATCCTGACAACACGCTTGCGTGGCGCTACGAAACCGGCGACCGGGTGAAGTCCTCCTCACCCGCGGTTGGATCGGACGGCACCGTCTACGTCGGCTCATGGGACCACTATCTGTATGCAATCAATCCTGACGGCACGCTTGGGTGGCGATACGAAACCGGTGGTACGGTGGAGTCTTCCCCTGCGGTAGGACCGGACGGCACCATCTACATCGGCTCCAACGACGGTAATCTCTACGCCCTTGAGGGTTCTTCGCAAGGGTTGGCCTCGTCTGCCTGGCCCAAATTCCGCCACGACCGCAGCAATACCGGTCGATTCGACTACATTGACCCGCCGGTGGCTGATTTTTCGGCAGACCCTACATCCGGCGAGGCACCGCTCACCGTAACCTTCACGGATCAAAGCGCAGGTCTGGTAACATCGTGGTACTGGGACTTTGGCGACTCATTTACCTCTACCGAGCAGAACCCGATTCATACCTACGAGGAGTGGGGGCTTTACACGGTGAGCCTGGCGGTGCAAGGCCCCGGCGGCGCAGATACCCTGATCAAAGAAGACTATATCCTGGTGGGAGAACTGCCAGTGGCGGAGTTCGGAGCCGATCCCACTGAGGGATGCGCGCCCCTGACGGTTGGATTTAAAGATGCATCCACGGGCTTCCCTGACAGTTGGTTCTGGGAGTTCGGCGACGACTCCACCTCCCAGGACCAGGGCCCGATCCATGACTACCAGGGACCCGGACCCTATACCGTCTCTCTGACAGTCGCTAACCCGTGCGGGGAAGATACTGAGACAAAGGAAGACTACATCAAAATCCTGGCCCCCGACATCCTTGTTCTCCCTGCTTCCATCTTCGCAGAACTCGAGCAGGGAGAAAGGGAAACCACCAGTCTCTATTTGGTCAACATCGGGATATGTTTTTTAACCTTTAACATAGAGGGAAACGAAGCCCCTCCAGTTGCGCGTTTGGGGTCCAAAAAGGCACGTAGAGAGTCGAAGCAGAGAGCTCTGCCGATTGGGAACCGCGTGCTTGCCGGTCTTGACTGGCTCTCCTTTAGCCCTTCTGAGGGCGAGGTTGATCCTCGGGACTACGAAGCCGTTGAGGTGACCTTTGAGCCGGGGGACCGTCAGCAACCCGGGCTCTATGTGGGTTACCTCGTGATAACGTCCAACGACCCTGATCCTGAAGACAACCCTGCCTCTATTGTATGTTCGCTTCTGGTCAACCAGAAGTCTGAGGCTGAAGAAGTTGCTACCGTACCGGATCATTTCTTCCTTGCGCCGAAATTTGCCAACCCGCTTCGAGGCACCTCCCAGCTGGAGTTCTCCTATGGCTTGCCTTATCGTGCCGCGATTAACATCTCGGTATACAGCGTTTACGGGATTCTGGTCAGGACGCTTAAGCAAGGCAAGATGCCTGCGGGTTATCACAAGCTTACATGGGACAAACGAGACGAGAAGGGTATCCAGGTGGCGGCAGGTATCTACTTCGCGCGGATGTCGGCAAAGGGCTACAAGAATACCTGCAAGATAGTTATTCTCGATTAGCCCCGGCCTTTGGGATAAAACAATAGCCCCTGGGGATTAGTCCGCGATCTAGATGCCGATCTCCGTCTTTCTTGGTTACGCGATTCCGAGGGGGGTTGAGCATTGCCGATCTCTGCTTGCTAAATCCATTTTCTCGATTAAAGTTAGGTAAGCATCAATCAAAGGAGGCAGTTATGTTGAAGTCAAACGGCAGCGTTCGGTTGACCCTATCGCCGTTCTTTAAGGTTGTTCTTGTGGTGATAGCTGTGGCCTTATGCCTTATCGCCCTGCGCGGGTTTTTGGGGCCGCCTGTGCTTTACGCACAGTCAGGCAACGAGATGGACGTCAACATCAAAAGCATCGGCGGGTGGTCGGTCTACGGTTCGGTGCCCATAGAGATCAAATCGTCGGCAACTCTACCGGTTGAGATAGAAAGCAAGATCCAGCTCAGCGACTGAACCGTTGAGCCGTCTTATCGCTTGACATAGGGGAGTGCTTAGGTAGACTTGCGCTATGACGTTTCTCTTGGTTACCTTGCTCTTCGCGCAGTATGCCGACGTCTACGTGCCGCATAAGCCGCTGGATGTCGAGTCGGGTGCTTTAGTGGGCACCGGTTCATTCCAGCTTGATGTGATGTATCGTTCCGGAATCGGTAATTCCGAGTTCTCCTCGCCGGTAATGAGTTGCTTTGCCACCTCCCCTGACGGTTACAACGAGTTCGGTATCGGTCTTCCCTGGCTCAGGGTTGCGGGCGACAGCGCGAACCATGTCTTTATAGGCAACATGGGGTTGCATTACAAGCGCCGCATCCTGGGTTCCCTGCGTTGGGGGTATCTTGCGGCAAAGCTTACGGCCCGGCTGCCTACCTCGCCCGATACCCTGGGGGTAAGGGACAGCCTTGGAGGAAGGAGTTCTCACTACAGTTTGGCTCTTGCATACACCTACGAGTTGCCGTTGCTTGGCCGCTACCACACACTCTTCGGCAGGCTTCCCCTTGTGGGGACGCTGGTTCTGGAAGACAGATTCCTGAATTGGGATCACAACACCGGCAGCGCTGAGTTCGGTTCATCCTTTGGCTGGGGAGCGGCTTTGGAGGTTCTGCCGCTGGATTACGCCTTTATCGGTGTGTCTATTACCGGTGGAAACGATGAGGTAGGTTTCGGCCCGTATCTCGGCTTGCGCTGGTACTGGCTTGATCTCGGGGCCGCCTGGCGTCTGAGCGATGGTTCGGATCGCTTCGACTTCCACCTGAGGCTCTACCTTTAGGTGGCCGGGAGGGCTATCCTGCAATGAAGAAGGTTGCGGCCTTCATAATCCTCACGTTCCTCTCCTTTACAACCATCTCCGCAGCCGAGGCCCCGCCTGCCTCCCTGCACCTTGAGTTGGGTAAAGATACCCTTGCTTTAGCAGAGCCTACTACCTTAGAAGTCGAGATAGTCAATCTCATGGAAAGAGAACTACTGTTAGACAATCTTTCTATGTTTCAACTAGACGATTCACCATACCGCTTCTCGCTCTTTTTGGTTACCCCTAATGCAGAAGAATGGCCTTACGTTGGACCTCGTTATAAGGTAGAGATAACCTACACTCCTGACACTAAACTATATCTTTCCTTGCCCGTAGAAAAAGCGATAGCCCGTGTTATGCCTTTGTGGTGGACGACCTTTCTTCCTTATAAATATCAGGTTGCACTGGAAAAACTCCATCCGGGGACATATAAACTTTTTGCCACCTATCTATTACCTGAGCAAAACGGACTGGATAATGTAACAATCTACTCGGATACGCTCGAGTTTGTTTTTCTTCCACTGAATAAGAAGCACCTGCCCGTGTTACTCGAGATGGACTCCCTTTGGAACTCCTTCTTGACCTTATCGGGTTCTGAAATTCGACCAGCACTAGAGAGGATTCGGGATTCAGAAACCCCTTACAGTGAAGGCGCTCATGCAAAACTTATTGGGGGTTGGGTTAGGGGCTATGATTCCTTCGTGGTGGAAAAGGCTCGTTTTAATAAGCAGTATCCGGAATCTCCTTATGAAATCTTGTTCCTAGTAGATCAGGCTAGCCGCGCACTTGTATCCCACCGTAGTTTAGAAGCCGATTCACTATACCGACTTTTGAATGGAATGTCCCCTACACACTCTGCTGTGCTTAAATACCACAACAGAGTTAGACTTCTTACAGCGAGGGAAGCAAGGAGTGCAAAATGAAGCGGGTTCTTCTAGTAGGCCTGCTTCTTTATCTTTCCCTCACCGCTCAGGACACCCCGCCTGCCTCCATTCACCTTGAGTTGGGTAAGAATATCCTTGCCTTGGCAGAACCTACCACTTTAGCGGTTGAGATAACCAATCTCATGGATGGAGATTTGCTTTTGGACAACCTATATATGTTCCAACTGCATGATTCACCATATCATCTCTCGCTCTTCTTAATCACTCCTGACGGAAAACAGTGGTTCTGTACTGGATCTCGCTATAATGTCGAGATAATGCATGGCCCCGATACGAAATTCTATCTTTTCTTGCCCGCGGGCAATACAATATCCCGCGTAATGCCTTTGTGGTGGACGACCTTTCTCCCCTATAAATACCAGATCGCTCTGGAAACGCTCACACCTGGGACATACAAACTCTTTGCCAACTACCAGTTGCCCGACCAGAATGGATTGAAGAATGTAACTGTTTACTCGGATACGCTCGAGTTTGTCTTCCTTCCACTGAATGAGAAGCACCTGTCCGTGTTGATCGAGATGGATTCATTATACCTGTCCTACATAACCCTGGTGGGCTCTGAGATTTATCAACCTCTGGAGCGTATTCGGGATTCACGAACTCCGTATAGCGAGGATGCCCATGTGCGTCTTATCTTGGGATGGAGCAGGAACTACGAACTCTTTACGGCGAAGAAAGTGGGTTTCGACGAACTCTACTGGGAATCTCCCTATCAAGTTGTATTAATGACGAGACAGGCTGGGCTTGCGAAACGAGCTGGACTCGATACGCAAGTTGATTCTCTACTAGAGATTCTAAGTAACAGATACCCCACGCATTCTGCTGTGCTTAAATACCACAACAAAGTTAGACTTCTTACAGCAAGGGAAGCAAGGAGTGCAAAATGAAGCGGGTTCTTCTAGTAGGCCTGCTTCTTTATCTTTCCCTCACCGCTCAGGACGCCCCGCCTGCCTCCCTGCACCTTGAGTTGGGTAAAGATACCCTTGCTGTGGCAGAGCCTGTCTACGTGAAAGCTACGATAGCCAACAACATGGAGAAGGACTTAATAATTAACACCGGCCACATGTTTAACATCCACAATTTCAGCCGATTCTCACTCTTTTTGATTACCCCTACAGGAGAAGAATGGCCTTTTGTGGGGCGTCGCGAATGTGTAAGCATAACTTACTCCCCGGGTGATCCCCAGTACTTTTTACTGCCTCCGAATGAACGCGTAACCGAGGAGTTTTTTTTATACTGGACGTACATAGTTCCTCGAGAATACCAAGACGCTTTAGAAAAACTATCCCCGGGTAATTACAAGATTTTTGCCACCTATAAATTCCCTGGGCCAAGTGATGTGAGGAACTTCGTTATTTACTCAGACACTGTCGAATTTGTTTTTCTTTCTGTGAGGTATGAACATCTCCATGCAATCATTCAAATGGATTCTCTGCGCAAGCTTCTAATTTGCTCTGTGGGTGGATCCACAGCAAAACTTTATCTCAAGTCTCTTAGCGAATCCGAAACACCTTACCGTGAAGCAGCTTGGGCAGAACTCATTTCGTGGATACAGGACCCCGAAGAGTTCAAGAAAGAAAAGGCGCTTTTTGATGAGGTCTATCCGGAAAGTCAATTCGATTCTTTTCTGTTATTCTCACAATTCAGAATAGCTCGCAGGAGAAATCGCACCACTGAAGCTGACTCACTTTTTAACCTTTGGGAACAAGAAACGCCTCACAGTGAGTTCACCTTAGACAAAAAATTTAAACTAAGACTTCTGACAGAGGAAGAAAGGTGGGAGCAATGAAACGGGTTCTTCTAGTAGGCCTGCTTCTTTATCTTTCTCTCACCGCTCAGGACGCCCCACCTGCCTCCATTCACCTTGAGTTGGCAAAGGACACCTTGGCTTTGGTGGAGCCGACTCTCCTTACTGTTACACTTACCAATAATTCAGATAAAGAACTGGTAGTGGAAGCAGATCCTTTGCTCAACTTAATAGGTGGCCATGATGGGTTATCCCTTTTCTTGATTACCCCTGAAGGTGAAGAATCCAGATTTAAGAACGGTACGAATTACACTTACGAAGCAAAACACTGGTTACTCCCTTCGCAAGAAAGCCTGAGTGCCGTTCTCATAACGTGGTGGACACCGTTTGTGCCTCTTGAATATACCAAATCACTTGAAAAACTTCCCCCTGGTAACTACAAGCTCTTCGCCAGCTATAGCGTACCTGATCAAGGAGATGGTAAGGCTGTCGCAGTTTATTCAGATACGATAGGGTTTGTCTTTTTGCCTCTTAACAAGGAGCATCGTCCTGTGATAAAGGAATTGAATTCCCTTTACTTGGATTTCATGGTTTTGTACAGAAGAAGCGCTGCACCAATTTGGGAACGCATTCGGGATTCAAACACACCATACAGTGAAGCAGCTTGGGCTATGCTTGTTACACTCATCCACCGCAACTATTACGATTCTTTAAAAACTGAGAAAAGGCGATTCTGTGAAGCATACCACAATTCGCAATTCATGCCTTACATACAGCAGGAACAGTTCAGACTTTACAAATGGGGTCTTGCATACGAGTTTGGCGCATTGAATCGGCCTAAGGAGGATCTTCAACTAGATGCCGAGGCGGATTCTCTCTTATTGGAATTGGAAAAGGTAATTCCAGGGTCTTACCACGTGCATAGATGGAAAACCAAACTCCCCATGATTACTGAGCAAGAAAGGAGGATGAGGTGAAACGACTATTCCTTCTCCTCTCAATCCTTTCCCTCACCCTCCCAGCTCAAGAGGCCGAACGGGACGGCGACCAACGGGAGCCGTGGACTATAGGGGTGGCGCTATCTGGTGGAGCGGCGCTGGGAATGGCGCATATCGGTATCCTTAATGTCCTGGAAGACGAAGGCATCCCCATCTCCTACATATCAGGCACCAGCATGGGCTCGATCGTCGCCGGCATGTACGCAGCAGGCTACACCCCGGATGAGATGGACAGTATCCTTACGACCGTGGACTGGTCAGCTCTTTTCTCCAACCGCATCCCTGAAGACCGCATGACGCTTGCCCGGCGCGAGGAGGGGCACCGCAACATCGTGGAGATAAGCCACCGCTGGTTCGTCCCATATATCCCTTCAGGGGTGGTCTCGCTTCAGAACGTTGAGATATTTTTGACCGAGCTTCTCGCCGAGGCCGCCTACGACGCGAACTACAACTTTGACAGCCTGGCCATACCCTTCCGCTGCGTGGCTGCGGACGTCACCTCGGGCGAGAAGGTGGTGTTCAAAAAGGGGAGCATGGTGGATGCGATACGCGCCTCAATTGCGATCCCGGGTGTGTTCTCGCCTGCCCGTGTGAAGGGCCGCGACCTGATCGACGGCGGTACGGTTATGAACCTGCCTGTTGAACCCCTTTTGGAGTTCGAACCTGACTTCATCATCGCCTCTGACGTGATTCGTTGGACACCCGAGGCGCGCAACATCATCGACGTGGTCACACGCACCATGGCCATCGTGACCGAGCAGAACCGCCGCGAGCAGCGCAAGCTGGCGTCCGTAGTCCTCTATCCGAACGTGGACCGCTTCCTTCCCTCGGACTTCGCGCGCGCCAGGGAGCTTGTCGCCGCAGGCGAGGCAACAGCACGCGTGGCCATGCCTGCTATTAAGCAGCGCCTTTCGGATCACCCGCTCGTGCTCATACGTAACCCCTGTCATTCCTGCCCCAGGCCCGCAGTCAATCAGGTCCGAATCGAGGGGCTGCGGGTGACGCGGGAGGTTTTCGTTCGCCGGCACATAGCCACCCGTGCTGGTGACAGCCTTGACTTCAAGATGCTGGTTGCCGACCTTGAACGTCTGCGTGAGACGGGTCTGTTTCGACATGTGAGTCATCGCCTTGATTTTAGTGATTCCTTGGTTGACGTTGTCTTTACTGTGGAGGAGGAGGACTACGGCCTGTATGGGCTAGGTCTTTATTACGACAACCTGCGTGGTTTTGCCGTGAGATTTGAGGTTGCGCAGGGGAACCTTTTGGGCACAGGTGCCCGACTTGGGTTCAGCACGACCCTTGGAGAGCCTCAGGACTGGCGAGTTGGAGTTTCAGGCGCTCGGTTTCTCTCCCTCCCCTTCACCTACAGGATCCAGGGTTACCGGAACGTCACCCGTCACTCGTTCTATGATCAGGGATACTGGCTTTTTGACTATATTACGTGGACGTGGGGGGCCGAGGCCGAGTTCGGATATTCCCTGGGGCGCAGTGCCTACTTCACGCTTGGATACGCTCATCGTAACCATTATCACCAGCTTCCCTCGGTGGTAGGTGATGAGAATAGGGACGAGGTTACAACCGGTCCTACGCTTCGCGTGCGTGTTTCAACCCTTGACGATCTCAGCTTCCCTAACCGGGGCTTCGATCTTGCGTTTTCATCAAAACTTGGTCTTCCCAACGAGACCTCCCCTGAGGGTTTCTTCAAAGGCGAAGTTAAGGCCAGCCGTTACTTTCAGTTCGGGGATCGGGTAGTTCTGGGAACGTCCTTGGCCTACGGTTTGGGCCTTGACACTCTTCCCCGCTCTGAGCTTTTCAGAATAGGTGGAGCCGATCTTTTGGGGGCGCGTGAGGAGGAGTTTGCCAACCAGGAGTATGTAAGCGCACGAATAGTTCTTGCCTACCGGCTTTTTGATCTCCTGGGGAATAAACGCTACCCCTTCAGGGTCGAGTTGATTACCGATATCGCGGCCTTTAACCCTTTCTTCAGGAACGAGGCAGGTTCCGAGGAGACGTTCATGGGCGCCGGATTAGGGATAGGCACGCGCACCCCCATAGGCCCGGTAAGGGCCTCGCTTGGGCTTTCATCCACCCGCAAGGTTAGATTCAATGTGGCGGTCGGCGTGGTGCCGCGCGAAAGAATGTAAGCTAACCCTTTTCCCCAAACAATCCAACAGGGGTTCGCCGGAAGTTGGGTTGGGTTAATGGATCCCGTGTTTGTTCCGAGTCGCTGTTCTTCTATCTTTTAGTAGAGGAGCTCTTCTTCTTTGAGGTTGTATCTCCGGGTTTACTTATGTGCTCGGCAAGCTTCTTTTCCAGCCGTTTGATGCGTCGGTTAAGGGCCTCGATGTCCTTCATCCTGGCTACGCCTGCCTTGGCCATGGTTTCCTTAATGCCTTCTTCGATCTTCTTTGCGAGCTCCTTGCGGGTGCGATCGGCCTCGGAAAGAAGTTTCGTGGCAAGTTTTTTGCCCTGGGCAGCAGAGATCTCGCCCCTCTTGATAAGCCTTCCTATGCCTTCCTCGATCTTTTCCTTAGTCGCAGTTACGGTTCCCAACCCTAAAAACGCCACCTTCTTCAGGAACTCTTCCATATACTCCTCCATAGTTTAGAGGCGTATTCTAAGGGGGTTCTTGTAAAAAGCAAGGGGCGCGCTCAGGGCACATCGAAGTTAATGCTTTCGAGCTCGGATGTGCCTTCGATATCCACGTCGAAGACAGAGACTTTCGTTGTGAACTTGGTGGACATCTTTACTATTCCCACGCCTTCTGCCCGCCACTGAGTTGCCGCGGAGTCCACTTCCGGGTCGGCGATATCGATCTGGATAACCAGGCAATCGAAGGTCCCGGCCGGAACCTTAACCTGCTCCTGACCTATTACCTTGTACCGTGCGGAGAAATCGGTGGAGAAGTTCGGCACTTCCACCGGAATCACCAGGTTGCCGTCCCATTCCGTCCCAACCTCAAGATTGTTAGGTTCAACCGCGGTTGGTTCCTCGGCGTTCTTGTCCATCGAATAGATGTAGATTGAGTCCTCGGTTACATGGTAGTAAGTTCTGGAATATATAATTGAGTCTTCTTCGGTGGTAGTGGTAGCCACCGGACAGACCAGCTTGCCGTCGTCTCGTTCCTCCAGAGCCTCCACTGTATTGGTGGTTTGAGAGGTGCTGGTATCTGAACCGACGTAGGTTACTTCCCAGTAATACTCCTCAGCGGTGGTCCACTGGTTGCCTTCTGCCAGGGGCCAGAAACGGGCGGTTACGGGTTCTTCTTCCTTTTTGCAGGATAAAAGCATTATGACTGCAAATCCTGCCGCAAGCAGTAACTGCTTCTTCATCGTTAACCTCCTTGGGGTTGCTGTTCCCCTCATCCTTGAAGCATATCGGAGTAAGAGGGATTGTCAACCCCTTTTTATCCCAAATTCAATCCTTTCCCTGCGGGAAAAGGAGTCGGAAGATTACATAAGGCCAGCCGTTATCCTTAACTGCGATCTTTTACCCTTTCGGGTCGCAGGCGTCTCCCACGGGAAGAAAGGAGCATGTTCCCGGGGTCCCCAACCAAATACAAAGTGTTTGGTTGGGGTAAACTTGACAATTGCGTTTTTTTCGCTAAAGTCAGAGTCAAGGAATTAAGGAGGATTAACTACTATGAAGGTTTACCGCGCATTACTTGCGACAGTGGCCGTAGCGTTCGTTTTTGTGGCTTGCAGGAAGGTCGAGTACACCGAGCCTGTCTGGAAGGCAGGAGACTGGGCTTCCTACGAAGTCACCGGCGGAACTCTGGTAGCTTACACCCTGCGCTATGCCATCACCGGCGTTGACACAGTTAAGGGCGAGCCCTACTACTGGTTTGAGATGATAGGTTCGAGAGGTGAACGCAAATTCATCTACAAGATGCTTGTTCCCTACGGTTACCGCGGCGTTGCCGAGCGGATGATCACCAAGGTTGCAGATCAGCTCATCGAGATGCCTCAGAGCGAGGGTCTGGCCGAGTACCCCCCCGGGGAGAACCGACCTTACCTGTATCTCGTCGATGAGATCAACGCTGGCAAGATCGGCGAGGAGAAGATTACCGTTCCGGCGGGCAAGTTCTCAACCATTCACTCGCGAGTTAATGACATCAGACATAGTACAATTGGATCATTGGTAGGCGATACTATAGTTGAGAAACTGGTGAGCGACACCACCGAAGTTGAGGTGTGGGTGAGCGATAACATACCTGTGTTGGGAATTGTAGCGCTGAAATCCCCTCGGGAAGAGATGAGGCTTGTATCTACCGGGCATGACGCAACAACTGCGATTACTGAGGAGATTCTCCCGGCAGGGCCTTTAGAGTTCGAATAATGGGCGATAGAGGAGTCGAACCTCTGACCTCTGGTATGTGAGACCAGCGCTCTAACCAACTGAGCTAATCGCCCAGAGAAAGGAAGTATATGGAAGAGATGCGAGAAGTCAAATCCCCTCAAGAGTCGGTGAGTGAGGCGTTAAAGCGGGAGTTGGGCGCCTTAAAGGCGGAGTATCCGGAGATCACCTCGGCTGCCGTGGTTTCGTCTGACGGACTCCTTATGGCTGTTCGTCCCGAGGGCTCGACCGATGAGCGGCTGGCGGCGATGAGTGCGTTTCTCCTGAGCTCCGCACGTAAAACCGGCGAGGGCCTGGGCTGGTCTGGACTCGGCTATCTACTTGTTAACCACCCCGATGGTTATCTCTTGGTGGCCGAGGCAGGAAAGGCCACGATCACACTTACCACCTCACCAAGGGCCAAGTTGGGGTTGCTGCTTTACGATATCAAGGAGTCAGCGAAAAGGCTCAAGCAAAGGCTTGAAGGCGACTAGGCACCAGGCTCAGGAGCGTCGGTTTCTCTCAAACCAGGGCGTGATGTTTATATGCTTGCGGGCACAAAAAGGTGAAACATGAGCAAGTTGCGTTTACTTAACACGTTATTCTTCACCGGTCTTCTGCTAACAATGGGTTGCAAACGCAAGCTGCAGGATATTGGCTCAACCGAGGAATCTGTGGATACAACAAAAGTCAGTATGCTTGCCCCGGAGGTTTTAGCGCACCTTGCGGAAAAGGCGATAGTTCCGGATCGGCTTGCCTTTGAGGTCCCATCCCCTGACTCAAGATACATCGCCCTTGCCCTTGACTCCACCGTTCGTTTCGGCCCGGGCGACGAGATGTGGTCCGATGAGCTGCCGTCTGATTGGTACGGTGTGCGCACCCACAATATCCTATATCTTTACGATCCATCGGCAGATACCCTTAATAAACTGGCTGAATGCGAGGAGATTGTGAACCTTTACGATAGAGAGACCTCCCAGCCGGTTCAGCCCGAACGAAAGGACAAATTTGGGGCGGTTATATGGTCTCCTGACGGCAAAAACCTGCTTTTGCTCAAGGAGCGCGCCTCAGACGGGGTAAGCGAGCAGGATGTGCTGATCTTTACCCTGGGAGCCGAGGAGCCGGCCTTCCTTGAGGTCTTCGGGGTTTTGCGCCAGCTCATGAGGACCTATCCAGGGACAAAAGGAACCAAGGTGGAGGAGATCGGTTGGGTTACTGAGGCTACTATCAGGATCGTCTTCTCCATGAGGGGGATGCCTGCGGCCCGTCATGAGTTTATCTTCGATGCCCAAAGCGGCAAGGTTCTTTCTACAAGGGAGCTTTCCTCAACCTGATTCTCATTTGCGGGGATATTCCTCATCAAGGCTTGACAATATCGCAGGATTGATTTTTGTAGCTGAGACACGAAATCATAGATCGATCTTCGAATGGACTCTATTGAATCTCGACGAGAGCGGTTAGGTTTTCGGTTGTAGTCCTGGAAGTTTCAGAAGGATAATTCATGTCCATGGTCAATACATCGTCACCAGGTATGAGGGGGTTGAGGTGGTCGAGAAGGACGACTGGCAAGAGTATGAACTCATCATCGAGTTGATTGTAACCCAGGGATTAATCCGTAGGGGCACGGCATACCCTATGAAATGCTACGCATCTCAAGGGGCACACTGTGCCGTGTCCCTACTACTTCTCTACCCTCACACCATGATAACTATCTCTTGGCGCACAGACTTATATAACATCCCTTGACATCTGGGGTTTTCAGCTTATCTTAAGGAAAGAATGTTGAAATAGAGCTAGGTGCAGACTAGGAGTTTTTGTGAGCGATTATGTAGATAGTCTTCAGGCGCGGCTTGCAGCCCAACGATTGAGCCCGGTCCAGGCACGCGATGGAATACTTGAAAGCTACGTGATTACCAAGCACAAGGCTGCAAAGGCAGGTCTTGGCGATGTGGCGATTGATGCCGAGGATGAGGAGGTTCTTGCAAAGGTCCGCAAGATGATGAGTGATCTCTTTGCCGAACGCGGGGGTGATTCCCAGACCCCATCTGTCAGCGAGTTGCGCAGCATCAGGCACACGATGGATCTCAAGCTCCGCTTTACCGAGTTGCCCCCGGAGATAAGCGAAACGCACGACATGGTATGTGAGATTCTTTTGGAGAAGGCCGGTGCGTCGGTATTTGAGGAGGAGGGTGCTGAGGCGCAACCCGTGCAGATCGAGGATCTTACTGAGGCTGCTACCCCAGCTGGCACCGAGAGTGCAGAAGCGTCTTTCACCGATGCACTGACCCAGGAGATTGCCGCGACTCTGGATGAGAAGGCCGGCGGTGCGGTCACCGAAAGCCCGTTCGAGGCCTCACTGCGGGAGCGTCTGGCGCTCGACAGGCTTAGTCCCGAGGATGCACGTGATGGGATTATAGAGTGCTTTGTTGCAACACATCGTAAGAGCCTTGTCCAGGAAGGCCCGGCGACCGAGTCTCTCCCAGCCTACCAGGGAAAGTTTGAGGCCAGCGTAAGGCGAATGATGCGTGAGTTCTTTGCAGCGCAAGGAGCTTCGTTTGATGAGCCTCGGATAGAGTTGCTCCAGCAAGCCAGGCTTCACCTTGAGGAGAAGCTGGGGCTGGATAACGTGCCCGAGCCGATACTCGCCGAGCACAACGAGGTATGCACGGAGTTGATTTCTAAGGGCCGCAAGTTTCTTGAAGGCGTTGCGGTGGGGATTCCAACCGCCGAGGTCGCTGCAGCCGAAGAGCCTAGAGAGATCGAGCCAGTGATTAAACCTGCAGAGGTAGTGGTTAGTGAACCTGGGGAAGAGATAGCCGAAGAACCCACAGCACTCCCGGTTGAAGAGATCGTCGCCCGTCTGCGAGACGAGCTTCGTGAGCTGGTTAGACAGGAAGTGAGCCACTCGCTTTCCCTGAGCCAGAAGCCTTCTTTACCTCTTAAACCACTTAAACCACCTTCAGGCATTGCTGCTTACGTTGCGGGTCGGACGGTTTTTCTTGCCTGGTTCGATCAACCGGATCAACCCGGCTACCACGTCTATAAACGCGAGGGTAGCCAGTGGGTGCGCCTTACCCCGGCACCTCTTGCTAGACCCTCTTTTCGCCTGGGGAGCCAGAGCGAAGGCGATCTTGCCTTTGCAGTCTCAACTGTTTCTGCCGAGGGCAAGGAGAGCGAACTCAGCACACAGGTTCGAGTTCGCGTATAGATTTTTGCCCGGCGGTTGACAAATACCTGTGCCAAGGTAGAATACGGGGATTAATGGAGGAAGAAAAAAAAGATGACGTTAGGAAAAGAACGAAAACGTGAACTGATAGAAGAGTTCCAGCATCATAAGTCGGATACGGGTTCGTCCGAGGTGCAGGTGGCGGTCCTTACCGAGCGAATCGAACTTCTCTCCGAGCATCTTAAGCAGCACCATAAGGATCATCACTCTCGCCGCGGGCTGATCAAGATGGTCAACCTGCGCCGCAAGCACCTCAACTACCTTTACAAGAGGGATCGGGATACCTACTACGCCCTTGTAAAGAAGCTCGGGCTGCGCGGTTAGAGATGGAACGCGTGCAGACCGATGTAGGCGGTCGCCAGCTGGTTATCGAGGCTGGCGATCTGGCCAAGCAGGCCAACGGTGCGGTACGCATCCAGTACGGCGACACCGTTTTGCTCATGACCGTATGTTACAAGGAGGAGCAGGCACAGAGTTTCGGGTTCCTGCCGTTGACCGTGGATTACCGCGAGTACTACTCTGCGGCGGGCAAGATACCCGGAGGGTTCTTCAAGCGTGAGGGGCGTCCGCGTGAGCGTGAGATTCTCATCAGCCGGATGATAGATCGGCCCATCCGGCCGCTTTTTTCAAAAGAGTTCAACCACGAGATCCAGATTATCGGATTTTTGTTCTCCCACGACGGAGAGAACCAGCCTGATCCCATAGCGATTACTGGAGCCTCAGCCGCACTCATGCTTTCGGAGCTTCCATTTGCCGGGCCTATCGCCGCGGTGCGTATAGGACACAAGGATGGTGAGTTTATAGTTAACCCTACCATTGCCCAGTTGTACGAGTGCGATTTCAACATGCTCGTGGTCTCAAACGGCTCAACGATCAACATGGCCGAGTGCGAGGCGAACGAGGTCCCTAACGAGACGGTTGTTGAGGCGATGCGCAAGGGCGTCGAGCTTTGCAAGCCCCTGATCGAGATGCAGCGCGAGCTTGCCGCCAAGGCGGGCAAACCAAAGAAGTCATTCGAAGACGAGGGGGTACCGGCGGAACTCGAGGTCAAGCTCAAGGAACTCACTCGCGATCGTATTCCCGCCGCCAACGAGATTACCGACAAACAGGAGCGAGGTCGCGCCCGCAAGGAGATCACCGACGAGGTTATCGAAGCGCTGGCCGAGGAATTCCCCGATTCCGAGCAGATGATCGTTACCATCATCGATCGCCTCATCGAGGCCGATGTTCGCGCCAAAGCGCTTTCGGGGAAGCGTCTCGACGGCCGGGACATGGACGAGGTTCGTCCGATCTCCTGTGAGGTGGGGGTGCTTCCCCGCACTCACGGCTCGGCCTTATTCACCAGAGGACAAACTCAATCCTTGGCCGTGGTAACCCTGGGAACCAAGAGCGACGAGCAAAGGGTTGATGATGTGGAAAGAGATGCATGGAAGTCGTTCATGCTCCATTACGATTTTCCGCCCTTCTCTGTAGGCGAGGTTCGCTTCCTGCGCGGTCCGGGCAGGCGGGAGATAGGGCATGGGGAACTGGCCGAGAAATCGGTGCGGGTGCTTGCTCCCCAAGATGGGAACTTCCCTTACACCATCCGCATCAACTCCCACATCCTGGAATCCAACGGTTCGAGTTCCATGGCTTCGGTGTGCGGTGCATCTCTTGCTCTGTTCGATGCCGGCGTGCCTATGCGTAATGCTACCGCGGGTGTCGCTATGGGGCTTGTCAGCGAGCCTTCAGGCTACGTGCTTCTCACCGATATCATCGGCGACGAGGATCACTACGGGGATATGGACTTCAAGGTGGCCGGAACCAGGGAAGGCATCACAGGAATCCAGCTCGATCTCAAGCTTACCGGCGTCTCCGTCGACATCCTTGCCGAGGCGATCGGCAAGGCTACCATTGCCAGGATGCATATCCTGGACGTTATGAACAAGACTATTTCTGCCCCTCGCAGCGAGCTCAGCGAGTTTGCTCCTCGGATCGCGACGCTCGTGATTCCGCACGATAAGATCGGCGAGGTTATAGGTCCGGGCGGAAAGGTGATACGCAGGATCACCGAGGAGACCGAAACAACCATCGATATCGACGACGAAACCTCTACCGTAATCATCGCGGGAACAAACCCCGACGGGGTTCATGCCGCGCTGGAACAGGTCAAGGAGATCGTGAGAGAAGTTGAGGTCGGCCAGATATACGAAGGCACGGTGGTACGAATCACCAACTTCGGCGCGTTCGTGGAACTGTTCCGCGGTAAGGATGGGTTGGTGCATATCTCCAACCTGGCCCCTCATCGCGTTGAAAAGGTAGAGGACGTGGTAAAGGTGGGCGAGCGGATAAAGGTTCGTGTCAAAGGGATTGATGAACTTGGTAGGGTTGATCTGACTACTAATCTTGATCCGAGTAAGGATCGGCCTCGCAGCTCGCGGGACAGGGGCGGTTCCCATAGGGGAGATAGAAGAGATGACAAGCGAAGGCATCCGCGAAAGCCTGACTCAGAGCGGCCTGCGCGTCGTCACTGAACGAATCCCCGGCTTCCACTCGGTAGCACTCGGGATCTTTTTCAGGCAAGGCTCGCGTGACGAGGATGTAAAAACAAACGGGGCCAGCCACCTTATTGAACACATGCTGTTTAAGGGGACATCGAAACGCTCCTCTAAGGAGATCCTTGCTGATATCGAACGCCTCGGGGGGATAAGCGACGGGTTTACCGCCAAGGAGATCACCGGTATAACCATCCGCTGCCTGACCGACTCGATGAAGCCTCTGGTCGCGCTTTTACTTGAGATGTTGGGTTCCTCCACCTTCGAGGCCAAGGAGCTGCGCAAGGAAAAGCGGGTTATCTACGAGGAGATGCGCTCGGCAGAAGAAGACCCTCAGGATACGGTCTTCGACCGTTTCTTTGAGGCCTGTTTTACCCCGCACCCCCTTGGGTATCCTGTGATCGGCAGGCGCAAGGCCCTTTCGGGTATCGGCCGGGAACGTCTTATTGAGGTCTATCGCAAGAAGTATACGCTGGCCGATTCTATCCTCGTGGCGGTTGGTAATGTGAAGGAAGAGGAGTTGATCAGGCTTCTGCCCCGTCGCATGAAGCTTGTCAGTGGCGAGCGCAAGGTCCGTGCTCAGCCCGTGGAGAACTCCGCACCCATAAGTATGGTTCATACCCGGAAGGATCTCAGCCAGGTTCATGCGGTCATGGGTACGCAAACGGTGGGAACCAACTCGGATGAACGCTTCCCCCTTGCCCTGCTTGCCACCCTTCTGGGAGGCGGGATGAGCTCGCGGCTCTTCTCCCTCCTGCGTGAGGACAAAGGCCTTGTCTACATCGTCTCCTCGTTCCTTGAACTTTTCGAGGACTGCGGGGTGGCTGGATTCTACTTTATCACCGAGAAAAGCAAGCTGGGAAAGGTGTTCCGGGCCATTGAGCAGGAGGTTTCACGTCTGAAAAAGAAGGGGCTAAGGGCGGGAGAACTTGATACGGCAAAGACCCTTACCAAGAGTTCGCTGCTTTTGAGCATGGAGAGTCTTTCCCACCGTATGGCGCGGTTAGGACACTGGAAGCTTTCAGCGCAGCGCTTCCGCACCATCCCCCAGACACTGGCGGCCTTCGAGAAGGTTACTGAGGACGAGGTGCTGGATGTGGCACGTAAGTTTTTTGATTCAAAGGTTTTTCATACGAGTTTTGTCGGCCCGATTACGGAGCACGACACCAATCCCCTAACCAGGAGATAGGATGGATATCTCACGCCGGGGCGTTATGATGCCTGCTTCTCCGATCCGCAAGCTCGCCCCTTTGGCGGACGAAGCAAAGAAAGCCGGGATCAAGGTTTACCACCTGAACATTGGGCAGCCGGATATCCCTACCCCCACCGAGTTCTTCGAGGCGGTGCACAGGTTCACCGAGCCGGTATTGGCCTACGGACCATCCGGCGGTATCGTGCAGTTGCGCCTGGCTATCGTTGATTACCTTGCAAGTTGCGGGATCGATATCGACCTCGACGAGGTATGGATCACCACCGGCGGCTCCGAGGCGGTGCTTTTCGCCTTCTGGGCCACCACCGATCCGGGCGATGAGGTCATCGTCTTCGAGCCATTCTACACAAACTACAACGGCTTTGCAGCAGCCGCAGGGGTGAAGCTGGTTCCGATAAAGCTCTCTGTAGAACAAGGCTTCAGGCTCCCTGCCCGCAAGGAGATCGAGCGCCACATCAGTAAAAAAACCAGGGCGATTATCATCTGCACACCAAATAACCCTACCGGAACAGTGCTTACCAAGGAGGAGATGTTCGTTTTGGGAAAGATCGTCCGCAAACACAACCTCTATCTTATCTCCGACGAGGTCTACCGCGAGTTCATCTACGACGATAGGGAACATACCTCTGCCTTGACCCTGCCCGACATCGAAGATCGTGTCATTGTAACCGACTCGGCATCCAAGCGGTTCTCTGCGTGCGGTGCCCGGATTGGTTTCGTGGTAAGCCGCAACCGTGAACTCATGGGTGCGATGCTTAAGTTCGCACAGGCTCGTCTCTGTCCGCCCACCGTGGAGCAGTACGGGGCTGTCGCCTGCTTTCGCAACATGCACCGGTTTATGAAGCCGATGATCGCCGAATACGACCGCAGACGCAAGGCGCTTATCGAAGAGCTCTCAGCTATCCCTGGTGTGGTAGCCCCCACGCCCGAAGGCGCCTTTTATACCGTTGTTCGCCTGCCTGTAGATGATACGGAGCGGTTCGCGGCCTGGCTTCTGACCGATTTCTCGAAAGATAAAAAGACGGTGATGGTTGCTCCGGCTGCTGGCTTCTACGCCTCCCCGGACGCGGGCCGCAACGAGATTCGCATCGCGTATGTTCTAAAAGAAGCCGCCCTGCGCGATGCAATTGGCCTCCTGGCGCAGGCTCTAAAAGATTACCCTGATTGAGGGTTTTAGAGGTCAGCGAGCACTACTTCCCCCATGTGGGGGGGATAAGTGAACACGTCTACTGCCTCTCACGGGAACTGCTGCGTCGCGGGCACGAGGTAGAGGTCCTTACATCGCGTATCCCAGGCGAAGTACCTGAGGATGTCCCGGTAGTGCGTATAGGCAGGGGGGTGAGTCTTCCTATCAATAAAAGCTTCTCCCGCATCACTGTGGGAATAGGTATATGGGCCCGGATCAACGGTCTGCTGCGCGCAAGGCGCTACGACGTCGTCCACGTGCACGGCTCACTTGCCCCAATGCTTCCAATGGCGGTGCTGCATTATTCCCGCAACGACAAGGCAAGGACCATCGCGGTGGGGACCTTTCACGCCGGGCACGACCCATCATCGCTCTATCGGGTGTTCAAGCAGCCGCTACGCAGGCAGTTCTTTCGCTACTACGACGGTCTCATTGCTGTATCACCTGTAGCCGAAGAGACCATGACCTGCTTCTTCCCTGGCTCCTACCGCATCATCCCAAACGGGGTAGATACGAAGGTTTTCTCGCCCGGCAGAAGTGCCCTCGCAGATAGGCTTCCACAATCCTCCCTCAAGCTTTTGTTCATGGGTCGGTTTGAACCCAAGAAAGGTCTGCGGCATTTGCTTGGGGCCATGCCCCTAATCAAGCGAAAGATCCCTGACGTAAAGCTGGTGGTGGTCGGCAGCGGGCCGATGAGACCTTACTACAACCGATCTATCGCTCCCGAAGTTAAGGATTCAATCTACTTTGCGGGAGAGGTCACGGGTGCCAGGAGGGCGGACTACTACCGATGGTGCGACTTATCAATCACACCATCCATCGGGGCGGAGAGCTTCGGCATTACCCTTCTTGAGGCGATGGGATGTGCCAAGCCCGTGGTAGCTACCGACATCCCGGCGTTTCGGTACGTTATGGGCGAGAAGGAGGGGATATTCGTCAAGCCCTGCGATCACGCAAACCTTGCCAGTGGGATACTGGAGCTGGCAAGGAGGCGAAAGGATTGGAAGAGGGTAGGAAAAGCAGGACGCAGGAAGGCTCTTGGTTACTCCTGGAAGCGGATTGCCGGTATGGTAGAAGACTACTACCAGGAAGTGCGTATACGTAGAGGGATTGTGGAGAACAGACAGTCAGGTTCCGATAGTGCGATCTTTTGTCCGCGGGGACCGAAGGTCAGAAGGACAAAAGGAGCATAGAGATGTTCACCGTACTGGAATTTCACAATATCTCCAGCCGAGGGATATGCTGGACAAATATGCCTGCCAAAAGGTTCGCCGATGTACTTGACCTGTTCCAAGCTGAGACCCACATAGTCGCACCCACAGATCTGGAACACTACCTTAACTCCCAGGACGACAGCGAGCGTCCTCGCGTGATGCTTTCCTTCGACGATGGGTATGAGGAGATATACACAACTGCATATCCTATGATGCGGGAACGTGGTCTTGCTGGAATGGTTTCAACAGTTGCAGGTTACGTGGGGAAGCGAAACCTGTGGGACATCATGGGGGGCGGTCTCGATCATCTTGGATGGCACCAGCTCGAGGAGCTGCTGGCAGCGGGTTGGAGCATCTGCTCGCACACCATGACCCATCCTGACCTGAAACGGTGCACCGACGATCGATTGACCTGGGAGCTTGAGCAATCCAAACAGATCTTGGAGAAGCGCCTGGGGTTGGAGATCCCTGCGGTGGCCTATCCCTTCGGGCGCTTCAACTCACGGGTGCTTCGAGCCGCACAGAAGACCGGCTATAGAATCGGCTTTACTGTGGGAGCTGAGGTCTGGAAAGGGGTGCGAGGTCCCTTGACCACCATCCGGGTACCTGTCTACCAGATCGACTCCGACCCCCTTATCCGCGCCAAGGTAGCGCCCGACGGGTTCCTCAAGCGCCTCGACGCCTTCAAGAACCGCTTCTTTAACCGTCTCTCTCTTTTGACAAGCTTTGCACACCGCCACCGCTTCAAGGGGATACCGCAGCAATTCTGAGCGGGTTAGCCGATTGAAAATCATATAAAATCACATAAAATCATGGAACCCCCATAAGTCCTGTGGCGATAACAACATGAGAAAGGACACATGCGCGTCGCAACAAGCATGTTTGCCATATCAGCCTGATTTACCCTCGCGGGAGTGGAGTTCCGGGTATTCGAACAGGTTTGCAACCCTTGGGAGGGTTTTCCGTCTTCTTCATTATAAACCAAGGAGGTTTTATGCCTAAACTTGGACTTATCTCATTCGGTTTGGGGATTGTTGCCTTCATATTCTTCTTCGTAGGCCCCAAGCAGCTTACCGCCCAGGATGTTCCCATACTGTGGTACATAGCCGGCTGGCTTGCCTGGGCCGCCTCACTTGTAGGCATCCTTATAGGGGTAGAAAGCCTGCGGCAGGAGAAGGGCAAGAGCATTATCTGGTCTGTAGCCGGGCTCATACTGGGCGGGCTGGCGCTTATCATGCTTCTTACCTGGCTTTCATGCGCAAAGATCTATACGCCGCCTCCAGTGCCTGTACCTTAGGGTTGTATTCTTTGGAAGAATAGGGGATTGGTGGATTACGCTGCTTTTTTTGAGTCTGTGTAGAACAGACACTCTTGTCTGTTCAAAAGGAAAGCAGGCCGACCTAATGCCCGAATGGGGTACGCTGAGGTCGGTCCCTACGAGCGTTAAGAAGAATCAGTTATTGCGAGGGAGCAATCTATACAATTATACGCAGAGACAAGATTGTGACTACAATGGATCGTCCCCTTGCCGGCCTTATGTTAAAAAAGGCAGACATGAGGTTGTCGCGCTTTTTCTAATAACTCCCCCCTCTTGACAGACCCGCTTTCTGGCCTATACTTTTCTTGAAAGATGCGGATGTAGCTCAGTTGGTAGAGCACAGGCTTCCCAAGCCTGTGGTCGCGGGTTCAAGTCCCGTCGTCCGCTTGAAGTGTCTAATACTGGAGGCTGAATGGCTCAGTTT
>Ga0114925_10000156_pt1 | contig 25787 bp, 24 predicted proteins | sample SumtaG_2_FD_87287 | JGI IMG/M metagenome (GOLD analysis project Ga0114925, IMG submission 87287) | Deep subsurface microbial communities from Indian Ocean to uncover new lineages of life (NeLLi) - Sumatra_00607 metaG | ecosystem: Environmental > Aquatic > Marine > Oceanic > Sediment | place... | reverse complement strand
TTTTTGCTCTCTCCGTGAGCAATTTTGGGATTCATAAATCGCCTGGCTAAATTTCAAAAACTCGGGCTAACGCTCTCAAACAGTTTGAAATTTTTGACGCCAGGCTCATTCTGAATCTTTCTCCAAAATTGCTCAATGTTGTTCGCAAAATGACTTTTTTCGAGTTTATCAAGATTAGATTTTAAATAGTTCAGGCGGTTGCAAAGGAAACTTTTTTGCGCTCTTTTACATTTACCAAGGCAGATAGAATTCTAAAACGGAGCGACTTTACTCACGTATCAAGATTTGGGAAAAAATTGCATAACAGGCATTTTATTGCCACATTCTGTCCGGGGAGATCAAAAAAAACACGTCTTGGTATTACCGTAACAAAAAAGATCGGAAATGCTGCAGCGCGCAACAGGATTAAACGTTTTACTCGCGAATACTACAGGCTAAACCGGCACAAGATTACAGATGATTGGGATATAAATATCATAGCCAGGAAAGAGGCTGTAGATTTATCGTCGGACCAGGCTTTTTCATCCCTTCGAAACATTTTCGATAGGATATCAGGGAGTTACGATTATTAAAAGAATATTTCAGACACCGGCCTTATTTCTCATCAAGGCATATCAATATATTCTATCTCCTGTTTTAGGTCCTTCATGTCGTTTTCACCCCACCTGTTCGGACTATGCCTATCAGGCGATTTCGCGTTATGGACTTCATAAAGGATTATATCTGGTCATAAAAAGACTTTTACGGTGCCATCCCTATGCACCGGGGGGCTTTGATCCTGTTCCGTAAGGCGTAATCAGACAGAATCACCGTAATCCTGCATTGTCCGCCGCCGCTCATGCTGCCAAACATAAACGCGAGAAAGTTAAAAAGTTGATCCGGCACAACGGATGTCCGTTTAAAGCGGGGTCGACTTAGCCTTCCTGCAATCCGTCCCAAATGAATTATTCTCTGTTTATCAGAAATTAGGAATAAATTATGGACAAAGAACAATCTCGATTATTTATGGCGGTAGCGCTTTCCATTCTTGTATTTGTCGGATGGGATCTTTTGTTTGTTGATCGGAAAGCCGTTCAGCAACCCGAACAAACCACGGAAGCACAGCAGGCAGTTAAGGAAAAACCGCATGTAACAGATAAAAAAATCAAGAAAGCGATGAAGACGCCTTCTCAGAAGGCCGATGCTTTGCGATTGCTTCAAAAGGTCAGGACCATTACTGTAAATTCCCCCTTGTACACTGTAAAGATTTCTGAAAGAGGGGCTGTCTTCAAGAGTTTTGTTCTGAAAGAATATAAGGAGAAGATAGATGCCGATTCGCCGGCATTTGAAATGATATCTCCGGACAACCGCAATGGAACCGTCCGGGTTAATTTTACCGGTAACAGCTTTCCAGAACTCGAAAATGCGGTTTTTTTATCACAACTCAAGTCAGATTCTGTTGACATCTCTGCGGGGTCCGAGGAGATCATTTTCTCGTGGGTATCCCCCGAAGGTATCGTTATTGAAAAAAAATTCGTCTTTTCACCCGAGACCTACATGATCGGTTTTAACGTAACGGTTAAGAACGGCTCCGATCAGGCCATCAAGGAAAGCCTGATATTGTCTTTAGCGAAGACTGCCCCTGAAAAGAGTGCAAGATATGGTTTTGAAGGACCCGGCGCACTTTTGAACGATAAACTTGAACAGATAAAAATCAAGAAGATAAAGGACAAAAGTGAATATACAGGGAAACTGGGATGGATAGCGGTGCAGGATCGTTATTTTATTTCTTCCCTTATACCCAAAGAGCCGTATGAAGCAGGCATGCACCTTTCTCTGACACCGGACAATATACTTGAAAACAGTTATATACAGCCGGTGAGTGTTATTAATCCCGGAACCGAGCATGTTTTTGAATACCGGCTGTTTTTTGGACCCAAAAGTTTGAAGCTCTTGAGCAAATTCGATTGTGATCTTGTTAAAGCGATTAATTTCGGCATGTTTGATATTCTAGCCAAACCATGTGTCTGGATAATGAATTTCCTGTATGATCATTTCATAGCCAACTATGGTGTCGCCATTATTATCTTAACGCTGTTGACCAAAATCATCTTGTGGCCGCTTGGAAACAAGAGCTACAAGTCCATGAACCAGATGAAGAAGATTCAGCCGTTGTTGACGGAGATCAGAACAAAGTATAAGGAGGATAAGAAAAAGCAAAATGAAGAAATGATGAAGTTATATAAAACGTACAAAGTAAACCCCATGGGCGGATGCCTGCCCATGTTTGTACAGATCCCGGTCTTTTTTGCCCTTTATCGGATGTTATATGAGGCCATCGAACTCAGACACGCCCCCTTTTTTGGATGGATCATCGACCTGTCTGCTCCGGATCGGCTATTCAGTTTTGATTTTTCAATTCCATTCATGCAGGCACCCTATGGCATTCCTGTATTAACCATTATCATGGGCGGAACCATGTTTTTACAGCAGAGCATGTCGCCGCCCGTGGGTGACGCCACTCAGGCCAAGATGATGAAATTAATGCCCATTGCTTTTACATTCATTTTTATTAATTTTTCTTCCGGACTGGTTTTATACTGGCTTATAAACAATGTCCTGTCCATTGCTCAACAGTATTATGTTTTAAAGAAAATGGGTTAATAACGGAGGTTAACCATGTCTCCTTTTTTGGAATTTGAAGGCAAGACGATTGAAAAAGCAGTAAAAAAAGCGTGTGATGAATTGAATATCGGCAAAGAGCAACTAGAGCATGATGTCGTTTCTTATGGTTCGACCGGCATTTTCGGATTGGTTGGAGTCAAGAAGGCCCGAATCCGAGTTAGGGTTCCGGAACCGTCGCCTGAAGCTGTTCCAGAACCATTGAATAGAGAGCAACGGCAAAACAACGCGGCACTAGAACAGACCGCAGGGGAGGTGGTTTCACCGAAAATCGAACCCTCAGGGGAATTGGAACTGCACACGTTTCCTGATGATCCGATCGTTCTCGGCAGAAGTATTTTACAACGGATCGTCGATTTTATAACCACTGATGCCAAAATTACAGTGACGGAAGGTCCGACCCGGATTATGTTTAATGTTAAAGGAGGAAACTCCGCGATTCTTATTGGGAAGCGTGGCCAAACCCTGGAGGCGATTCAATATCTCGTCAAAAAAATGGTCAACAAGCAGAATGAGAACAGGGTTCGCATACAGATAGACGTTGAAGGTTATCTGGAAAATAGGCGGGCGAACCTTAAAAAACTTGCGGGGCGTCTGGCTGACAAAGCAAAGCGTACCGGCAAACCTGCGACAATTGGACAAATAAACGCCCATGACAGAAGAATCGTCCACATTGCCCTAAAGGACGATAACGGCGTAAGAACCCAGAGCATGGGGGATGGTTTATTAAAGAAGCTCGTGATAATTCCCAAGAAAAATTCTCAACGATAACGCCGGCCCGGCAGATATGATTCGATGAACAAGTGAATCATAATAAAGGAAAACGTATCGTATAAAAATGGATCGTTCAACCATCGCCGCCGTAGCAACGCCCGTCGGTAGTGGCGGTATCGGTATTATCAAGATTTCCGGTGATAACGCCCTGTCGATTGCCACATCTATTTTTCGAAAGTCAAAATCTCCTCCCGAGGTCTTATCAGACCGTCTCCGAGATCCATCCGGCCCTTCCGGTTCTTCTTTTAAGTCTCACCGGCTGTATTACGGACATGTGGTGGATCCTGAAAGCGATAGAATTCTCGATGAGGTTCTCCTTTCTATTATGAAGGCGCCTTACACATATACCCGGGAGAATGTCGTAGAAATAAATGCGCATTCGGGCCCTGTCGCAATTCGTGACATTCTGGAGTTGGTACTCAAGAAAGGCGCCCGGCTTGCCGAGCCGGGGGAGTTTACCCAAAGAGCCTATCTTAACGGCCGAATAGACCTGACCCAGGCCGAAGCCGTTATCGATATTATTAATGCAAAAACTCAGAAATCGTTAGAGATTGCCACCGCACAGGTAAAGGGTGATATGCGAGAATGCATTGAAACCATCAGGGGCTCAATTCTCGAAATTCTGACCGATATAGAGGCCGCCATAGATTTTCCGGAAGAGGTTGGAGATATCCTTGATACGGCCAGAACCGTTCAATTTGTTCGGCTCAAAATTGTTGAGCCGTTGAATGACCTTGTCAATCTCTATGATGATGCTCATGTTTTAAGAGACGGCCTTAAGCTGGTTGTTGTGGGAAGGCCCAATGTTGGAAAATCCAGCCTGATGAACCGGCTGATCAAGAGGGATCGTGCAATCGTTACGCCGGTGCCCGGAACAACGAGGGACTTAATCGAAGAGACATTAAACATTCGCGGGATTCCGGTAATTATATCAGACACGGCCGGGCTTCATGAAACAAATGATCCGGTTGAGGTTATCGGAATGTCAAAGGCGCAGGAGTGTATTGACGATTCTGATCTGGTCCTTTTTATGGTTGATGTTAGCGAGCCGTTAACACACGAGGATGACAAGATCCATGAAACAATTCAAGAAAAAGAGACCATACTTGTTCTAAACAAAATCGACCTTGTTGATGAAGATTTTGGGTTTGAAATGCCTGACACGTGGCGCGGAATGCATTCTGTACGAACATCGGCACTTTATAACATTGGTTTTACCGGGTTAAAAGATTTAATAGCAGATGTTTCCATAGGTGAATTCAACCTTGAAACCGGTAATTTGATCATTCCCAATTTAAGACAGAAGATCGGCCTTGAACGGGCGCTTCAGGCTGCCGGGGCCTCAATAGAGGGATTACAGAGCGGAATACCTTCAGAATTGATTGCCATCGATATAGAGGAGGCGATTAACTCGCTTGGTGAAATTATCGGGATTACTGTAAAGGAGGATGTGCTGGATCAGATTTTCAGCAGATTTTGCATCGGAAAGTGAAACTTCCCGCGGCTTGCCGCGGGAAGTTTCACATCAAGTTGTAGAATTTCCGAGACGGTTATTAACCAACAATGTTTCACGTGAAACAATTTTGTTAAGGTTAACCTGTTAGATATAAGGAATGTTTCACGTGAAACATATATAAAAAGAGGCCTTGTTGAAAAGCCTTGAAGGAGTTAAATTGTGGCGATAGATTTAACGGCATTTTTCAAAAAATACGAAGAATTGTTGGCCATGGCCGACGATGCCTTCGATCGTATTCAAAGAGAGTATCCGGACTGCGTAAAGTGTAAAATAAAATGTGCCGATTGTTGCAATGCCCTGTTTGATCTGAGCTTGCTCGAAGCGTTGTATATCAATTATCACTTCAATGACAAAATAAAAGGGCAAGACAGAGAAAGACTGATTGAAAAGAGCAACCGGATTGACCGAAGAATACACAAGATCAAGAAAAAAGCATACAAGGCGGTGGAGGGCGGTAAGACAGAGGATGACGTGTTGATGGAGCTTGCCGAGGAGCGCGCCCGGTGTCCCCTGTTGAACGATCAGGAGGAGTGCGATCTTTATGATTATCGGCCCATAACCTGCCGGCTTTATGGATTGCCAACCGCCATCGGCGGGTCCGGTCATACCTGTGGGTTATCCGGTTTTGTCCAGGGTGAAAAATATCCCACAGTGAATATGGATGTCATTCAGAGGAAGCTTTTCGGAATATCGGACGAACTGGTAAAAGAGATAAAATCGAAACATATTAAAATGGCAGAGTTGCTGGTACCGTTATCCATGGCGATTCTTACGGACTATAATGATGAGTATCTTGGGGTCGGAGAAAAAATGGACGACAAGGACACAGAGAGGATCCAAAACAGAGGAGAAGGAAATGATAAAACACTCTCCGGAAGAAGAGGAAAAAAGAAAAAAGGCCATATTTGAAAGCATGGCTCCGAGACGGCAGAAATACATCCTGAAAAAGGGGTATGAGGCGTGGGATCCGTTTCAGGAACCCAAGGACCCCATCGACATTCGGAAAGATAAAACAAAGCGGACAACACAGGAACTCGTAAGGGAGTTCCTTCAGAAAAAGAGCCATGAAACCTACAGCAACGAATATGGAAGGGGCGTCTTTGATATTTGTCATGGGATAATCAACGATGACGAGACGTATCAGGGTATGTTCGAGTTTTCGGTCTGGTATCATGAATTGTTAAAAAGGGAAGGGCATATGTAATAGGAATCCTCGAACCCTCTTTTCCAACTAAATTGGAGAAGAACCTTAATTAGTTACGATAACCAATGCTTCGTAAAAAAACGGTGCCCTTCATTGCCATACCATATGTTTTCTCAAAACATTTCCACCCGTTTTTATTTGACACCACCCACTCCTTTTTCTATACTCAACTGCCCAATAAGGCGCATCTTAAAAGCCTCTTTGCCATTTAGAAAAATTTTATCCTATGATTGAACGAGCGTTTACGCAAACTAAGGAGGATAATCATGCGGAAAGCTTTACATTGGCTTGCAATTCTGATGATAATTTCAATGGGGATGTTTTTATTTTCTTGTGCGGAAAAGCCTGAAGAGCTATCAAAAAAGGTTAAGGAGCTTCAGGTCGGGTTCGTATATGTTTCGCCCATCGGCGATGCAGGATGGTCATATGCCCACGACCAGGGCAGGCGCATTATTGATGCCATGGACGGGGTAACGACTTCGTTTGTTGAAGCTGTGCCTGAAGGGCCGGATTCAGAACGGGTTATGCTGAATATGGCCAGAAAGAATTATGACCTGATCTTTGCCACCAGTTACGGATACATGGATCCCATGCTCAAAGTGGCCAAACAGTTTCCAAAAGTAGTGTTTATGCACTGTTCCGGGTTCAAAAAAGCAAAAAATATGGGCAACTATTTTGGCAGAATGTACCAGGCCCGTTATCTGTCCGGAATGGTTGCCGGCGCCATGACCCAAACAAAAACGCTGGGTTACGTGGCGGCGTTTCCGATTCCGGAGGTGATTCGCGGTATCAACGCCTTTGCACTCGGCGCCCAGGCGGTGAATCCGGATGTCGAGGTCCGGGTGGTGTGGACCAAAACCTGGTACGACCCGCCAACCGAAAAGGAAGCCGCCAAGAGTCTTTTGGATGTGGGGGCAGACGTTATTACACAGCATCAGGATTCACCGAGCGCTCAGGAGGCTGCCCAGGAAAGAGGTGTCTATTCAGTGGGGTATAATTCCGACATGTCCAAATTTGCTCCCAAAGCCCATCTGTGCGCACCCATATGGAACTGGGGGCCTTTTTATAAGGAAATTCTTGAACAGGTCCGGCAGGGCAAGTGGGAAAGCAAGGCCCACTGGCCAGGTCTTGATGGCGGTATTGTAGATCTCAGCCCGATCAGCAGCATGGTTCCTGTGGCGGTTCAGAAACGCGTTTTGAACAAAAAGGACGAGATTGCTTCTGGAAAGACCGATGTGTTTGTCGGCCCGATAAAAGATCAAGATGGCAAACTTCGCATTGCCAAAGGAAAAGCGGCCACTGATCAAGAGTTGCTGGGGATGACCTATTTTGTAAATGGTGTCATTGGGACCACTCAGTAAGCTTGATTTAAAAAAATAAGGACCTGATGGTCGGTCTAAGAATAAAAAAACGACAGGAGCCGCTTGTGTGGAGCTCCTGTCTTGTTTTATTGGGCGCGCTGGCGCTTTCACTGGCAGTGAGCGCAGTCTTGCTGGCGATACAGGGCAAGCCCCCGGTGAAGGCCATAGCGCTTTTGCTTGAGGGTGCATTCGGCTCTCTGTGGGCAATAGAAGACTGCCTCATCAAGGCGGTGCCCATTTTTCTCTGCTCCCTCGGCGTGGCGGTGGCTTTTCGCCTTCAAATTTGGAACATCGGGGCCGAGGGACAGTTCGCTTTGGGAGCCATCGGTGCCACATGGGTAGCCCTTCGATTCCCGGATTTACCCGGGTTCATCCTTCTTCCGGGCATGCTTACCATGGCGTTTGTCGCAGGCGGCTTCTGGGGTCTTATCCCGGCGCTGCTTAAGCTTCATATGCGGGCCAATGAAATTATCGTCACTTTGATGTTTAATTACCTGGCGATTTTCTTTCTCGATTTTCTGGTATACGGTCCATGGAAAGATCCGGTCAGTTTCGGATTCCCCATGACCCGTGAATTTTCTGCTTCGGCCATTGTGGGTAAAATCGGCAATACCGGCTTAAGCTGGGGCATTCTCCTCTGTTTCTTTTCAGGTTTCGCCATATGGGTTTTTTTTCGATATACGCGGCTGGGCTATGAGATCAAGGCCAGCGGCGAGAATATTCGTGCGGCCAGGTATGCAGGGCTGCCTTACAATCGTCTGGTAATGCTGGTTATGGTCCTGAGCGGCGCACTTGCCGGCTGGGCCGGTTTCCTGGAGGCGTCCGCCACAATCAATCGTCTTCAACCCGGTATTATTGTCGGCTACGGTTACACGGCCATTGTGGTGGCCTGGCTGGCCAGGCTCAGCCCGGCCTACATCGGGATCGCCTCGTTTCTTCTGGCCGGGCTGAGAGTCGGTTTGGAAAATCTGCAGCTTGAGCTCCAGGTTCCCGCAGCTTTTGGTGGAATCATGGAAGGCCTGATATTGCTTACAGTTTTGGCCGGCAGTTTGTTTATTGATTATCGAATTGAGTTAAGGAAAAAGTCATGAAAACGGATCTCCTGCTGTCGCTTCTGGCCGCTGCTGTTCAGTCCGGAACTCCCATTCTGTACGCAACCTTAGGTGAAATTTTCACCGAAAAGTCCGGCATTTTGAATCTAGGGGTGGAGGGGATTATGATTATTGGTGCTCTGGCGGCCTTTGTTACAGCCAAGTTTACCGGTAGCCCGATTCTGGGATTCTTCATCGGCGGCTGTGCCGGCGCCCTTCTGGCCGGTGTCCATGGACTGGTTTGTCTGGGATTTCAGGGCAACCAGGTGGTTTCCGGCCTGGCGTTAACCATATTGGGGGTGGGGCTTGCCAACTATTTGGGAACCCCTTTCATCGGGCAAACCGCGCCGGGGTTTACAGCCGTTCCGGTTCCGGTGCTGTCTAAAATTCCGGTTCTCGGTTCTGTTTTCTTTAACCATGATCTTCTGGTTTATTTCTCCTATCTGGTCCCGCCGGTCATGTGGCTGTTTTTTCGATACACACGATGGGGTCTGGGGCTGCGCGCTGTGGGTGAGTATCCCCGGGCAGCCGCTGCGGGCGGCCTCAATGTGGTCAGTTACCGATGGGCCGGTGTTCTGGCCGGCGGCTACCTGGTCGGATTGGGCGGTGCGTATCTTTCTCTGGCCTACACGCACCTGTGGACCAACGGTCTGACCGCCGGCCGGGGCTGGATCGCCGTTGCGCTGGTTATTTTCGCTTTCTGGCATCCCATGCGCGCCATTGCCGGTGCTTACCTTTTTGGCGGCGTCATGGCTTTTCAGCTCAGACTACAGGCAACAGGCACCCACATTCCATCATCCCTTTTGTTGATGCTGCCTTACGCGTTGACCGTTATTGTTCTGGTCTTATCTTCCTGGAAAGGGTTGGGCTCCGAAGCACCGGCTGCTCTGGGTGTGAATGTTGAACCAGCTGAATAGAAAGGAAATATTGTGCCAATGAAACAAAGATATACAAAAACATATCCTATTACATGGGATCAGCTGCATCGGGATTCCAGAGCGCTTGCCTGGCGCCTGCTGGACATGAATTTTTTTAAAGGTATTGTTACGGTGACGCGTGGCGGTCTGGTTCCGGCAGCGATTATTGCCCGGGAACTCGATATTCGATTGGTGGATACGATCTGCGTTTCCAGTTACGACTGGCAGGACCAACAGGGAGAGATTGAGGTGCTTAAATCGATGACAGGGGATGATGAAGGATGGCTTCTCATTGATGATTTGGTCGATACCGGCAGAACGGCCAAAGTGGTTAGAGAATTGCTTCCCAAAGCGCATTTTGCCACCGTTTATGCCAAACCTGCGGGCAGACCGCTGGTCGACACCTTTATTACCGAGGTAAGTCAGGACACCTGGATCCTTTTTCCATGGGATTCGGAATCGCAGTTTATCGAACCTTTAATCGGCAAAAGAGAGGAAGGTTGATGAACGACAGTACCCCATCCTCTATTCGGCTGGAAAATATCAGCAAATCGTTTGGGCCGGTGCATGCCAACACGGAGATCTGCCTGGATATTCATGCCGGCAGAATAACGGCACTGCTGGGCGAAAACGGCGCGGGCAAAAGTACCTTGATGAGAATTCTTGCCGGCCAACTTCAGCCGGACCAGGGAAGCATTTCCATCAACGGCAAGCCAATGGTTTTTCCTTCCACCAAGGCGGCGATCAGGGCCGGGATCGGCATGGTCTACCAGCACTTTATGCTGGTGGAGGCCATGACGGTGGCCGAAAACATATTTCTGGGTCAGGAAAAGGGCTTTTTCCTGAACCCCGAACAGATGGAGCGTCATGTCCAGGATTTGGCGAGTCGGTACGGGCTCGATATTGTTCCCTCAGCACGGATTTCGGATTTGTCCATGGGCGAGAAGCAGCGTGTTGAAATACTGAAACTGCTGCGGCGGCAGAGCCAGTTTCTTATATTCGACGAACCGACCGCCGTTCTGACACCACCGGAGATCACACAGCTTTTCGAGGCGCTCAAACAGATGTCTCGACAGGGAAAGGCCATTGTTTTTATCAGCCATAAACTCGACGAAGTCCTTGAAATTTCAGATAAAATTACTGTGTTGCGCCGGGGGCGAGTGGTGGATTCTCTGAACACGCCGGATGTGGCGTCCAAGTCCGAACTGGCGCGGCTCATGGTTGGCCGTGAGATTGTTCACCAGATCGAAAAACAGCCCATGGAGCCGAAACAGGTTATGCTCAAAGTCGAGGCTCTGTGGGACGATGTGTTGAAGAACATCAACCTCGAAGTCCGGCAGGGGGAGATTTTGGGCATTGTCGGTGTTTCCGGAAACGGCCAAAAACCGCTGGTGGAAACCATTTGCGGACTCAAACCGCCGCAAAAAGGAGATGTTTCGATTCTTGGCCAGACCTGGAATCGATTTTATGCGGGGAGGTCGTGGGACAGCTCCTTGTGCTATATTCCGGAAGACCGGCAGGGCCTGGCCACCTGCCTGAATCTTGACCTGCTGGACAATTTTCTTCTTACAACCCGCGAAGGGTTTTCAAAGGGTCCGTGGTTGAAAAAGCATGCGGCAGCAAAAAAGGCGGAAGGGCTGATCGAAGCCTTTGGCATCCAGCCCGCGGATATTCGCGTTCTGGCGCGCCGGCTCTCCGGCGGCAACCTCCAGAAAATGGTCCTTGCCCGTGAATTCTATCGCAGACCCCGACTGATTATAGCTGAACAGCCCACACAGGGGTTGGATGTTGCCGCAACGGAAGATGTCTGGAATTTATTGTTAAAGGCCAGAGAAAAAGCCGGAATCTTGCTCCTGACCGGGGACCTTACAGAGGCACTCTCTTTGTCAGACAGAATCGCCGTCATGTTTGACGGTCGGATTATGGACACGTTTCATACTTCGGACACGGAAAAGCTGGATCAAATCGGTTTGATGATGGCCGGTGTTTCTCCAAATTAATCAGGTTATAAAAAATTGGACAACATTGCTTCTGGTCGGTATTCCTCTACTTTTTCAGGTTGATGACAATAAATCCAACATTCGCTCGCCGTATGAACAGATGAAGGGTTTTGCCCTTTTTAATCTTTTTTAACACCGATTTGTAATCTTTCACGGTTTTAATGACCTGACGGTTGACCTCTTTGATGACATCACCGGTCTGGACACCGGCTTTTGAACCTTTGCTGCCGGATTGAACTTCAGCGACAATGATTCCCTGGGCGTCGGTAATATTAAAACGACGGGCAATGTTAGGCGTTATATTTGAAACGCGAATGCCAAGTTCATCTTCAGATTCTACAGCATCTCTACGGGAGGCAATCCTATCGTCATTCTTTTTGGCAATTTTCACCTTGAATGTCTTTGTTCTTCCTTCACGCAGCACTTTTATTTTTGCGGTGTCGCCGACACCAATACCCGCGATAATGCGGGTCAGATCACGGCTGGATGATATCTTTTCACCATCCGCTTCAATAATGATGTCTCCGGGTTTGATGCCGGCTTGATCTGCCGGATCATCTTCAAAAACTTGTGCAACCATGGCCCCTTTACGGTTTTTTAGACCATAGTATTCAGACATTTCCTCAGAGACATCCTGTATGGCGACGCCGAGCCATCCCCGGGTAACCTTTCCTTCTGTCTTAAGCTGTTTGATGATCCCTTTGGCGGTATTGATTGGGACGGCGAATCCGATCCCCTGGCCTCCGGGAATAATGGCGGTATTGATTCCAACGACTTCTCCCTCCATATTGATCAGGGGGCCGCCGCTGTTGCCGGGGTTGATGGATGCATCGGTTTGAATGAAATCGTCGTAGGGCCCGGAACCGATGACGCGTCCCTTTGCGCTGACAATACCGGCCGTAACGGTGTGTTCCAGTCCAAAAGGGCTGCCGATGGCCACCACCCACTCTCCCACTTTGAGTTTGTCGGAATCTCCCGGCTTGACATACGGGAGAGAGTGTCCTGACTTTATTTTAAGAAGCGCAAGATCCGTGCTCGGATCCCGCCCGACTATCTCGGCTTCAAATTCCTCGCCGTCATTGAGTTTAATCTTAATCTGATCCGCGTTTTCGATCACGTGGTTGTTGGTTACGATATAACCTTCTTTATCGATAATAAAACCGGACCCGAGGCTCCGCTGTTTAAATTCTTTCTGGTGTTGATCGCCGAAAAACCGTTCAAAAAAATCATGAAAGGGATCCTCTTTACCAAAAGGATTTTTTTGGAAATGGCGAAAAACAGGACCGCCGCCTTTGATGGTTTTGACCGTTCTGATATTGACGACGGCCGGGCTGACCTTTTCGGCCAGATGATGAAAGCTGGCCGGAACTGAAATTGTGCCTGTCGATGTTGCCTGTACCTGCGGAATCGAATAGAGAGGGTAAGGCGCAAAAAGGGCGAGGGTCAGAAACAATACAATCACGCGTATCTTTTTGATGGCTTTCATATAAAAAACCTCCGAAATTGACAATATTTTGTCTTTAAAAAACACCATCCCACTATAACATGTTAATATGGTTGACAAAGTGTTAGGGTGCGAAACTTGAGTTAATAATATTACACAGAGAATCTGAGTTTGGCAACAGCCTGTTGACCTTTCAGTAAAATAGAAACCAAACACTTGATGTCAAGATAATAAATAAAATAATTGAGGACTTTAAACCGGACGATCTGGAATGGCTGCTCACGATATCCGGGGAATAGTTGTTGGCTTTACATGTGCATTAGACCCTCAACCTTTGGCGGAGGACCTGGAGAGGTTCAACCGATCCGGGATGCTACGATACGCGAGGTGTCAATCAACCGGTGTTTTCAATATCGAATGTCGGATATCCAATATAGAATATAGAAGGAAAATAGCGTGTTTACTTTCAGGTTGAATTTTCCGTGAAATTTGACCCTGTCATTTTCCAAAGGTTGAAAAGACTTTATCATTCGACATTCCTTGTTGGATATTGAATATTTGGTAACTTGTAAAATAGCGACCGTTTTCAAGGCCGGAGGCGATGCCCCATCGTGGGTGCTTTCTGATGCCTCCGCTTTTCGGGAGAAGAACTCACTCGTTATTGGTTTCTAACCGAACCCCTCCAAATACTCCTCCCATTCCATGGGAAGAAGCTGTTTTTTTGCATTGTTGCATGTCTTGCAGGCCGGCACCACATTACTTTTGGTACTCCGTCCGCCCCGGGCGATGGGTACAATATGGTCCATGGTCAGCGCTTTGGGGTGCGGGCTGGCCGCAGTAGTGGCAGACACCTTTCGCGAGGCGACGTTTCCACCACTGGGAGGCTCTGAGTTCCCTTGCTTTCCGACGCTCTCTTTTGATGTCCGCTTCATCCAGATTGTATGCGTAAGGATCCATATTTATTTAATCATACCACCGTCATCCCTTGTCATGCGCCGGCATCTTGTGCTCACTGGCGTTTTAATCCGAGGCTGTCGATCCATTTCTTGATCTCGACAATCAGTGTCTCATAAAATTTTTCAGACCCGCCCAGGCCCCGCCGCCCAAAGTAGTAGTTTATTTCAAGAAAAAACAGCGCTTTATTTTCCTGTGAAATCAGGATATCGAAACCCGCCAGGTTGATGCCGGTCAGGATACAGAAATCCTTGACGGATGACATCACGACCGCCTGCAGCTCAGGATCGGATTCGGCGTCGATCACGGCCCCTTTTGCCAGATGAGTTCCAAAGCGATGGGCGTTTTCCTGGATGCGCCAGTAGGAAGTAATCGTTTGTCCGATAACAACAACCCTGAGCGATCTGTTTTGTGATGGAATATATTCTTGTAACACAAATCCCGTATGGCCGCTCTTTTCAAAGCTTCCGGCGGTTTGTAAAACACTTTGAAATTCTGACGATGATTGTATCAAATAAACCTGTTCTCCTTCTCCGCCCCAGTCGAATTTGAATACAAACGGAAAATCCGGATTGGGTTTTTCCGGAAAACCGACGTAGTGCGTGGAGAAAGCGTCGAGGTTTAAAAAGATTTCAGTTTTTGGATGGGCGACACGTTTTTCTTTAAAAAGGCGGGCCTGACCGATTTTTCCCGGATAGTTGAATCTGGCATCGAAATTGGGAAAAACATTTGTACAGTTACTATGCGCCATTTCATACAGGGATTGCCTGCACCCCTGGGGAAGAATAACGGCGTCGGCGGCCTTGATGGCGGCAAGATCATCAGCTCCGGGCTCACGTCCCGCACAGAGCAAACTTTTATCTCCTTCAAAGCAGGGATGATAAGACAGGATCATTAGTAACCGAATCTCCGCAGTGTTTTTGTATTTTTGCTCCAGTTTTTATTTACCCGTACAAAGATCTTTAGAAAGACCTTGGTACCCACCATCCGTTCGATTTCTTTTCTGGCCTCTGTGCCGATCATTTTCAGCCGGCTGCCGTCTTTTCCGATGATCATGCCTTTTTGTGAGGCGCGTTCAACATGAATCGTTGCATGAATTTTTACAAGTGTTCCTCTTTTTTCTTCAGAAAATGACTCTATGGTGACTGCTGTGGAATAAGGGATTTCCTGTTCGGTTAAGCGGAAAACCTTTTCACGGATCATTTCAGCCGCGATGAAGCGTTCCGGCAGATCGGTAATCGTCTCTTCCGGAAAGTACGGGGGGCCGTACGGCAGCAGAGCCTCCATGGCTTCAAGGAGTTCTTCAACCTGCTCTCCGAGGATAGCGGAAACCGGAATGATGGCCTCAAAGGAAGACGACTTTGCCCATTGATCCATCAGGGTGAGCAGCATCGGCTTTTCAATAAGATCGATCTTGTTAAGGACAAGAACAACGGGGCGATTTAATGGCTTGATTTTTTTTAACAGCAGCGTTTCAGAATCCGGATCCGAATTTGCGACATCAACGACAATAAGAACGATATCCGCGTCACCCAGGGATGAAAGGGCTGTATTCACAATTCTGACGTTTAACAGGCGGGTTGTTTTGTGTACCCCCGGCGTATCAATAAACACAAATTGTGAGGAGGGTCTGTGCAAAACACCGAGGATGCGGTTACGGGTGGTTTGAGGCTTTTTTGAGGTAATGGAGATTTTTTCGCCAAGCATCTGGTTCAAGAGCGTCGACTTCCCCACATTGGGCGCACCGACAATGGCGACAAATCCGGATTTAAAGCCGGCAAATTGATCTTCAATCTTCTTTTTTTTCATAGATTAATTGTCCTAACGAATCCCAAACCGCATCTTTTCCCAGACGTGATTTGGCGGAAAAGAGGATCAGGTTATCGGGGTCAACCCCAAGGGCTTTTGATATGGAAAGAAGCTGCTTTTTCTGTTTTGTTTTTGACAGTTTATCCGTCTTGGTCAGCACCAAAACATCTGGAATACCGTAATAGTGCAGCCAGACGATGAAGTTGAGTTCTTCGAGCCGGGGTGTCCGCCGGATATCCATGATGAGAACCACCCCTTTTAAGGTCTTTCTGGTTGAAAGATAGGTTTCCACCATGGGCCCCCAGGATTTTTTTACGGATTTCGGCACCTTTGCGTAGCCATATCCGGGCAGATCCACAAATGTAAACGCTGTATTTATTTCAAAGAAGTTAATGAGCTGGGTGCGGCCGGGCGTACGGCTTGTTTTTACCAGTCGCTTCCGGTTTATGATTGTATTGATCAAAGAAGATTTTCCCACATTGGAACGCCCCGCAAAAGCGATCTCCGGCAATTCTGCAGGCGGATACTGAGAGGGTTTGGCGGCACTGGTGATAAATTCGGAGGATTTAATGATCATATTTAGATGTTCAAATGTTTGATTTTTGGTTAATAGATAGTTTTTGTTTTCTATTAATATTCTATGGTTAATGGAAGTCAAGTAAATATTATTTTTCACGAAACTTGATGTAATCAAAAAAGACGCTATCGTTTTCCTATGATTAAACCTGACCAATCCCTTGAAACCGGCTGGGACGAAGACAACATCAATCATATTGCGGTTCATGGAATACGTCCCGAGCAGGTTGAGGAAGTATATTACAGTGAAAGTCCGTAAAACAAGGGGAATAGGGGAACGATGATGAAATATTGACATTTGAGAGCTTTCTGCATTTAAGGCGTCGCCAATGAAGCGTGAAAAGGAAATCTTCGCTTGACATTTGCCACAAAGTGTATATTAGTAAGTGTATACTTTAGGGCGAATTGAGCGTAAAAAAAGATAGAGGTGTTAAACCGGATATGCATCAGGCGCGTGAAAATCCGGGTTAGGGCACCATAAGGAGAATGAGAAAATGAAAGCTACTGCAAAGGATTTAAGATACAAAACAAAAGAGATCATCGCCGCCATAGAACGAGGTGAAGAAGTGCTTCTTACATACAGAGGAAAAGAGAAAGCTATAATCGTTCCTATTTTAAACAAAAGCCGAGAAAAACAGAATAGTGAAGAAGAGTCATTATTCGGTATCTGGCGAGAAAACGAGCTTGTAGGAGATATTAATGCATACCTTGATAAACTGAGAGGGGGGCGTTTTGTTACTCGTTGATTCAGATGTGTTTATTTGGTACATGCGCGGCAATCCAAAAGCTAAAAAGGAAGTCGATAAGTTAGCGTCATTTACGATTTCATCCGTCAACTATATGGAGTTACTTCAAGGAATTCGTAACAAGAACGAGTTGAGGTTATTAAGAAGATTTCTTGCCCTGAGGAACATACAAATTGTACACATCAGTAACGATATATCCCAAAAGGCCTTGCATTATATGGAAGAGTATTCATTGAGCCACAATCTAAGACTGGCAGATGCCCTTATTGCCTCAACGGCTGTAATTTTAGGTGCAACCTTTTTAACGGCCAACTCAAAACATTATCTTCCCATTAAAGATATTCATATGAAAAAATTCAGACCGTAGATAACCGTGGATAGTGGATATTGGGGTGGATCTCAGGGACGTAGATAAAATTATAAAATTATCATCGACGGCCAGGCAATTAGATTAAAAGCATGAATGGTACAAATCGTGTGAATATAAAACCGGGGCTGCGAGTTCTGATCGTGCTGAAAAAGGACCAGCGCAACGCCTGGGGTCGGACCAAGGCAATCGTTTGATATTGCTATGGTAAAACGCATTGCCAGAAAAAAGGGTATTCCCCACACCCAACTAATTGTGCGTCTCAGTAGAAATATGTTAAGTCTCTATTTTTATTTACATTCTGCAATAGAAGGAGTTATTATGAAATCGTTTGAAAGCGTCTCATTGATGAAAAATGAAAGTGACGCCATCAAGGCAGCCATCAGGATGGGGCTGTCGTGTTATGAGCCAACAAATCATTATCGACTATTGGGTAGAGAAGGCCGGGGAAGACCTTGCGTCAGCTCGGGACAACCTTAAATCGGGCAGGTATCAAAATGCAGTGAGGAAAGCGAAGCATTCGTGAAAGAGATGGCAGGTCTGCTAAATAGGTTAAAAGAAAATGGCGAAAAAATCTAAGAGACAAAAAGCTATCAAAAGATTGAACTTGTCCGCTATATCCATCTTAGTCCCCTTCGAGCAGGAATTGTAAAAAATCTTAAGGCATTAAAGATGTATCCGCATAGTGGCCACAGTGTAAAAATGGGCAAGCTTAAGAACGATTGGCAGCATGTTGATTATATTTTTCAGATGTTTGGTCAGAAAGTAGGATGATTATATGCGCCTTAGGTTCTAAATCCCGAAAGTTGGTTTTATCTTCCCCTGGGAAGAAGCCATGCCTTAAAGAAGGGGTTGACGAATCTGATTTCTTTTCCGCTTTTGAACAGAATATTGATGTCGATCATCCGTGTCATTGCCCGGTTCACCGAAGCGGAACTATGAGGCCCAACGACCTTAACAAAATCCATCGAATAAATCCTTTTACCGCCTTGCCATGCTAAGGCCGTAAGGCACTTGAGCTGAAAGTCAGTCAAAAGGCTGACAAAGGTTTCATAAGATTTTAGTTCTCTTGAGAATATCAACTCAAGGGCGGCCTTTAGTTTGTCAGATGATACAACATCTCTTTCCGGCGTGACTTCCCATAGGGTTTCACAGAGCTGCTGGATATCCCCGGTGATGTTATTGGAAATTTCAAAGACCTGTTTTAAAGTCTCTCCTAAAACCGTACGTTGTCCTTGCTCGAACTTTTTTATCAAAAACTTCGAAAATTCTTTATATGGCAGTGGATCCACACTCATCGGGATTGCCGATTTAAAAAAGGCGGAGCTGGGAGAGGTAAATATCTCGTCCATCTTGTGTCTAATGCTCCCAACAAAGACATAGGGTATATTTCTGTGAAACTGAATTTTGCTCCTTAAAAGGGCAATTGCATCGCCGGCGTCGTTGGTTTTTAAGATGTCCTGGAATTCATCGAAGACAACTACAATACGTTTTTTCTTGCTAATTGATTCGATCAAATCGAGGACCTCCTGGATCGAATTGGTCTTCAGTTCCACAGAGGCATCGAAGGAAACGATAGGCATGGAGGTCACCGGATCCGTCGTAATCGTTGGCCTGAGATGTGACAGTGTTTTGATAATTTTAGTGACCCAGCTTTCCCTTTTCTCCAGGGTGACAATTGCCCGGAGCATCCGCTTACACAAAGCATCAGCAGATTTAATGCCGAGAAGATCCATGTATAAAATATGGGTTCCCCTCAACTTCCTGACCGCTTCATAAACAAGAGATGACTTTCCTATACGTCTCTCACCCAAAACTACGATATTCTGGGATGCTTGCATGCGGTTGGTAATTTGCTTCAGTAGATCTTTTCTACCGCAAAAATTTTTTCCCAGAACAATCGATCCGTATTTGAACGGGTTCATGATGTACGACCTTTCAATATAGGATGTTTAGCAATTGTGTTTTTAACATAATTGCTTATAACGTATCTGTTAAATAATATCAAGTGAAAAAAGTAGAGCACCGCTGGGAGCTTTCATCTTCGGGGTGGACCGAGGGAATGGTTTGTAATCTGGCACTATGGTTGGACTAGGATAATCGTTTGATATTACAACAAAAGACGGTGAATGTTGCTTGAATTTTTAGAGCGGCAAATTTGACGTTAAAAAGGCGTTTTAAGCAAGTAGTTTTCCAGCCGGTCCATTCCTTCGGCAATGTTTTCCAATGAGTTTGCATATGAAAATCTGAGGTATCCTTCGCCGTTTTTGCCGAAATCGATACCGGGTGTTACACCAACATGAGCCTTTTCCAGAATGTCGAAGGCAAGTTTATAAGAATCATTGGAGATATGTTTTGCATTTGCAAAGACATAAAAGGCGCCGGTCGGTTCTACGGTAATTCCGAGCCCCATCTCTTTCAAGCGACGGATCATGAACATTCTTCGTTCGTTGTAAATTTTTTTCATCTGCAAAATATCTTCTCCGGCATGCTTAAGCGCGGCAATTCCGGCGACCTGAACCATGGCATTGGCAGAAATAAAGAAGTTTTGTTGAACCTTTTGTATGGGCCGGATGAAGTGCTTTGGGGCGATCATATACCCGAGCCGCAGTCCGGTCATGGCATAGAGTTTGGAAAAGCCATTGAATACAACGGCATTGTCCGTAAATTCCAGAATAGAGTGTTCCTTCCCCTCATAAACCAGACCATGATAAATTTCGTCTGAAACAATATAGAGTGAATCTGATGCTGAAGACAGATCAGCAATGGCCTTCATGCGCTTTTCCGAAAGGAGGTTTCCGGTTGGATTTGACGGGGAGTTGATTAAGATCGCCTTGGTTTTTTCCGTGATCTTTTCTTTGATGGCTGAAGGTCTGAACTGAAAACCGTCTTCTTCATAAACGGGTATGGTGACGGGCACCCCCTGCACGAATTTTATGAAATTGGGATAGCATGCATAATGGGGATCGGAAATAATGACCTGGTCATCTTTCTCAAGAAGTGTTGAAAACATGACAAACATAGCAGGAGATGTACCGGAAGATATAACGACCTGATCCGGGTCAACTGAAATATTATATGATGCCTGGTAGTGTTCACAGATCGCTTCCCGAAGCTCAATCATGCCCAGGCTGTGTGTGTAATGCGTGTGGCCGTTGTCAAGGGCCTTGCATGCGGCTTCCTTAATACATTGGGGTGTATCAAAGTCAGGTTCCCCGACCTCCAGATGAATAATATGGATTCCCTGACGCTCCATCTTGTGGGCTCGTTCAAGGACATCCATCACAATAAAAGAGGTCATTTCTCTTGTTCGTTTTGAAATCATTCCCTATCCTTTATCTGTTTTGTATCAGCACATAATATCAGGTAGCTATGTAAGGCAAAAAAATGCCGGGGCCAAATACAGAGGTTTTGCAAGTGGATTTACTATACGACTTTGTTCAACGGGTATTCAATAATACCCTCAGCGCCCTCTTTCAGCAGTTTTGGAATAAGGTCCCGCACGACCTCGGTGTGGACAACCGTTTCAATCGAGAACCAGTCCGACTGGTAAAGGGATGCAATGGTTGGCGCGTTAAGGCTCGGAAGTAAGGAGACAATATTGTCGAGGCGTTTTTCCGGCACATTCATTTTAAGGCCGACCATTTTTCCGCCCAGGAGCGCACCTTGAAGCAGAAGTGATACCTGCTCGAGCTTTTCTCTTTTGACCGGATCCTTCCAGGCGTTGTGGTTAGCGATAAGCTGAGTATTGGTCTGCATCAATTCATGTACAATTCGAAGGCCGTGGGCTTTTATGGTGCTTTCAGTCTCTGTTACCTCTACGATGGCATCTGCAAGTCCGGACACCACTTTTGCTTCGGTGGCGCCCCATGAAAATGAAACCTTTACGTCGATGCCCAGATCGGAAAAGTATTTCTTTGTAAATGCAACGAGTTCTGTTGCGACTTTTTTGCCTTGAAGATCCTCTAATTTCCGGATCGGCGAATCAAAGGGGACAGCAAGAACCCATCGAGCCGGTCGCGCACTCACCTTGGAGTAAACAAGGTCGGCGATGACATGTATGTCCGAGTTATTTTCAGAGATCCAGTCCTTACCGGTAAGCCCCGCATCGAGTGTGCCGTTCTCCACATAAAGGGACATTTCCTGGGCCCTGCATATGGCGCATTCAATCTGATCATCATTTATCTCAGGGAAATAGCTCCTTCCGTTAACATTGATATTCCATCCTGAGCGCTTGAAAAGCGCAATGGTCGCATTTTGTAAACTTCCCTTGGGAATTCCCAATTTCAAAAGTTTTTTCATTTAGAATATACCTCCTTGGGGTCAAATACCGGCTTTCCCATAATTTTTATTGCATCGTCTTCAACACGTTTAAAGAAGCAGCTCCTGTACCCGGTGTGACATGCGGCGCCGCCAAGCTGTTCAACCTTGAGTAAAACAGCATCATTATCGCAATCGATCCTGATTTCCTTAACGAGCTGGAGATTTCCGGAACTTTTGCCTTTCACCCAGAGCTCTTGACGGCTGCGGCTGTAATACGTTGCCTTGCCGGTCGCAAGGGTTGCCTCCCATGCCTCCTTATTCATAAACGCCAGCATTAATACCTCTCCGGTGTCATACTCCTGAGCGATAGCAGGTATGAGCCCGTCCATCTTATTAAAATCGAGGTTGATCATTTGATATTCCTCTTGATGTTTTCATCTCCTGAAATGTGTTTGGACCGGACACGTAACCGCTTTCCCGTCCCGCCTTGGCGGACATGCGGGATATGTTTCGACCACACGAATTGCATAGACAAAATATCGCATAAAAACAAAGCATTACGGGGAGGTTTCAAGAAAATTAAATCAGTCCCGGCTGGCGGTTTTACCTTAAAGCTTCTCTGATTAACCAGAATGTGAAACAAAGTCAAATTTTTTTTTCGAGGGTTGACAGTGCAACTTGCTTAAATAATCGATCTTTGGTAACAGAAACGATGTCTTTTGATAATGAAACCACAATGGATGATGCATAATTTCGACGATCGGATCGAGGTTTGGAGATAATGTCAGAACGGAACAGGACGTCTCAAATATTAAAAAAACGTGCCCGGCGAAACCAGAGGAGTCTTTTTTCAAGAATTGTCCGGTGGTTCTTCGGCACGCTGTTTTTGTTGATGATAACCGGCGCACTTGCCATCGTCGGTGTATATTTCTACCTCAGCGAAGATCTGCCGAAAATATCTTCCTTAAAAGATTACCATCCTCCGGTGATCACAACGGTCTATTCAGACGACAACAGGAAAATCGGTGAATTTTATAAAGAACGGAGAATTGTGCTGCCGTTGTCCAAAATGCCCCCAATGCTGAAAGAGGCATTTATTTCTGCAGAGGATTCGAGGTTTTATAAACACAAGGGGATCGACATTTTAAGTATCATACGCGCCTTTTTTAAGAATATTGAAGCAGGAGCGATCGTTCAGGGCGGCAGCACCATCACCCAGCAGGTTACCAAGTCGTTTCTGCTGACACCGGAAAAGAGCTACACCCGCAAAATAAAAGAGGCGATCCTTGCTTACCGCATTGACAAAACATTTACCAAAGAGGAAGTTCTTTTTTTGTATTTGAATCAAATTTATCTGGGGCACGGCGCATATGGTGTGGAGGCCGCTTCCGAAAATTACTTCGGCAAATCCGCACGAGAATTGAATCTTGCAGAATGCACCATGTTAGCCGGTCTGCCCCAGGCGCCCAGCAGGTATTCTCCCTTCAAACATCCTGAAAGGGCGAAGCAACGCCAGATTTACGCTTTAAACCGGATGGTTGCAGAAGGCCATATCACCAACATTCAAGCGACGGAAGCCATCAATCAAGTCCTCGATATCAAACCCCGGCGAAACTGGTATATTGAAGAGGTTCCCGTTTACACGGAGCATGTCCGGCGTTACATTGAAAAAAAGTATGGATCGGATGTTCTCTACAAGGAAGGACTCCGGATTTACACCGCCGTTAATATTGAAATGCAGAAGATTGCCCGTGAAGAGATTGAAAAGGGGCTCATTGATATGGATAAACGACAGGGTTATCGAGGTCCATTAGAACACCTTAAACCCGAAGATATCGAGTCGTTTTCAAAGGAGCTTCAGGTCGAGCTGGAAAAAGCGCCCATTGACGAGGACAGGATCGTAACGGGCGTGGTAATAAAGGTCGATAACATAAGCGACAAGGTCACCGTTCGAATCGGAAATACTTTGGGAATCATCAGAATTGAAGATATGCGCTGGGCCAGAAGGCCGAATCCCGAAGTTGCTTATTACCAGGCCAGGGTTATGAATCCCGGCGATGTTCTATCCGTGGGAGATGTTATACAGGTTAAAGTTAAAGAGAAAAATAAAGATACTGACCAATGGAGGCTTGCTCTTGAGCAGGAACCCAAGGTGCAGGCTGCCCTGCTTTGTGTCGAATCGGAAACCGGACACGTAAAGGTTATGGTCGGTGGAAAAGATTTCAGAAAAAGCCAGTTCAACAGGGCAATCCAGTCAAGACGGCAGCCGGGCTCTGCTTTCAAGCCGGTCATCTATGCGGCGGCACTGGATAAAGGATACACTCCTGCGACCACGATCATCGATTCCCCAATCGTGTTTCAGGACGCAGAGCGGGATTTTACCTGGAAGCCTAGGAACTACAAGGAAAAATTTTACGGACCCACCCTTTTTCGTACTGCACTGACAAAATCGCGAAATGTGGTAACGATTAAAATTTTACGAGATATCGGCATTGATTATACCATAGATTATGCCCGAAAACTGGGTATCACGTCAGATTTGAGCCGGAATCTATCCATCGCCCTGGGTTCTTCCGGTATATCCCTTTTAGAACTTGTTCAATCGTATTCTGTTTTTAACAACAGGGGTTATCTTATCGATCCTATATTTATAACCAGAATTGTCGACAGGGATGGAAATGTCATTGAAGAAAATAACCCTCAACAAGAAAAGGTCATCGAGCAGAGTACGGCCTATATAATGACCAACCTCCTGGAAGGCGTAATAAAATATGGAACCGGACATCGGGTCCGGGCATTGAAAAGACCCGTAGCCGGAAAGACCGGAACGACAAATACGTTTAACGACGCCTGGTTTGCCGGATATACACCCCGCTATACCACAGGAACGTGGGTCGGTTTTGACGATAGAACTTCTCTGGGAAAATCCGAAACAGGTTCCCGGTCGGCAAGCCCGATATGGCTGGGCTTCATGAAGCGGATTCTGATGAATAAACCGATCAGGGTGTTTCAGGTACCGGAGGGGGTTATTTTTTCTAAAATTGATGCTGAAACCGGGCTTTTGCCGATTCCGGAATCGAAAAAGACCCTGTTTGAATGTTTCAAGGAGGGGACCGTTCCCACCGAGTATACAAAGCGGCCGGATTCGATTACCGGGCCGGAAGAGTTTTTTAAGTCCGTGATGTAATGGAATAGATCGTCAAAAAGCGTTCACCCCGCCCACAATTCACTCCACTGTTACAGCATGAAGCTCCATAGAATACCGGCGCAAACCGCAGAACCGATGACGCCGGAGGAGTTGCAGGCCATGGCGTGCATCAGCAGGAAATTAGTCGGGTCCTCTTTTTGACCCACCAGATGGACTTCACGGGCAGAACCGGGTACCGCCGACACACCGGCAGCCCCCAGCAGGGGGTTTATTTTTTCTTTTAAAAAGAGATTCATGATTTTGGCAAAAATTATCCCTGAAGCCGTCGCAATGCTGAAGGCTACAGCGCCGAGGAAAAAAATTCCCACAGATTTAGGATTTAAGAACACATCACCCTGTGTGCTGGCGCCAACGGTTAAACCAAGGAAAATAGTGGCCGTGTCGATAATCGCTGTTCGGGCGGTTTGGGCGAGGCGCTCCACGACTCCGGAAACTTTCATAATATTTCCAAAGAAAAAGGTGCCGAGAAGCGGTATGGAAGCAGGGGCGAGGAAACAGCAGAGCAAAACGGCGACAACCGGAAATAATAGAAGTTCTTTTTTGGATATTTCACGGGGTTCAGACATATGGATGAGCCGTTCATTGCGAGTCGTCAGCAGCCGCATAATCGGGGGTTGAATGAGCGGTATCAATGCCATGTAAGAGTATGCCGCAATCGCAACGGGGCCGATCAAATGGGGGGCGAGTTTGGCTGTAAGGAAGATGGATGTTGGCCCGTCCGCTCCACCGATAATGGCAATTGAAGCCGCTTCTTTTGGCAAAAAACCGAGTGCCATTGCACTTAAAAGGGTCACAAAAATACCCGTCTGGGCTGCGGCGCCAAGGAGCATCAACTTTGGACGCGCCAACAGGGAAGAAAAATCGGTCATTGCCCCTAAGCCAAGAAAGACGATAGA